>JADMIO011346886.1_pt1 | contig 100339 bp, 81 predicted proteins | sample 8958161 | NCBI WGS metagenome assembly JADMIO01 (sample SAMN16585339, study PRJNA669376) | soil metagenome | isolation source: Crop rotation soil | place: USA: Cullars Rotation, Alabama | collected 2011 | reverse complement strand
GCCGCGACTTCAAGTCACGTGAATTCCAAGCTTCGGATCCCACTGTGCTGGAAAGATGGAAGTTATGATCTAAGCAGTTTAACTGTCAATCGTTCTGCTTGCCCCAATAGACCGATAGTGATTAAAGCTAAAAATCAAGGTCAAGCAATTTTAAATGGCGCTACTGCATTAGTTTTAGATGGTTTGCAATATGTGACTTTACAAGGTTTTTCATTCAGAAGTGCAAATGTGGGAACGGGTATCAAGATGTTGAATTGTAGTCGAGTTCGAATTACGAGAAACAGCTTTAAGTTAGATGAAACAAACATCAACTCTTGCAACTGGCTGTACATTGGTGATACTTTTGGAAGCACAGCACCTTTAAAATCGGGACATAATAGAGTTGACTATAACTTGTTTGAAGGGAAAACTAAATCTGGTAAATTTATACTGCTAGATGGGAATATTAACCAGCAAACACAGTATGACACAATCGCCTACAATGTATTCAGAAACAACGGACCCAGAGAAGAAAATGAAAAAGAGACCATTAGGATTGGCGTAAGTACACTTTCGCAAAGTAATGGTTATACTGTAGTAGAATATAATCTTTTCGAAGACTGTGATGGAGATCCAGAAATAGTTTCCGTGAAATCTTTTGCAAACACAGTGAGGTATAATACTTTTAGAAGATGCTTGGGTACGGTTTGTTTGCGTCAGGGAAACAACAGCATTGTAGAAGGCAACTACTTTTTTGGAGAAGGAAAAACCGCTATCTATACCAACGAAAATGGAAATTCTAGTACAATTGGTGCAGGCGGAGTAAGAGTTTATGGAAAGGGGCACAAAATATTTAACAACTATTTTTCTGGATTAACGGGAAGTATCTTTGATGCAGCTATTACGATTACCAATGGTGATGCCTACAATGTGGCTAATCCAACAGATTTGGCTAAACACTATGTGCCCGAAAACGTAGAAGTCGTGTTCAATACTTTTGTCAACAATAAATCGAATATTGAAATAGGTTATAAGTATGATAAGGCACCTATCAACTGTTTGATTGCAAATAATATTGTGAAGGAAAATGCAACACAAATCATAAAATCTTACAGTGCTGAATCTTTAGCAGGCGTTAATTTTAGCAATAATATCATGTATCCTACAGGTACGTCAACTATAGGTATTTCTGCTGCTAATACACAAATCCAAAATATTGACCCTTTGCTTGAGCAGCCAGTCTGTAATGGTTCGGGTTGTGAGCAGCAAAAAGCTTATGAGGTATTGCGTTTAAGTGCATCAAGTCCAGCTATTAATGCCTCAATAGGTAATTTTAGCTATACAGCTACAGACTACGAAAAACAAAGTAGGGTTGGATTGGCTGATATTGGTGCTGATGAATACGATAGGAACAATATAGTGCAGGTTAGTGCGCTAGATGAAAGTAATGTTGGCCCCAATGCAGTAGCCTTTAATTACAGTTATTTTGATGTGTTGCCAATTACACTAGTTTCTTTTGATGCGGCCTACCGTAACCAGCAAGTAGAGTTGAAGTGGAATGTAGCAAAGCAAGAAAATGTAAAACGATATGAGGTAGAATGGCGTACAGATTTTTCTGATTTTAAAGCAGTGGCTGATTTATCTCCAGTGCAAGGGCAGCTTAACTACATCGCAAAACATTCTTCTCCAATTGTAGGCAATAATTATTACCGACTTAAAACCGTGGATGAAAACGGAGATGTAGATTTTTTTGAAGAAAAAGCAGTGCGTGTATTGAGTAGCCAATTGGCAAAGCTTTATCCTAATCCAGCTATCAAAGCGTTTACGGTAGATTTTGGCTACACTGCAACGGGTTCAGTAAAGGTGAAAATGGTTAGCGTGTTAGGTAGTAGTGTGTATGAACAAGTAGTGTCGGGAGTTTCTTCTTGTCAAATTCCAGTTAGTACGCTTGCGCAAGGAATGTATTTTGTACAATTTATAAATGCTGAAAAGAAAATGGTTTCATTGCCAGTTATTGTTTCGCACTAGGTTGTCCATTGATCGTGGATCAACGCAACTAAATAATAGCTGCCCTGATATTCTTTAAAAACTAATCGAAGGCTGGTCCAATCCATGCCTTCGTACTTTTTATCGAAGCCACTAAAATAATATTCTAGAAATGGGTGTTTTGGATAGATTTCGCTAAGGTTGTTTATTGAATTCCCCTTGCCGATGATTTGGTTGTAAGCAGTTTTTTCTGCGTGAAGATAGTCTGCATTGTACACAAACTTCTCTAGGTATTTTTGTGCAGTTAATCTGATGGTTTCGCCTGATCCATCGTAGTTGCCCCAATTTACCGAACCTCGTTCCTCTATCAGTTTGGTAAAAGTAGCTTTAGTTAATTTTTTAGCAGATTTCGTGTCTATAAATGCGTAAGGCGAAAATAGTACGCTATCTGTTGGATGAAAATAAGCTACAAAAGCTTTATAGTCCTTGGCTTTAAGTGCAGTGAGGATTTCTGTTGCAATGGTGGTCAGTGTTCCTTCGTCAACAGTAGCGGTATCCTTTGGTTTATGAATTAACACAGTATCTTTTGACGATGTTGAGTCTGCTGGCTTATCGTTATTATTGCAGCTCAACAGCAACACAGTTAAAATACTAAAGCAAAAAACATTAAACCATTTCATGACTATAAAAACTGAAATGATTCGCTTTTGTTTGCAATGGAATTAAGGATTTAGATAGATGTCTAGCAATCCCTCAGGTAAATCTAAGGTTAAGATATTTTCTTCATCATCTATTTCCACAATAAAATCTTCGTTCAAAGGAAATAGGACATCTGTATTTTTATAATGTACAGTTGCCACAAATTGCTGTGGATATTCATTTACTTCAATGATTTCACCCAGTTCCCCTAAAGTTTCATCTACAGCAATAAAACCTTTCAGGTCGGTATAGTAGAATTCATCTTCATCACGCTCTGGTTTTTTATCCAAAGGCATGTATGCCTTTTTCTTCACTAGAGGTTGTGCCTTATCTATATGGTCTACATCTTCAAAATAAAAAAGACCGGTTTTGTTATCGTACAGTTTATGACTAGAGACAAAGAAAGGCACCAATTTGCCGTTTACTTCTAGAAAAACCACATCAAGGTCTAAGTCTTGGTAATCTTCAAACTCAAAAAAAAGTTGAAGTTCGCCTTTTAGGCCTTTTGTTTTAGTGATGTAACCGATGTAAAATGATTCTTCTTTTGTCATGCTGGAAATGTGGTGATTTGTTGATGCGATGATTAGCTAATTATCAAATCGGCTAATTAGCTAATAAAAATAGCGTCCCGATTTTACCCGAAACGCTATTTCTTTTAAAGTAAAACTGATTATTCAGCTTTATCTTCTGCTTGAGTTTCTTCAACAGGAGCTTCTGTTGCTGCCTCAGCTTCTACCGCTGGAGCTTCTTCAGTAGCTACTTCTTCTTCAACAACCTCTTCCGCAACTGGTGCGTTTTTAGCTGCGATAGCTGCTGCTCTGTCTTCGTTTTTCTTAGCTTCTGCCGCTAAAGCTGCTTTACGAGCTTCTGCTTTAGTGTTTGCTAATCCTTCTGTTTTACCAGAGATTTGACCAGCTTTAGTTTCTAACCAAGTAGCAAATTTAGCATCTGCTTGTTCTTGCGTTAAAGCACCTTTTCTGATACCGCCTTCTAAGTGTTTTTTGTATAAAACACCTTTGTAAGAAAGGATAGCACGAGCTGTGTCAGTAGGTTCAGCACCATTCAATACCCAGTTTACAGCTTTATCGAAGTTTAATTCGATAGTTGCAGGGTTAGTGTTTGGGTTGTAAGAACCTAAACGCTCAATAAATTTTCCGTCTCTTGGAGCACGAGCATCCGCTACTACCACATGGTAAAAAGGTTTTCCTTTTTTACCGAATCTTTGCAATCTGATTTTAGTTGCCATTCTTTTTTATAGTTTATGTATTCAACATAGTTCCCGGAACTCCGTGTTGCGGGGCTGCAAAAGTAAACAATATGTTGGTAATTAGCAAAAAGGTTAAAAATTATAGTTGGTTATAATTGTTTGAAAATCAAAAACATCATTTCATGGAAGCTGTAGTCCTGCTGTGCGCTGCAATCTTTTTGTTGGCAGTGACTTTAATAATTGTCAGGCTGAGCTTGTCGAAGCCTCTGCATTTTGCAAAAGGACGGCACCTGCAAAAAGGATTTTCGCTGCCATCAGGTTTAACTAACAAAGGCTGTGGATTTTGGCAAATGGTTTAAAAATCAAAATAACTACGCATACAAAAACATCTGCTCCCTTAAAACTGTGTGTCTATGTGGTTATCATAAAAAAGCTATCTCTACCTCATTAAAATTAGATTAAGCTTACAAAAGTGAAATCTCTTTTACTGATATTTGGTCTGTCAGCGCCGAAAGGTGTAAAAATCCAATCACATTTAAATGAGAATAGCTATAGATATGGACGAGGTTTTAGCCGACCCCATCCATAAATTCATACAACTTTACAACAGAGATCATCAAGTTCCTTTAGATCTAATTATTAAACCAGGTACAGAGCTTTTCGAAAACGTACCGGAAGAAGTAAACAATAAATGGGTCGAGTATATCAACGAAAAAGGTTTCTTTAGAGATTTGCCTGTGATCGACGGAGCAATAGAAGCAGTAAAACAATTACAGGCAAAACATGAGGTGTATGTCGTATCTGCAGCCATGGAGTTTAGAAATTCTTTAGAGGATAAATTAGATTGGCTTGCGGATCATTTTCCATTCATCGATTGGAAGCATATCATGTTCTGTGGAGATAAAATCGTTAACGTAGATGTGATGATTGATGATAGGATCAAGAACTTTAAAGGCTTTAACGGAAGGCCTCTTCTTTTTACTTCACCTCATAATCTACTTATTACCGAATACGAGCGTGTAGATAATTGGAAACAGGTTTTAGATAAATTAAAGTGAGTTCGGTTCAAGTTATCTGAAAAATTCTATTAAAATGATATTTAAAGCAGCTTTTTTTAGCTCACCGCCGCAGGGCTCTTACTTTTTGCGATCAAAAAGTAACAAAAAATCTCGGTTGCTTATTTTTCTTTCAAAGAAAATGCTTTGGCTGATTGGTGTATTCCGAAAAATAAGAGACCGAAAATCAGCTGAACGGGGATTTGAGGCGCTATCGCTAGCGAAAAGCTTAATTTTCTTATTTCGAATTCACGTTAAATTACTATAACCTTGGAGATAGACGAACCCCAGCTTTCCGAAAAGAAAGACCCCTTTGCAGCGCTTCGTTACCGAGAGTTTAGATCTTATATCGGTATGCGCTTCTTTTTTACTTTTGCGTACCAGATGCAGGCGGTCGTTATTGGTTTCCATATCTATCATCTCACAAAAGATCCGCTTGCCTTAGGTTTAATTGGTTTGTGCGAAGCTGTGCCAGCATTAAGTATAGCGTTATACGGTGGTTATGTTGCCGATAAATCGGAAAAGAGGGGTTTGCTCCTGAAAATATTCTCCGCAGTATTTCTGTGTTCTACCATTATGTTGGTTTCCACTTTAGAGCAGATGCATCAATATATATCAGTCAGCTATATTGTGCCTATTATGTACGCCATGGTATTTTGCATTGGTCTGGCTAGAGGATTTTTTGGTCCAGCTACTTTTTCGTTGATGGGACATATTATTCCGAAAAAACATTATCCAAACGGCAGTACTTGGAGTAGCTCTAGCTGGCAAATGGCCTCTATCCTTGGTCCAGCAACTGGAGGTTTGGTTTACGGCTTTTTTGGAATCACCGTTACTTATGTTCTGATTTTGGTATTTATATTTTTTGCCCTTGTCTGTATTTTCTTTCTTAGCAAACATTATCCGCATTATATTCCTAAAGAAAGTATATTTAAAAGTGTTTCTGTGGGCTTAAACTTTGTGTTTACCAATAAGATGATGCTGGCAGCCATGGCTTTAGATCTGTTCTCTGTATTTTTTGGTGGCGCTGTGGCTTTGTTGCCGGTGTTTGCCAACGATATTTTGAAAGTGGGTTCTGAAGGTTTGGGCTTTATGCGAGCTGCAGCTTCTAGCGGTGCTATCTTAACGATGTTGGCCATGACTCGTTTCTCTCCCATGAACAGACCTTGGCGTAACCTCATTATCGCTGTGGTTGGTTTTGGTACCAGTATCATCTGCTACGGGTTATCGAAGAGCTTCTATCTTACCTTGTTTTTGCTGTTCTGTGAAGGGGCTTTTGATAGTGTAAGTGTAATTATTAGGCAGACCATTATGCAGTTGCTCACTCCAGATGAGATGCGGGGGAGGGTTTCGGCAGTAAATAGCATGTTTATCGGTTCGTCTAACGAAATTGGTGCCTTAGAATCTGGGCTTACGGCCAAGTTAATGGGAACAGTGCCGGCTGTGGTATTCGGTGGGAGCATGACTATCTTTATCGCCATGACCACATGGTTTAAGACTAAATCACTTGCTAAATTGCAATTGCAGGACATTAAGCCCAATCTTGAAAATTAAGGGTAGCACGAGTTCTGATTAAGAATTGTTGTAAACCGGTATTAAGTGTTGTCTTAGCCCACCGCCACTGGGCTCTTATATTTTGCATGCTTTATTTAGTCTTTTCATAGTTATTCAAGCTTTTTCCTATCCCTAATTTACGTTGCTTAAAAGTAGGGGCCAAACCTAAAAACTTTGGGGTGTGTTTTAAATATTGGTATTCTAGAAAATCTTGAACACTAGATTAGCAACACAATAGTAAATCCACACTAAGGGATTAAAGCAATCGTAACAATTTTTTATTATATTTAAATCAATCTGTTACTCCGTTAAATGGAGTAAGTCCTTCAAAGTCCGTTCAACTCCGTTAAAGTCCTTACAAGTCCGTTCAATCTTCAGGGTAGGCCGTGTGTAGGTCCGCCGTAGTTTTAGTGTTACTGGCTCCAAATTAATTTCTTCAAGGCGCAGTTGCATTCACCTTTCTTAAACAGCGGGTGCTCGGTGATTAAGAGTCAAAAAGGGATGGCTTCTGTTAAGGAAAGGGGGTGACCTGAATGGGGCAGTGCGAAAACATCCTAAGCATTCTTGAACATCATTGAAGTAGCTGGGGAACAACTTAATTTCTTTTCGAGGAGCTTAGATCAAGCCCAATCTTGAAAATTAAGGGTAACAAAAAGCTTTGTTATTTTATTCCTGTAATATGTAGGGCTTTGAGTCCGATGAGTAAAATAGGATGATTTTAATTCAATAAAAATACTATTTTTGGGGCGCTGCTGAATTACAACATTATTATTACAAATACTTTGCTGTAAGTACCGGCACAATTTATTTTTACTAAATATTAAAATGAAAGTTGCACTTATAACGGGAGTGACCGGCCAGGATGGTGCCTATTTGACAGAGTTTTTGTTGAAAAAAGGCTATTTTGTTCATGGTATTAAAAGAAGGTCATCATTATTTAATACAGATAGGATAGATCATCTTTATCAAGATCAACATGAAAAGGATATAAGGTTCAAATTGCATTATGGTGATCTTACTGATTCGACTAACTTAATCAGGATCATCCAAGAAACACAGCCAGATGAAATCTATAATTTGGCGGCTATGAGTCATGTTCAAGTGAGCTTTGAAATGCCAGAATATACGGCTAATGCAGATGGAATCGGTACCTTACGATTGTTAGAGGCAGTTAGAATTTTAGGATTAACCCAAAAAACCAAGATTTATCAGGCTTCTACATCGGAATTGTACGGCTTAGTACAGGCTGTTCCGCAAAGTGAGACCACGCCTTTCTATCCGCGTTCACCATACGCTGTTGCTAAAATTTATGGTTACTGGATCACTGTGAACTATCGTGAAGCCTATAAAATGTTTGCTTGTAACGGTATTTTGTTTAACCATGAGAGTCCGCTAAGAGGAGAAACTTTTGTGACCAGAAAAATCACTAGAGCGGCATCTAAAATTGGGTTAGGCTTGCAGAGCTGTTTGTATCTAGGTAACCTGTCGGCACAACGTGATTGGGGGCACGCTAAAGATTATATCGAGGCGATGTGGTTAATCCTTCAGCAAGAAAAAGCAGAAGACTACGTTATTGCTACAGGCGTAACTACTACAGTGCGTGATTTTGTGCGCATGGCATTTGCAGAATTGGGAATCACTGTGGAGTTCTCCGGTAAAGATGAACAAGAAAAAGGAGTGATCATCGATGTAGATCAAGAAAAAGCCTTAACCTTAGGATTAAATATCGAATCACTTAGGCTAGGAGAAACTGTGGTAAGGGTAGATCCTAAGTATTTTAGGCCAACTGAGGTAGATTTATTATTGGGTGATCCGACTAAATCGAAAACGAAGTTAGGATGGGAGCCTAAATACGATTTGCAAGCGCTGGTAGAGGATATGATGCAATCTGATTTGAACATCATGAAGAAGGATGAATATCTTAAACAAGGAAATTATAAAACACTAAATTATTTTGAATAACTTGTAGGCCTGCAAGGAATTAAGGAATACGGCTACGGCTTATGAAAAAAATATTATTATCTATACTGCTGATCTTTGTTTCAGCTTCGATCTTTGCCCAATTAGGAACCAATACTAAAGTCGATGAACTATCTGATGCGCAGATTTTGCAAATCATTAAACAGGCAGAGTCTATGGGCTATACCAGTGAAGCGCAAATTGAGCAGATTGCATTGAGTAAAGGCGTTAAACAGGATGAAATTGCTAAGTTTAAAGCTAGGGTAGAGAAACTGAAAAAACAAGGTGGCGCTACACAAACGGCTAGTAAGCCGTCAGTGGCGGCTGGTCGAGAGTATAGCGAGACTACTGCTGGTGGGGCTATTGATAATGCTAAAAAGGAAAATGATGCTGAAATTAAGTCTAAAATATTTGGGGCAGATTTATTTAATAATGGTAGCATTACTTTCGAGCCTAACTTGCGTATGGCAACTCCAAAAAGTTATATCATTGGGCCAGATGATAAGCTGATCATAGATTTAACGGGAGACAATGAGCGTAGCTATGATCTACAAGTTAGCCCAGAAGGTGTGATCAATTTAGAATATGTAGGGCGAATTGCAGTAGGTGGATTGAGTATTGAGCAAGCTAGCGCCAAGATTAAAACGGCGATGTCGAAAACCTATCCTGCATTGAGAACAGGTAGGACTTCTGTGGCGATTAACCTTGGTAATATACGGAGTATACAAGTTACGGTTACTGGTCAAGCGACTAAAGCGGGTACTTATACATTACCTTCACTGGCCAACGTATACCGAGCGCTTTATGTCTCGGGTGGACCATCCGCTAATGGAACTTTCAGAAATATCCAAGTGATTCGTAACAATAGAGTTGTTGCCACTATTGATGTTTATGACTTTTTGTTGAAAGGCTTACAACAGGGCAATATTCGTTTGCAGGATCAGGATGTGATCAATATCCCAGCTTATGATAAGCGTGTTGAAATTTCTGGAGAGGTAAAGGATGCCGCAATTTTTGAAGTAAAAGGAACGGAGACCTTGCAAGATGTGATCAATTTCGCAAAAGGCTTTACATCTGAGGCCTACATGGCGAAGATCAAGGCCTTTCAGAATACCAATAAAGAAAGAAAAATTACGGATATCCCTGCAACACAATATGCAGCCTATCAACCGAAAAATGGCGATAAGTTCGTTGTGGAAGCCATCTTAGAACGTTTTGAGAACAGGGTGGAAATCATTGGTGCCGTATTTAGGCCAGGCATTTATGCCCTTGATCAAGGTTTGACGCTTTCTGGTTTGATCAGAAAGGCAGATGGTATTACGGAAGATGCCTTCTTAAATCGTGGTTACATCAATCGTTTAAATCCCGATAAAACGCAGTATTTCATCTCCTTTGATGTAGCTAAGCTACTCTCTGGTGAAGAAAAAGATATTTTGCTCACTAGAGAAGATAAAGTAACGATTAGTTCTGTTTTCGATCTAAGAGAAGAATACACAGTTACTATCCAGGGAGAAGTGCGTGCACCAGGAACTTTTGAATACGCAGATAATTTGACGCTTGGAGACGTTGTGCAAATGGCAGGAGGCTTTAAGGAAGGGGCTACGCCTAGTCGTATCGAAGTTTCGAGAAGAATCAAAAATACAGATCCTTCTTCCATCTCTTCTAGAACAGCAGAGTTGTTTGTGGTGAGTGTAGACGAGAACCTACGTATATTGGGTGATAAGTTTGTTATCAGGCCTTTTGATATTATTTCGATAAGAAATTCGGAAGGTTATTCGATTCAAAAGCAAGTGAAAATAGAAGGCGAGGTGTTGTATCCTGGGATGTACACTATTACCAGTAAGGATTATCGCATCTCTGATTTAATTAAAAGGGCGGGCGGACTTTCTCCCTATGCCTACGCAGAAGGTGCTTCTTTAAAGAGACCTGGTGCAGAAAAAGTAAATCCAGCCGATAAAAATGCGATTAATAATAAAGAAGAGGATGAAAAGAAATTTTTGAATTTGGAAAGAGTTCAAGAGAAAACGGTTAAAGGTAACGATTCTAGTAAAATTGATGAGAAACTAGTGCAGTCTAACTTGGTGGGTATTGACTTAGAGAGTATTTTATCAAAGCCGTTGTCTAGACAAGACTTGATTTTAGAAGAAGGTGATATTATTCGAGTACCTAAGCAATTACAAACCGTAAAAGTAACTGGTGAGGTACTTAATCCAAATAGCATCGTCTATGTACCAGGTAAAAGTTTTAAGCAATATATCAATGGTGCCGGTGGCTTTACCAATTCGGCCTTAAAAAAGGGCGCTTATATCAAGTATGCGAATGGTTCTGCCGAAGCAGCTAAGAAATTCTTATTCTTTAATAACTACCCTAAAGTTAAACCTGGAGCAGAAATCTTAGTTCCTGTGAGGGCAGAAAGAGAAAAATTGAGTGCGCAAGCTTGGATAGGGATAGGCACAGGAATAGCAACTTTAGGAGCTATCATCGTAGGCCTTATAAGATAGACTATTTAATCCTCATCTTTTTTATCATCAAGTTAATATTAAGCAACTAGTGAAGAATTACAATGTAGCTATTATAGGGCTTGGATATGTAGGGCTGCCTTTGGCAATAGAATTTGCTAAAAAATATAAAGTCGTTGGTTTTGATATAGATGCCTCCAGGATTAGCGAACTAGCAGAGGTTTATGACCGAACTCAAGAAGCGGATATTGCAAGCTTAAAACAGGTAGTCAAGGGAGGGTTGAAATTTGGATTAATGTTGTCTAGCCATATAGATGATCTTATTAAATCCAACGTTTACATTGTTACAGTTCCTACACCTATAGATCAGTTTAAGTCACCAGACTTGAAGCCTTTACTTAAGGCATCAGAGATGATTGCCAAAACACTTAAAAAAGGGGATATCATTATTTACGAATCAACCGTGTATCCAGGATGTACAGAAGAAGATTGTGTGCCAATCCTTGAAAAATATTCTGGACTTAAATATAATGAAGATTTTTACTGTGGTTATTCTCCAGAACGTATTAATCCTGGGGATAAGATCAATACATTAACGAAGATCAAAAAGGTAACCTCGGGTTCAACGCCAGAGATTGCAGAAGAGGTAGATAAGTTGTATTCAAGTATCATCACCGCCGGCACACATAAAGCTCCAAGTTTAAAAGTAGCAGAAGCTAGTAAAGCCATAGAAAATGCACAGCGAGATATCAATATTTCATTTGTAAACGAGCTTGCATTAATTTTTGACCGCATAGGTATAGATACGAATGACGTGATAGAAGCTGCAGCTACTAAATGGAATTTTTTGAAATATAAACCAGGACTTGTAGGCGGACATTGTATAGGCGTGGATCCCTATTATTTAGCTCATAAAGCACAGTCATTAGGCTATCATCCTCAAGTTATTCTTTCTGGAAGAAGAGTAAATGATAATATGGGCATGTTTGTAGCAAATAAAGTCATCAAATTAATGATCAATAAGGGGCAAAAGATTAAGGGGGCTAAAGCCTTAATTCTAGGTATTACATTCAAAGAAAATTGTCCTGATATCAGAAACTCTAGGGTGATAGATATTTATACAGAGCTTAAACAGTTTGGTGTTGATGTAGATGTATTTGATCCATTTGCAGATAAACCTCAAGTGCTAGAGGAGTATCAAATAGAATTATTACCTGCTTTAGATGCTAAATACGATGCAATTATTTTGGGCGTAGCTCATGATCAATTCCTCAAATTGGACTATGAACAATTAAAACAAGAGGCAGAATCCGTTATTTTCGATACAAAGGCGTTTTTAGACAGAAATATCATTGATGCCCGACTTTAAAATTGAAATACCATTTTTCGATTCTAGGGCTTCATATTTGTCTAGGAAGAAGGAAATTGATGATGCCATTCAGGAAGTGTTGTTGGATGGCGATTTTATCAATGGAAAAAGTGTGGAATTGTTTTCAAGTAAATTAGCTTCATACTTGAAAATTGAACATGTTGTCCCTTGTGCAAACGGAACCGATGCTTTAACCCTAGCGCTAATGGCGCTTGAATTGAAAAAAGGCGATGAAGTTATTGTTCCTAATTTTAATTTTATTGCCGCTGCTGAGGCTATATCATTATTGGGCTTGGTGCCTGTGTTTGTGGATGTCAACGAAAAGGATTTTAACATAGATTGTTCGTTAATCGAACGCAGCATTACTTCAAAGACAAAGGCAATTGTTGTCGTTCATTTATTTGGAGCTGCAGCTGAAATAAACCTTGTTAGCGCAATAGGTGAAAAGTATGAATTGTTTATCATTGAAGATGTAGCCCAATCTTTAGGAAGTGAAAAGGGAGGTGAAAAACTGGGCACCTTCGGGCATGTGAGCTGCACCTCTTTTTTTCCTACTAAGAATTTAGCTTGTTTTGGTGATGGAGGAGCGCTTTTTACGAAAAATCCCATTTTAGCAGCGAGGTTAAAAATGATCGCTAACCACGGACAGCGAGAAAAATACAAGCATGAAGTTATCGGTTTAAATTCCAGACTAGATACATTACAAGCAGCAATACTGAACGTCCAGCTTAGGTATCTTGATGAGACTATAGTAGCTAGAAGAGCTATTGCACATCAATATCATGATGATTTGAGTAGTTTGATAGGGATTGAACTTCCTTTAGAAACTCTTGGCACTTTGCATAGCTTCAATCAGTATTGTATCCTTTTAGAAAATGAATTTTTTAGAAACAAATTAAAAGCATTTTTGTTCAGCAGAGGAATTGCAACTATGATCTATTATCCAAAGCCAACTCATTTACAGCCGGCATTTACTAACTATAATAATCAAGTAGATTTTCCAGTAACAGAGAATTTATGTTCACGTATTTTAGCATTGCCAATATTTCCGACCTTAACCACGCAACATCAGGAATATATTATCGAAAATATCAAAGACTTTTTCAAAAATGCCAACTAGTTATTCCGTGCATGAGACAGCTGTAATCGATGATGGAGCAATTATTGGTAAAGGGACAAAAATTTGGCATTTTTCTCATATTATGTCTGGTGCGAAAATAGGGACAAATTGTATAATAGGACAAAACGTAATGATAGCACCAAAAGTTGTCATTGGGAGTGGTGTTAAAATACAAAATAACGTTTCTGTATATGAAGGCGTTTCGGTAGATGATGATGTTTTTATCGGTCCATCGGTAGTTTTTACAAATGTCAAAATTCCTCGAAGTTTTCTTAACCGTAAAAGTCAGTTTTTACAAACTAAATTAGGCAGAGGAGCTTCTATAGGTGCTAATGCTACTATCATTTGCGGAAATAAAATTGGTGAGTTTGCTATTATTGGAGCAGGTTCTGTAGTCACTAAAGATGTAGTGCCATATTCCCTAGTAGTGGGCAATCCAGCAAGGCATGTGAGTTGGGTGAGCGAATACGGTCAATTGTTAAATTTCGAATTGGCTGAAGTGGCGATATGCTCAGAGAGTGGTCAGAGATACGTATTACTAGACAATCAAATTCGTAAAATAAATTAATATTTTTATATACCTATGAAAATAAAATTTGCAGTAATTGGTTGCGGCCATATAGGAAAAAGACATGCCGAGTTGTTGTTTCAACATCCTGATGCTGAGTTGGTTGCTACCATTGATGTTTTGGATAAAAGTAGTTTACAAATATCTGATTTAAATGTTCCGCACTTTACTAGTGTCGATGATTTTCTAACCGCCAATATAGAGGTAGACGTAGTTAATGTTTGTACGCCTAACGGTTTTCATGCATCGCAAGCCATCGAGTGCCTAGAAAAAGGAAAACATGTGGTAATAGAGAAACCTATTGCTTTAGATATAGCGTCGGCGAAAGCAATTCTTCATGTAGCTGGAAAACACAATAAATATGTTTTTCCGGTAGTCCAAAATCGTTATTCTTCGACCATTAAATGGCTTAAAGACATTGTTTCGGAGGGACTATTAGGGAAGATATTTATGGTGCAGTTGAACTGTTTTTGGAATAGAAACCAACATTACTATTCCAAAGGAAGCTGGCATGGTACTATGGCCCTCGATGGAGGGCCTTTATATACTCAATTCTCACATTTTATTGATATACTGAATTGGATTTTCGGTACAATGACTAATGTTGAAGCCAAGTTTTATAATTTTAATCATCAAAACAATACAGAGTTTGAAGATGGCGGCGTAGTTACATTCGATATTAATGGTGCATCGGGTGTATTGTCATATACAACCTCGGTATTTCAAAGTAACTTTGAAAGCAGTATTACTGTTATTGCTGAAAATGGTACTGTAAAAATTGGGGGTCAATATATGAACTCCCTAGAGTATTGCCAGATTAAAGGAATCGATCAGCCTATTTTAGACTTAGATACACCTGTAAATGATTACGGAAGTTATAAAGGCTCGGCGTCTAATCATCAACAAGTTATTGAAAATGTCATCGACGTGTTGAATGATTTAGCGAAACCAGATGTGTCTTTGCAGGAAGGTATCGACGTAGTTGACAGTATTTCGTATATCTATCAAGGTAGAGGTGTCGAGAAAATTATAATGGAAAGAGAACAGTTTTTAGTTTAGTATTTATTTAAGAGATGACAAACGAATCGGAAAAAATCATATCAAAAAAGGACGATGAAATTTCTTTGAAGGATCTTATCTTGGAAACAAAGAGGTGGTTGCAGTATCTTTGGAGTAAGAAATGGATTATCGTTGCTGCTGGATTAATTGGTGGACTGTTGGGATTTTGGTATGCCTATAATAAGAAAGCCATTTATACTGCTACTACTACTTTTGTTTTGGAAAGCGGTGAAAAGGGTAATGGATTAGGGGCTTATGCTGGGATGGCATCAATGATAGGAATAGATTTAGGAATGGGAGGCGGAGATATGTTTCAAGGAGATAATATCTTAGATTTCTATAAATCTAGAAAGATGATTGAGAAAGCTTTATTTAGTCCAATAGATAGTGTGAATAATCAGCCCTTGATTGAGAAATATATAGAGATCAATAAATTAAGAGAAGCTTGGCAAGATAATGGTGAATTAAGAAACTTAAAGTTTGTAGTAGGAGACTTTGAGTTAAGTAAGAGAGAACGCTTGCGCGACAGTGTGGTCGGCAGTATCGTAAAAAATATCAGTACAACATATTTGACGATTGTTAAACCAGATAAGAAGTTAGGTAAAATCCAAGTGGACGTAAGATCGCCGGATGAGGTTTTTTCAAAAAGGTTTAATGAGGAATTAGTTAAAAACGTAAACGATTTTTACATACAAACTAAAACAAAAAAATCTTTAAATAATTTGGCTATTCTTCAGCGTAAAACAGATTCTGTTAGAGCTGTGATGAATGGAGCTATTTATAGTGCTGCTGCAATTTCTGATGCTACCCCTAATATGAATCCTACGAGACAAATACAGCGTGTAGCGCCAATTCAAAAGGCACAGGTATCTGCTGAAACAAATAAAGCGATTTTAAGTTCTTTGATACAAAACTTAGAAATGTCAAAGATGGCACTGATGAAAGAAACCCCGTTGTTACAAATTGTTGATGGACCGATATATCCTTTGAATAAGGAGAAATTTGGAAAGTCGAAAGGAATTATTGCAGGAGGCATTATTTTGGGGCTTCTTGCAGCTGTATTTCTTTTAATTAAACATAATTTAAATGTAATGTTCAATGAGCGACCTTGAGACTGCAAGAATAATTAATCTGCCAAAAATTTTAGATGAACGTGGAAATCTTTCTTTCGCAGAAGAGACTAAGCAAGTCCCATTTTGTATAAGGAGAGCTTACTGGATTTATGATGTACCTGGCGGAGAAATTAGGGGGGGGCATAGTTATTACAAGAATCAGGAAATTATTATTGCTTTAAGCGGATCTTTTGATATCGTATTAACTGACGGTAAGGAAAGTAAGGTGTTTTCATTAAATAGATCATATCATGGTCTGTTTGTACCTACAGGTATTTGGAGGCATATGGAGAACTTTTCAACAAATGCCGTTGCATTTGTGATATCCTCTACTGATTTTGATGAAGGGGATTATCAACGTGATTATGAGGCTTATAAAAATTCTAGATAAATGAAATTTACGATACTTGATTGTTCAATTTATGAATTGCCAAAAATAAAGAATAGAGCTGGAAATATTACACCAGTTAGTAACAGCAAAGAAATACCTTTCGACGTAAAACGGATATTCTATCTATATGATATTCCGGGAGGGGAATCTAGAGGTGCACATGCTCATAAAGAATGCCATCAGTTTTTAGTAGCGGCAAGTGGTAGTTTTGAGGTTCTTTTGGACGACGGACGGGCCAAACGAATAGTACAGCTAAATAGACCTTATGTCGGCTTGCACATTACTCCTGGCATCTGGGCTTCCGAAATTAATTTCTCGTCAGGTTCCATCTGTTTAGTTTTAGCCTCTCATTTGTATCAAGAGAGCGATTATATAAGGGATTATAACGATTATTTGGAATATGCAAGGTAAGTACTTTGTTCATGACTTAGCCGATAATAAGTCATCTGCTATCGGAGCCGAAACACGGATATGGCAATTTTGTGTTATTTTTCCTAAAGCTATTATAGGACGTGGATGCAATATTTGTTCACATGTGCTTATAGAAAATGACGTGGTAATTGGTGATGATGTTACTGTGAAATCGGGTGTTCAAATTTGGGATGGAGTTAGGCTGGAAGATGGTGTGTTTATAGGCCCGAATGTAACTTTCACAAATGACATCTTACCAAGATCAAAGCAATATCCAGAAGCGTTCGCTCGAACTTTAGTAAAACGAGGAGCATCAATAGGAGCTAATTCGACTATAATTGCTGGAAATACTATTGGTAGATATGCTTTGATTGGTGCAGGAAGTGTCGTAACTAAAACTGTGGGTGATTATGAAGTTTATTACGGGAATCCTGCAAAGTTAAGAGGATATATAACAAAAACCGGTGAATTATTGGATTTACAGAAAAGAGATAAAGATGGGAATTATCACAGTTTAGAAAAATCATGATCAAATTTTTAGACTTAAAAGAGATTAATCTACAATACAAAACACAATTAACAGAAGCTTATAATAGAGTATTGGATTCTGGATGGTTTTTATTAGGTGAAGAACTTTCAATATTTGAAAAGAAATACGCAAAGTACTGCGGCACCAATTACTGCATTGGAGTAGCTAATGGATTAGATGCATTGATATTAATAATACGTGCGTATAAAGAGCTGGGTATATTCAAAGATGGTGATGAAATTTTAGTACCTTCTAATACATATATTGCTAGTGTTTTAGCGATTTCTGCAAATGGTTTAAAACCCATATTAATTGAACCAATAATTGAAACTTATAATATCAATCCATTCGAAATAGAGAATAGGGTAACTCGCAATACTGTGGCAATTCTGCCAGTACATCTGTATGGGCAACTTTGCGACATGACCGCTATAAATGAAATAGCGACGAAGTATAATCTTAAAGTAATTGAAGATTGCGCACAATCTCACGGTGCTACTCTCAATGGTAATAGAGCTGGGAATCTAGGAGACGCAGGAGGGCACAGTTTTTATCCAGGTAAAAATTTAGGAGCACTTGCTGACGGTGGCGCAATCACAACTAATGATGAAAGTCTATATAAAACTCTGTTAGCACTTCGCAACTATGGCTCTCATGTTAAGTATGAAAATCTATACAAAGGTGTTAACAGCCGCTTGGATGAACTAAACGCCGCTTTTTTAAATGTAAAATTATCTTATTTAGATGAGATGATAGAAAGAAGAAGAATTGTAGCGATGAGATACTTAAATGAAATAGTTAATCCCAAAGTAATTCTTCCAGTTATAGAAAATAATGAGTCACACGTCTGGCATTTATTTGTAGTGCGTTCAAGTGATAGAGTGGGGCTACAGAAATATTTGGCAGATAATGGTATTCAAACACTAATTCATTATCCTATACCCATACACAGACAACAGGCGTATGCTGAATGGAGTAAATTAAGTTTACCTATAAGCGAAAAAATTCATAATGAGGTTTTAAGTTTGCCTATAAGCGAGGTGCTAACAGTTAAACAAATCAACACTATTGTAGAAGTGATTAACAAATGGTAAATTTATTAAGAAAGCCGTTAAAATTTCTTAAAGATGATATTTTTAAGGTTTTTTCTTATACTGCAGTTTCAACACTTGTAAGAATGCTTACTGGTCTAGTAAGTATAAAGTTTGTAGCTATTCTAATTGGACCGGCAGGCATCGCACTTTTAGGGCAATTAAATAACTTTTCTAGTATTGTATTGATCATAGCCTCGGCGGGGATCAATAATGGAGTAGTAAAATATTTGGCAGAATACAAGGAATTCTCAGCGGAAGTCAGAAAACTTTTATCTTCTGCATTGTTGGTTACAATAATTGCGTCTGTAATAACAGGGTTAGTAGTATTTATTTTTGCAACATCGTTTAGTAAAATAATTTTATTAAATCGAGAGTTTAGCTATGTTTTCAAAATTTTTGGACTCACAGTTATTTTCTATGCATTAAATGCTTTGCTAGTTTCAATTTTAAATGGTTTTAAAGAATTTAGGCTTTTTATCTTTGTAAATATTGTTGGAAGTATTGTTGGCTTGATATTTACTTTGCTGCTTGTTTATTTTTGGAAAGTAAGTGGCGCATTAGTAAGCATAGTCACATTTCAAAGTGTAGTATTTTGTATTTCAATTATTTTAGTTCGAAAATCAACATGGCTTACTACCTTTAATTTTAACAAAGGTGTGGATTTCATCACATTAAAACGCTATGGTAGTTATTCATTGATGACCTTGGTTACCGCCTCGACTGCTCCAGTTGCGCAATTGATATTAAGGAGCTATATTATTGATACTATATCTCCCGATAATGCTGGTTGGTGGGAAGCAATGAACAGAATTTCTAACATGTACCTTTTGGTAATTACGACCTCTTTTTCTGTTTACTATTTGCCTAGATTATCGGAAATAACTAGTAATACCGATTTAAGAGCAGAAATTTTTAAAGGGTTTAAAATTATTATTCCTACGCTGCTTATAGGATTTACAGTTTTGTATTTGTCAAGATTTTTCGTGATAAAACTTTTATTTTCGAAGGATTTTTCGGGTATGGAGTCATTGTTTGTTTGGCAATTAATCGGAGATTTTTTTAAAATTACAAGTTGGTTATTAGCCTATACTATGATTGCTAAAGCAATGACCAAAGCATTTGTTGTATCAGAGATTCTAATTACCTTATTATTCGTAATCATAGCCTACTGGATGTTAAACAATTTCGGAATAATTGGAATTACTCGTGCTTATGCCGCAACATACTTAGTTTATTTAATTTCCATGATAATTCTTTTTAGAAAGATATTGCTTGTAGTAAGAAATAATGAATAGGCCTTTTCAAACAGTAGTTTTTTACTGCGATAACTTCAGTATGGGAGGGACAGAGACTTTATTGTTGAGGTTAATTAAGTACTATAAGTCATTTGATTATAGAGTCATTCTCCTTACGATTACCCCAATCCACGAAAGTATCCAAAATGATGTGGAGAAAGTAAATTTTGAACACTACATATATTTGAAATCCGACTTCTACAATTTAGATAAGAAGTTAATTTTCGACGAAAAAGAGAGGCCGATTGTGATTACTCAGTTTATGCCGGAATTCTTGAAATGCTTTTTAGTTTTGCGTAAAGCAAAATACGGGGTTGAATTCAGACATCTGATGTATATCGTACATCCCAACTCAACAGTTTACCAGCCTAAATTTTTGACTTTTTTAGCTAGATTAATGATTCTAATACTATTAAAGAAAAATGCTTTAGTGTTTATGGATGAAACTTGTTCGGAAAACTGTCGTAAATTATTTAGGTTGAAAAAATCTATGAAACTAAATATATTTAGACTGCCAATGTTTATAGATGAGGCATGCAATAGTTATAACACTAAAAATGAAATCTTTAATATTTTGACCATTTCAAGATTTGAGTTCCCTTTTAAAGGCTACATTTTAGGACTCATCCTTTCATTTGAGAAGTTAATAAAAAAATATCCTTCCCTATCACTAACAATAATCGGGCACGGAAGGGGTAAAGATGAAGTTGTTAATCTAGTTTCGGGTTTGCCATTAAATGTCTCCTCAAAAATTACGTTATTAGAAAAAATTCCATATTATCAAATTAATGGCTATATAGATAAGTGTGACATGTACGTTGGAATGGGAACAACCATTTTAGACGCCGCTAATAATAATAAGATTGCAATATCGGCTGTTGCATATCAGTCAGGAAATTTAGCGGCAGGTTTTTTTCATGAAAATTATCATTTAATTGGAGAGGTTTATAGGGAAAATATTAGTTATCCAACATTTGAAGATTTGATCGAAAAAATCATAAAATCAGACGAAGGTGATTTTGTCAATTTTGCAAAAATGAGTAAAAGCCTGCTCAGAAAGTTTTATAATATTAATGTAATTGCGGAGGAGTTACTTATACATGCAAATGGATGCTTTTCGATTTTGGAAAGGGCATATATTATTTTCCTAGCCAAAGTATATATATATAGAATAAATATAGGTAATTATATAAAGAGTAGATGGATGTAGTTTTCATTTTCAATGGATTAGGTAATCAAATGTCTCAGTATGCTTTTTATCTGCAAAAAAAAAAGTATAATGAAAATACCATATTTATTTTAGATAAAAAGTCTCGAAATGAGCATAATGGGTTTGAATTGAATTCTGTATTTGGGATTGAGTACAAAAATTCTTTGAAGAAGGATATTTTATACTACATATTTCGCTTTTTAGAGGTGCAAAGGCTTAAAATAATAATGCATCCATTAAAGAGATTGCTCAACTACGTTGGATTTGAGTTACATAGTGAATCAGAAAATTACAATTTCGAACTAAAAAATTTGATTGGTAATTCAAATTCGATTAGATTTTTACGAGGTGGTTGGCACTCTGAAAAATATTTTGTCAATATTAAAGCCGAGCTGAGCAAGGCTTTTACTTTTAAGAAGGATAATGATGAAAGATTAAAATTTTACTTACATGAGGTTGAAAACTCAGAAAGCGTTTCAATTCATGTTAGACGCGGTGACTATGTTTCTAATGATTTTAATTTTAAAATGTATGGTTCTGTTTGTAGCCTAGCTTACTACGAAGCTGCTATTTTAGAAGTTGGCAAATATGTAGAGAATCCTAAATTCTTTATATTTTCAAATGATGTAGAATGGGTAAAGGAAAACAGTATTTTTAATGGAATGACCATTGTAGAAGGTTTTCATGGGAAAAACAGTTGGAAAGATATGTTCCTTATTAGTAGATGTAAGCATCAAATTAATTCAAATAGTACTTTTAGCTGGTGGAGTGCTTGGCTTAATGAAAATACGCAGAAAAATGTAATTGTGCCATATTACTTCATAAACGGGCTAGAAACTAAAGACTTTTATCCTGAAAATTGGATAAGATTAAAAGACTATTAGATTTACTTTCAAGAATACGCTATTATTTCTGAGAAGCCATCAATTAAATTGAAAATGTTTGAATTTAAAAAATATATCGAATGAAAATCAATATTTATTCTGTTGTAAATGATTGCAGTTAAGATCATTAATTGGTTAATATATGGGTAGATTTTTCTTTCTGGTCGTATCACTCTTTTGTGTAATTATGATGATTGCTTCGGTAAAAACAAATTCAGCGTTTTCATATCCTGTTTTTGTTACTAGCATAATTATACAAGTATTTTCAATATATAATATATTCAGTAGGGAAAGTGAGCCATACTCTCTATTTAAGGTTTTCTCTCTTTTCTCTTTATTCTTTTTCGGTATCGCTCCCTTATTACAGTTTTACAACAACACGGTAATATGGTATTTTCGCCCGCTAAGTGAGTGGGAAACTTTTAGTACCAATGTATTGATTATATTTATTCTGACCTTTTATAAGATTTTTTATGATTTGTTTCGCAGATTAAACGTAAACGAGAGGAGTATAAGAAAATTAGATGTTTGGAGCATAAATAGTAAGATTAATGCTAAAGGAGTGATATCACTTATTGCAATTTCCTTATGTTCTTTTTTTATAGTATTTCAAAGCAATAATTACAGTATTCTTGCAATGGTTATTAGGGGAGGAGAAATCCTATCTGAAGTTACTGGCTCTTCTGAGGGGGATGGTAGTCCGACGAAATGGTTAATTATAAATAATTTTGTGCGTCCAATTTCAATGATGTGTTTTTTTTATTATATAACATCACCTGAACGGAATAAAATTGTCTTCTTTATTTTATTAGTATTGGCTGTCTTTACTTGTTTTCCTACGGGAATGCCAAGATTTGCGGCAGCGGCTATGTATATTCCTTTTATGCTGCTTATCTTCAAATTGAGTAGGAAGAAGAATGTTTTTTCACTTATTTTCATTGTCGGCCTACTGGTGGTTTTTCCTTTTTTAGATATTTTTCGAGGATTCTCTGATGACGCAGAAATTAAGCCTGAGCTAAATTTTGACATGTTTTTACAGGGGCATTTTGATAGTTATCAGAATTTTGCGCTTATTGTTTCATCGAATATAATAACCTATGGTAAACAATTATTAGGCGTATTGTTTTTTTGGATGCCAAGATCTATTTGGCATGATAAGCCTATAGGATCTGGCGCATTCGCTGCTGAAAAGATGAATTTTGTGTTTGATAATGTTTCAGCTAATTACTTTGCGGAGGGGTATATTAATTTTGGATTGATTGGCATTATCTTATTTGTAATTATTTTGGCATTTATAACGGCTAGACTTGACGTTATTTATTGGAAGTATGTGGGGCACATAAAAAACAATTATTTTACAGTGCTGTATGCAATTTCTTTAGGATTTTTATTTTTTATTCTTAGAGGAGATTTACTTAGCTCTGTTGCCTATACTTTTGGTTTTGTTTTTTCGGCATTACTAGTTTATAAAGTCTTGAGAATTAAAATAACTTATTGATATAAATGATTAATACTACAAATATTAAAAATAAGGCAAGAGTCATTGCTTTCTATCTTCCTCAATTTCATCCTATAGCAGAGAACAATGAGTGGTGGGGTAGTGGATTTACAGAATGGCATAGTGTAACAAAAGCTAAGCCTCTTTTTTCAGGACATGTTCAACCTAAAATACCAGCAGATTTAGGATTTTATGACCTAAGAGTTCCTGAAACAAGAAGACATCAGGCAGAGCTGGCGAGGGAAGCTGGCGTAGAGGGATTTTGTTACTGGCACTATTGGTTCGGGGGAGAGAAGCGCTTATTAGAAAAGCCCTTTAATGACGTTCTTGAATCGAAAGATCCAGATTTCCCATTTTGCTTGGGTTGGGCAAATCATGATTGGTATCAAAAGTTATGGGATCCTTCTGGTAATGGAGATAAATTACTTATTGGACAACAGTATTTAGGAAAAGAAGATTATGTAAATCATTTCTACAAAGCTTTACTTCCAGCATTTAAAGATGAAAGATATATTAGAGTAGATGATAAACCTTTATTTGTAATTTATTCTTTGGATAAAAAACAGGCTATAAAAGAAATAATTAGAGTTTGGACACAGCTGGCTATAGAAAATGGTTTAAAAGGAGTATATTTTGTAGCCGTACAAAGAGGAGAATCTAAGAAGGAAATTAGAGAACTTGGGTTCGATGCAATGTATAAATTACAAAACTATCTAAAGGCATATGTAAATCAATCTTATTTAAAAAAGGTTATTTTGTTTGCGAAAGTAAAGCTTTTTAATAGTCCTCGTCTGATATCCTACAAGACTCTTTCGGACAATTTGTATAACGAAGAGGATTACGAAGAAGATACAATTCCATTAATTATCCCGAATTATGACCATACACCTAGGTCTGGAAGTCGAGGATTTGTAATAACAGGTTCAAGTCCCAAGAAATTTGCGATGCAGGTTAAAAGAGCTTGTTCATATTTGATAAGAAAGCGTGACCAACACAAATTGTTATTTTTAGTTTCTTGGAATGAATGGGGAGAAGGTAATTACATGGAGCCAGATAGCATTTATGGAAAAGGATATATCAAAGCTTTAAGTGCCGAAATAAGGGATACGATAGAATAGTTGAAGAATGCAGTCAGAAGTTAAAAAGATAATATTCTTTACAAATATCGTTGCACCATACCGGATATTTCTATTCAATAAACTTGAAGAAGTAAAGGCGAAAGAATCTTCCTTTGAGTTTGAAGTATATTTCATGAGAATGACAGAGGCAGATAGAGATTGGGATGTAAACCTTGATGATTTGAAGTTTAAGTATTCGATCGGTAAAGGATTTTATCTGATGATAAGAGGCTTTCATTTTCATTTTAATCCTTTATTAGTTCTGAAATTAATAAGATCCAAGCACGAGATTATTTTGGGAAGTAGCTGGAATGACTTTAATGTATTATCAATTGCATTATTAAAAAAAATAGGATTGGTAACTAATAAAATATCTGTATGGAGTGAAGCGAACTATCTTACAACAAATAACCAAAAAAAAAGTAAGTTTAGAGACAGGCTTAGGAAATGGTTCTTTTCACAGGTTGACGGGAGTTTTATAGTTCCTGGAAAAATGAGTATTCTTTCGTTCAAAAGATGGGGAATTCCGTTTAAGGATATTATTATCTTACCCAATTTAGTATCTAACTCTATGTTTGAGAGAACTTCTGATTACAAATGTAATATTGACGGTAAACCAGTCGTTTTTCTGGTTGCTAGGCTTGAAGAGCATTTAAAGGGGATTAAAAATTTTTTAGAATCAATAGGGCAAAATAATTTAAGAAAGGTAATAGTTAGGATCGCAGGAACAGGATCTTCTAAGAAAGATTATATTGACTATATAAAATTTAATAAATTGGAAGATAATATTTTTTTATTGGGAAATTTATCTCAGGAACAAATTAGTTTAGAATACAAAAACGCTCATATTTTTGCATTACCTTCATATTCAGATCCGAGTCCACTAGCGCTTGTCGAAGCAATATTTTCGGGTCTACCAGTACTGGTTTCTGAAAGATGCGGTAATCATTTTGAAGCTGTAATAAATGGAGAAAATGGCTACACATTTGATCCATTTGATCCTGAAGATATTAAAACGAAGTTTAATACGCTACTCTCACAAAACAATTACTGGGGTGATTTTTCAAAAAGGAGTGTCGAAATAGCACGAGCTAACTTTAATGCCGAAATTGTATTAACTAATTTCGTACAATCTGTTAACAAATATTAAGGATTTGCTAATCCTATTGGAAGCTTGGTTTGCAAATGTACTCGATTCACTGACGGTTAAGCGCAAATGTAGTTAACTATTAATAGCAGTGTATAAAAGTCGAATGAGAAAATTTTTCTCTTTCAATACAACTATAAGTTGTATAAATTCGAATCAATTAAATAAAGATGATATTAGGGATAGACGCAACAAATGCAAGACTTGGAGGGGGGGTAACATATCTAAGTGAGTTATTAAACAATATTGAGAATGCCGAAATTCCATTTGAGAAGATTATCATTTGGGGTAATTTAGCTTTAAAAGATAAGTTGAAATCAAATGAACGAATAGCGTATCATGTTGTTAGCGAAATAGATAAAGGCTTTATAAGGTCGTCAATTTGGAAAATGTTCGCATTTCCCAAGTTATTAAAAGGAAGAGTTGACTTGTTGTTTTCTCCAGGAGGCGTTTATTTTTCTCGTAAGATAAAATATGTTTCTATGTCTCAAAACATGCTTGTCTTTGACGATGTAGAGCGACGTAGATTCTCTAGATTCAACTTTATGAGAATCAAACTTAAAGCTTTAGGATTCTTTCAGAAAAGATCATTTTTGAATGCAAAGGGTATGATTTTTATTTCGTCTTACGCCCGAAATTTTATTAAGCGTAAAATAGGTTATACGTGTAAAGATGCGCTGATTAGACATGGCATATCTCCAAGATTTGACTCAAAACCGAGAGCACAGAAAGATATAAACGAATATAGTTTTGAAAACCCTTACACTTTGCTGTATGTGTCAATTTTATATGAGTATAAACATCATGTGAATTTAGTAAAGGCAGTTGCATCTTTAAGACAGATGGGATATCCTATACAACTTGAACTAGTGGGAGGTGCATATCATAAACCCTCTTATTCAAAATTAAAAGAAGCACTTAGTGCTATATCTAATTCTAATGACTTTATAAGGTATCACGGTGAAATTGCTCATGAGAAAATAGCTGAATTTTATAAGAAGGCTGACGCATTTGTTTATGCCTCTTCTTGTGAAAATATGCCGAATATTATTATTGAAGCAATGAGAGCTGGATTGCCAATTATTTCATCAAATTATAACCCTATGCCAGAATTCATGAATGACTCTGCATTTTATTTCGATCCATTAGATATAAATGATATCAGTAATGTAATTGAGGACGCAATCCTAAAACCAACGCAGAGAGCAAGGTATGCAGATGAGTTGTACCTTAGATCTTTCGATTATAGTTGGAAAAAATGTGCAAGAGAAACGGTAAATTTTTTGTTTACAATAGCCAATGAAAAATAGGAAGCTAAAGATATGAACAAAATAAACAATAAGATACTTCTGATAACCGGTGGCACTGGCTCTTTTGGCTCTGCAGTACTTCATAGGTTTTTACATACCGACCACTTTAAGGAAATTAGAATATTCTCTAGAGATGAGAAGAAGCAAGATGATATGAGGAATCAACTTAAAAATGATAAGTTGAAATTTTATATTGGAGACGTAAGGGACTTTAGTAGTGTAGAGAGAGCAATGCGTGGTGTAGACTATGTTTTTCATGCTGCTGCTTTAAAGCAGGTGCCTTCCTGCGAATTTTTTCCTTTAGAGGCTACCAAAACAAATGTTTTTGGTACACAGAATGTAATAGATGCAGCAATTGCAAATAAGGTTAGTAAGGTAATATGCTTAAGCACTGATAAAGCTGCTTATCCAATTAATGCCATGGGTATTTCCAAAGCCTTAATGGAAAAAGTAGCAATAGCTGCATCAAGGAACTCTACAGAAACCAGTGTCTGTTTAACTCGTTATGGTAACGTAATGGCCTCAAGAGGCTCAGTTATTCCATTATTTTTGAAACAAATTAAGGAAGGGAAAGCATTGACCATAACGGATCCAAACATGACACGTTTTTTAATGTCATTGGAAGATGCAGTAGATTTAGTTTTGTTTGCTTTCGAAAATGCCAATCCTGGTGATTTATTTGTGAATAAAGCACCAGCTGGCACTATTAGAAATCTAGCACAAGCACTAAAGGAACTTTGCAACGCCGATAATGAAATCAAGATCATCGGCACTAGACACGGAGAGAAGCTCTACGAAACGTTATGCACCCGTGAAGAAATGGCAAAGGCGCAAGATATGGGTGATTTTTATCGTATACCTGCCGACAATAGAGATTTAAACTATGCGCAATATTTTTCTGAAGGAGAGACTGATGTTTCGTTAATAGAGGATTATCATTCTCACAACACTGAACAACAAGGTGTAGAAGGAATGAAAAAATTACTATCTAACTTACCTTTAATAAAAAGAGAGGTATTTGGTGATATGGACGTAGTGCAATATGCCGGATAAAGTTATAGTTGCTCCCAATATAATTAATGGAGGAGTTCATATTGATGAACGGGGGACCTTAAGCTTTTTTAATGACTTTGATATGCAAAGTATCAAACGGTTTTATATCATTGAGCATACTAATAAGGAAATAAGACGAGGGTGGAGAGCACATAAGTTAGAAAATAGATGGTTTGTGGCTGCGGAAGGAGAGTTCATGATTAACATTGTAAGGGTAACTGACTGGAAGAATCCAGATCCCCGAACAAAACAACAATCTTTTTTACTCAAATATTCGGATGGGCAAATTCTTTCTATCCCTGCTGGTCATGCATTTTGTTTACAAGCATTGAAGGCTAATTCGAAATTATTTGTATTTGCTGATAGTACAGTATATGATGCTGTTAATGATGATTACTTGTATCCGTTAGATTATTTTAAAGAATATTGACAATGAAGTTAAAAATAGGGATAACCGGACAAGATGGCTTTATAGGTCAACATTTATATCATACGATAGGACTTTTTCCTGAGGAATTTGAAAGAATCCCTTATCAGAGAAGTTTTTTTGATGACCAAGCAAAACTAAACGAATTTGTAGACCAATGTGATGTTGTAGTTCATCTTGCGGCAATGAATAGACACGCTGATGCCGAAGTAATTTATAATACAAATATTATTCTAGTTGAACAATTGTTACAGGCTTTAAATAGTTCTGTTTCTAAAAAGCATGTCTTATTTTCCTCTTCTTCTCAAGAAGAGCGAGATAATTTATACGGTAAAAGTAAAAGGCAAGGAAGAGAGCTATTGGCTAGATGGGCTGAAGATCATAATGGCATTTTTACTGGAATGATTATCCCCAACGTGTTTGGACCCTTTGGTAACCCTAATTACAATTCTTTTATTGCAACTTTTTCGCATCAGCTAACACATGGAGAAGAGCCTAAGGTTGAAATTGATGGAACTGTGAAATTGATATATGTTGGTGAGTTGGTAGACTTGATGATAAAGGCGATTAGGATTGAAAATGCCAATCCAGTTTTGAAGGTCCCGCATACGTCGGAGAACAAAGTTTCTGAAATTTTGACGATATTGAAAGGCTATCAAGAGCAGTATTTTGAAAAGGGAATAATTCCGGAGCTAAAAAATAAATTTGAAATAAATCTATTCAATACCTTTCGTTGTTACATTGATATCAAAAAACATAACCCCGTAAAGTTCGTACAACATACGGATCTAAGAGGTACTTTTGTTGAGGTCATCAGGTTAGGTGTTGGGGGGCAGGTTTCGTTTTCAACCACTGTTCCCGGAATAACTAGGGGCAATCATTATCACACCAGAAAGATAGAAAGATTTGCTGTGATCAAAGGAAAAGCTTTAATACAGCTTAGAAAGATTGGCACAAATGAGGTGCTAGATTTTTATTTAGACGGCGATGAGCCTGCTTATGTTGATATGCCAATTTGGTATACACACAATATAAAAAATATAGGAACAGAGGATCTGTACACTAATTTTTGGATTAATGAATTTTATGATCCCAATGATGCAGATACCTATTTTGAAGAAGTTTAAAAAGAATAACAAATTATAGATTGATGAAATCCAGATTAAAGGTAATGACTGTTGTGGGCACGCGTCCAGAGATCATAAGATTGGCTAGGGTAATGGCTGTTCTAGATCATTCGGAAGCCATAGAGCATGTTATTGTGCATACCGGACAGAATTATGATTACGAATTAAATCAAATATTCTTTGACGACTTGGCTATTCGTAAACCAGATTTTTTCTTAAATGCAGCTGGAAAGACAGCAACGGAGACTGTAGGTCAAATCTTGATAAAAATAGACCCATTATTAGAATCTGAAAAACCTGATGCCTTTTTAGTCTTAGGCGATACTAATAGTTGTCTGTGCGCTATTCCTGCTAAAAAGAGACACATTCCAATTTTCCATATGGAGGCTGGAAATCGTTGTTTCGATCAGAGAGTTCCAGAAGAAACTAACAGAAAGATAGTAGATCATATTTCTGATATCAATTTAACATATAGCGATATTGCTAGAGAATATTTGTTGAGAGAAGGATTATCTGCCGACAGGATTATAAAAACAGGTTCGCCTATGTTCGAGGTGCTTAATCATTATATGCCATCTATAGAAGGTTCTGATGTGTTAACTAAGCTTAAATTAGAAAAGCATAAGTATTTTGTAGTTTCATCACACCGTGAAGAGAATATAAGCAGTGAAAGAAATTTTACAGGCTTAATGGAAAGTCTAAATTTAATTGCAGAGAAGTACGGTTATCCAATTATTGTGAGTACGCATCCTCGTACACAAAATATGATCAATGCTAAAAAAATTGAGATGAGACCTGAAGTTCAATTTTTAAAACCAATGGGCTTTAATGATTATAACGCGTTACAGATGCACGCATATGCAGTGTTATCAGACAGCGGAACGATATCAGAAGAATCATCAACATTGAATTTTCCTGCTTTAAACCTGAGAGACGCTCATGAAAGGCCTGAAGCGATGGAGGAAACTTCTGTAATGATGGTTGGTATGAATAAGGAGCGTATCATGCAAGCGCTAATACAGCTTCAGCACCAAAAAAGAGGTTTAGAAAGAAACTTCAGAAAAGTAGCTGACTATTCTATGCCAAACGTTTCGGAAAAGGTGGCAAGGATAATTATTAGCTATGTAGATTATGTGAAGAGAGTGGTGTGGAGTGAAAATTACTAGATGAAGAAAGTACTCATTCACTCAATTGCATTTAGTCCAGATGGTGTTTCAACGGCATATCTCTACAATGATATTGCCCTAAACCTACAGAAGGAAGGGTTTGAAGTTACTGTGTTAACGACAACACCTCATTACAATGTAGTAGCATCTGAGTTAGAAAAGCAACCATTACAATCAAAGCTTCTGGGGCTATACAAAATCAGCAATTTCAAAGGCATTAAAGTAATACATATTCCTCAAAAGAAGTACAAAAGTGTTCTACTTAGGATGGTTGGTTTTGCTTACTGGCATTTTTTAGCACTAATTATTGGGATATTTAACTCAAAAGTAGACTTGATACTTTCTCCGTCTCCGCCACTAACTATTGGTATGGTTAATATCATAATTGCGAAAGCAAAAGGAGCAAAGGTTATCTATAATGTGCAAGAGATATACCCAGATCTTCTGATAGAACAAGGAGGTTTGAAATCACAATTTGTGATACGGATACTCAAAAAATTAGAGCGAGTGGTTTACAACCATTCAGATGCTGTAACTACAATTGATCAAGATTTTTACAATACAATTATTGGAAGATTTGAAAAACCAAGCAAACTTCATATTATTCCAAATTTTGTCGATACAGATCTTTATAGACCTCAAGATGTTGATTATAATCGTTTAGATAGAAGCCAATTTCCCGAAAGCGACAGGCTTAAAGTGATGTATGCAGGAAACTTGGGCTATGCTCAAGATTGGGAAACGTTACTATTGTTGGCAACAAAACTTATGGATTTTCCAGTTGATTTTTATGTAATTGGAGAAGGCGTACAGAAAGAATATTTAAGAGGCGAAATAGAAAGAAGGAAGTTAACCAATATCAAATTACTCCCGTATCAGGAGAGGAGTTTGATGCCACAATTACTTGCGTATGCTGATTTGCAATTTATCTTCATGGATAAAAAACTTGAAGGCCACGGCTTTCCTTCAAAGGTTTACACAATTATGGCCTGCGCTAAGCCATTGTTGGTTTCTTCAGGGGTAAAAACTCCCTTACATAGTTTTTTACATGATAAAGAGTGTGCTTTCATATCTACTCAGACAGAACTGGAAAGTAAGGTTGATCATTTTGCCGAATTTTTAAAATCAACTACTGCAACTCAATTTAGACAAATGGGAGCTACCGGCTTTGAAGTTATCGCACAAAGTTATTCAAGTAGGAAAGTTTGTAACGACTATAAAGAATTAATATCACGCTTGCTTTCCTAAAATGAAAAATAATCTTACCATAACGGGTGCTTCAGGCTTCGTCGGGAAAAATCTGCTGAGTTACTTGGATGATTTTAAAACTACAATTTTAACTCGCGAACAATTAAATAACCCAACAATTGAACAGTTAAGAAGCTCCTCTGCGATCATTCATCTCGCAGGCAAAGCACACGATTTAAAGAAAACTTCTAACCCGAAAGAATATTACCAAGTTAACTACGAACTAACTAAGAAACTCTACGATGCGTTCTTAAAATCTGATGTAAAGAAGTTTATCTTTATTAGTTCTGTAAAGGCTGCGGCAGACAGCTTAGAAAATATTTTGACAGAACGGCATCAACCTAATCCGCAAACAGATTATGGGAAGTCTAAACTATTTGCAGAGGAGTATATCCAAACTCAAGAGCTACCAGAAGGTAAATCATATTATATCTTAAGGCCTTGTATGATCCATGGACCTGGTAATAAAGGGAATTTGAATCTACTCTATAAATTTGTGCAGAAAGGTATTCCATATCCACTGGCTGCTTTTGAGAATAAACGCTCATTCCTAAGCATCGAAAACCTTTGTTTCGTAATCAAACAGTTATTGGAAAATGACGTTGCTTCTGGAGTATACAATGTATCTGATGACGAGGCATTATCGACAAATAAAGTGGTGGAAATTTTAGCCCAATCCTTAAATAACAAAGCTAAGCTTTGGAAAATTCCAACTGGATTAATCAAAGGAATGGCTAAAATTGGAGACATGTTGAAATTGCCTCTTAATTCAGAACGTCTTCAGAAGCTGACAGAAAGCTACGTCGTGAGTAATGACAAAATAAAATCTACTTTAGGCGTAAGGCTTCCAATCGACACTAACGAAGGATTAACAGCCACAGCTAAATCGTTCAATACCTTAACTTCATCTCAACCTAGGTTTCAAGACACTTCAAGTAGGGATAGTGTACTGTAAGTGTACTAATCTATGCTTGTATAATAATTTTACTTTTACGTTTAATGCAAAACTCAATACTCATTCTATATTTTGTCCTTTTTGTAATTTTAGAGCTTGTCTATTTCAAAATAGCAGAGCGTTTTAACATTATCGATAAACCAAATCATCGTAGTTCTCATACGAGTGTGACTATACGGGGTGGTGGGGTCATCTTCCCATTGGCAGTGTTTATTTATGCCTTATTTAATGGTTTTCAAGATGCATACTTTGTAATTGGCCTGTTAGCCATATCTACTATCAGTTTTTTAGATGATATCTTAACTTTAAATAATAAAATAAGACTAAGCGTACATTTAGCAGCTGTTTTGCTGCTGTTTTTTCAGTGGAATTTATTTAGTTTAAGCTGGTATTGGATACTGATTGCTCTAATTTTTGTGATAGCCACCATCAATGCTTATAACTTCATGGATGGGATCAATGGAATTACCGGAGGATACAGCCTACTAACAATCGTTACTTTATATTATATCAATCAAAATGTAATCGGTTTTACTTCTAATGGGCTATTATTGATGGTAGGATTAGCTTTAATAGTTTTTAACTTCTTCAACTTTCGAAAGAAAGCAAAATGCTTTGCAGGAGATGTAGGAAGTGTGAGCATTGCATTTATCATTGTATTTTTAATTGGTCAGTTAATTTTAACTAGCGAAAACCTCTCCTATATTTTATTGCTTTTAGTCTATGGTACAGATACGGCCTTTACAGTATTATTTAGAAAAATTAGAAAAGAAAATATTTTTGAAGCGCATCGTAGCCATTTCTACCAATATCTTTCTAACCAGTTAAAGTATTCACACATTGCCGTATCTTCAATTTACATCTTTTTGCAGTTGCTGACCAATTTGATCTTGTTGAATATGGATAACATGATGTATTCTTTATATTTGTTTTGTGCCTTTGTAGCCCTTTATATAAGTTTACGTTTTCAGTTAGAAGGGAAGCAAAGGCTTCTTGTGTCCTATAAAGATTAGCTCTGTAATAATTTTGTTATAGCATGATTATTGTTGTACTTTAGTTAAAAATATATCTATTGTTTGGTAAAATAAATATCGTCCCAAGGTGGATTATCTTTCTGCTTGATTTAGGCATATGCGTAGTGTCTTTAGCTATTGCCTATGCGGTAAAACTTAATTTGACCTTATCTGCTGTAGATTTAGTAGAGTTTAGCAGGAATGTTCTTATCATTACAGCAATCAGTATTGTTGTATTTTTCAATGTGAAAACCTATGCTGGAATTATTAGATACACCAGTGCACAAGATACTTTTAGGATACTTTTCGCTGTACTGATCAGTAATGGTATATTTTCTTTTCTCAATTTCGTGGTGACAGCATTAGGGCACCCTCCCTATATTTCGAATACGATTCTCATCATTAATTTACTAACATCCTTTCTCTTATTGATTACTTATAGGGTGCTGATTAAGTACTTCTTTATGTACATCAAAAATCTAAATTTAGATAAGCGTAAAGTTATTGTTTATGGTGCTGGAGAGGCTGGCTTAGCAACTAAAAGAACTTTTGATCATGATGGTAAGGTAAATAAAACCATTATGGCTTTTGTAGATGACGACGAGCGCAAAGTGGGCAAGGCGATTGATGGAATTAAAATTTTAAGTGCCGAGCGCTTAGAAGAATTAATTAGGGAACATCGTGTTGATGAAGTGATCTTTGCTTCCTATACTATTCCTCTGGAGAGGAAAAATAGAATTGTAGATGTTTGCTTAGAACACGAAGTAACGGTATTGAATATTCCCCCTCCAGATGCGTGGGAAGGTGGTAAACTGAATAAATCTCAGATACAGAACATTAATATTGAGGATTTACTGAATAGAAAGTCTATTGTAATTGATGTTAAGGAATTACAGAACCAATTGAAGGATAAAAGAATATTAATTACTGGCGCAGCTGGTTCAATAGGTAGTGAGATAGTTAGGCAGCTGATGAATTTTGAAGCGGGGTTAATTATTTTATGCGATCAATCTGAAACAGCATTACACGACATTTATTTAGAGCTAGAAGAACATCATAAAAACAATAATTTTCATGCATTTATTGGTGATGTGAAAGATGAGCGAAGAATGGTACATCTTTTTGAGACTTATAAGCCACATTATGTTTACCATGCTGCTGCTTACAAGCATGTTCCTTTGATGGAAGATAATCCATGTGAAGCGATCAAAAATAATGTATTGGGTACAAAAATGATTGCTGATTTATCTGTGAGATACGGTGTGCAGAAATTTGTAATGGTGTCTACAGATAAGGCGGTAAATCCTACCAATATTATGGGTGCTTCTAAGCGTATTGCTGAAATTTATGTGCAATCGCTCAATAACTCGCTTACGCAAAAAGACTTTATATTTAGCAATGGACTAAGCTATATTAATGAGCTTGAGGTGAAGCCTATCACTAAATTCATTACCACGAGATTTGGAAATGTTTTGGGGTCCAATGGCTCCGTTATTCCCCGTTTTAAACAACAAATTGAAAAGGGCGGTCCGGTTACGGTAACCCATCCAGAAATTACTAGGTATTTTATGACCATCCCAGAAGCTTGTAGACTAGTTTTAGAAGCAGGTTGCATGGGTAAGGGAGGTGAGATATTTATTTTTGATATGGGCAAGTCGGTAAAAATTATTGAGTTGGCCAAGAAAATGATCAGATTGGCTGGACTAATTCCGAATCAAGATATTAAAATTCAATACTCAGGCTTAAGACCGGGAGAAAAGCTTTTTGAAGAGTTATTGAATGATAACGAGAACACAATGCCAACACACCATGAGAAGATCATGATTGGCAAAGTGAGGGAATATCTATTTACTGAAGTAGAAGAACAGGTGTATTCGCTTTTAAACTATGCGAAAGCAAATGACGATAGACAGGTTGTAATAGCCATGAAGAAAATGGTGGTAGAATTCAAAAGCAAAAACTCGGTGTTTGAGGAATTGGACGGCGCAATAAACGAATAAAATTTAATGAGAAAATATATACTAATGGCCACATTCATGGCCGTTTTTGTTTTTGGCGTATCAGGCCAAGAGATTAATACAGCTAATCAAAATTTACTTCATGATTATCAATTATACCAAAAGCTAAATCGTTCGGTATACGATACTAAGAGCAAGTTCCATTCTTCTATAAGAGGGTTCTATTCAGATGATGCCAAGTTAAAAACAGCTTATGATTCTTTGATGAACGTAGGTGTTGATTCCTTAAATCAAAGAAGTTGGGTACATCGGAAATTGTTTCAGGAGCATTTGATACAATTTAAAAATGAAGAGTACAGTATTTATGCTGATCTATTAGGTGATTTTCAAATAGGTAAAGATTTTAAAGGCGATAGAAATACTTGGTTAAATACTCGAGGCTTCCAAGTAGGCGGTAATGTTGGTGAGAAGTTTTCGTTTTATTTAAACGGTTTTGAAAACCAAGGAAAATTTGCTGATTATGTAAATGATTATATCGTTAGTAACCAAGTGGTGCCAGGGCAAGGTTATGGTAAATTAGCTACAGATCAACAGGATTGGGCCTATGTTACAGCTTTACTTTCCTATACACCCAATAAATACCTAAACTTTGCATTGGGCTATGATAAGAACTTTATTGGCGACGGCTATCGTTCCGTTTTGCTTTCTGACGTTTCTTCTAATTATTCTTTCTTCAGGTTGAGGGCAAGTTTGGGCAGTGTGCAATATCAAACCATTTATGCCTATATGCTAGATCCTGGTGCACCGAAACTGACCACTGATAGAAGACTAGGGGATAGAGCTAAATGGATGGCTGCGCATTACTTAGACTGGAATGCAACAAATAGATTGTCTATCGGCTTTTTTCAGGCAGTAACATGGGCCGATGCGGAGATAGAGGGCAAGAGGGGATTTGATTTCAACTACATTCATCCCTTTATGTTCATTAGACCGGTAGAGAATACCAATACTACTTCACCTGATAAAATGAGATTGGGACTGAATGTAAAATATGAGTTGTTGGAAAAAACTGCACTTTATGGACAGTTTATGTTCGATGAATTTACGGCAAAGGAGTTTTTTAAGGGGAATGGTTATTGGGCCAATAAATGGGCTATCCAATTAGGGTTAAGGGGTTCTGACCTATTTAAAATTGCTCGGTTGAATTATTTAGCTGAATTTAACACTGCTCGTCCTTACACGTACGCACACTTCGATCGATTATCAAGTTATACCAATTATAATCAAGCGTTAGCTCACCCTTATGGAGCTAATTTTAGAGAGTTTTTAGGTTTGTTGAACTATAGTGTTAAGAAATTTGATTTTCAGGCGCAAGCCATTTATGCTGCTTATGGTTTAGATGAGGCTGGTTTAAATTATGGGAAAGATGTTTTTAAAGACTATAATACTAGAACCGTAAATTATGGTAGCCATGTCGGCCAAGGCTTGCTTACAGAGTTATATACGTTACAAGGAAAAGTAGCTTATCTGTTAAATCCGAAATATAACCTAAGATTAGAGTTAGGCGGATTGTATAGACAGGAGAAAAATAATTTGACTAATCATCAGACAGCTATGGTCACTTTTGGTTTAAGAACCAGCTTTAGAAATTTATATTACGATTTTTAGTAGAAAAGCGGAAAGTCCAAAGCTTAAAAGTCTAGGTAGCGTATCTAAGATTTTTTAGTATCTCTGCTTTTCTCCCTTTAAAAGGGAGAACCGAAGCGAGCCTTATAAATATCAAAACACGATAAAAGAATATCAATAGATGGCCAAGGGCAGGGATGGCTAGATCGCTTAATCCTTTGATAGGTGTTTATCACTCGAGTTATTCAAAAAATAATTGACCACAAAGACACCAAGGCCACAAATTTTTAAGATTAAGCTAGACATTTAGCTTCAATTTAAGCCCCTCTCTGGCTACGCCATCTCTCCCCAAAGGGGCGAGAGTAAGATGTTTAGCTAATGCTTCAGGGTTAAGGTGGAAAGCATAAAGTAGAAAGTTCAGAGTCTAAAGCTGAAAGTCCTAAGCTTAAAAGTCTAGGTAGCGTATTTAAGATTTTTTTAGTATCTCTGCTTTTCTCAATTTAAAGGAAGAACCGAAGCGAGCTTCATAGATACCAAAACACAATAAAAGAATATCAAGATACCCAAGGGGCAGGGATGGCTAGATCGCTTAATCCTTTGATAGGTGTTTATCACTCAAGTTATTAAAAAAAAATAATTGACCACAAAGACACTAAGGGCACAAATTTTTAAGATTAGGCTAGGCATTTAGTTTCAATTTAAGCCCCTCTCTGGCTACGCCATCTCTCCCCAAAGGGGCGAGAGTAAGATGTTTAGCGAATAGCTTCAGGGTTAAGGCGGAAAGCTCAAAGTAGAAAGTTTAGAGTCTAAAGCTGGAAGTTAACGCAGCGTACCCCAAAGATTTGTTTTAGTTATTTCTCTCGCCAAACGGACGAGAGGAATATGCCTATTTCTTACTTAAGTAGTCTTGATAAGCTAATTTTAAGCCTTCTCTGAGCTCTATTTGATGTTTCCAGCCTAAGTTATGTAGTTTTGAAACATCCATTAATTTACGAGGCGTGCCATCTGGTTTAGTCGTATCAAATACCAATTCGCCTTCAAAACCTATCGTTTCTTTAACCGCTAAGGCTAGCTCCTTGATTGTTAAATCTTCTCCTGTGCCAATGTTAATTAAAGTGGGTTCACTATAATTTTCCATTAAGTAGTAACAGGCATCGGCTAAGTCATCTGCAAATAAAAACTCACGCATCGGTGAGCCTGTTCCCCAAATTACAACTTCCTTACTTCCATTATTCTTAGCCTCATCGAACTTTCTAATTAAAGCTGGTAATACGTGAGAATTTTCTGGATGATAATTATCATTAAGCCCATATAAATTGGTTGGCATCACCGAAATGAAGTTGCAGCCGTATTGGTCTCTATAAGCATCACACATCTTAATCCCTGCTATTTTAGCAATAGCGTAAGGCTCGTTAGTTGGTTCCAAAGTCCCAGTAAGTAGATAGTCTTCTTTGAGTGGCTGAGGTGCCATTTTAGGATAGATACAGCTCGAACCTAAGAACATCAATTTTGTAACGCCATTTAAATAAGATTGATGAATAACGTTATTTTGGATAGCTAAATTCTCGTAAAGAAAGTCTGCTCTATAGGTGTTGTTCGCTACAATTCCACCTACTTTTGCTGCAGCTAAAAAAACATAGTCTGGTTTTTCTTGAGCGAAAAAGTCAGCTACTGCTTGTTGGTCTCTAAGGTCTAATTCTTTAGAGGTTCTTGTAATGATATTTTGATAACCTTCTTTTTGAAGTTTGCGGTAAATGGCAGAACCGACCATCCCTCGATGACCAGCTACGAAAATTTTAGAGTTTTTTTCCAATTTACTTTTGTTTATAAGTCTTGTGAAAGGCTAAGAAGCCATTATTTTAGTGGTTCTGCTTACTGCTATTTTTTTTACCGCTTGGATAATTGCAGCAGTATCGTAACCACAAAGCGCCCACAATTCAGGTTGCTCACCATGTTCTATAAATTCATCTGGTATACCCAATCTAGTGACGTTAGATTTATAACCATTATCAGCCATAAACTCTAATACTGCGCTACCCATTCCTCCTTGTAAACAACCATCTTCTACCGTAATGACGTTTTTGAAACGAGTAAACACGTCGTGAAGTAGTTCTTCATCTAGGGGTTTAACAAAACGTAAATCGTAGTGTGCAGGATTAATGCCATCGCTGTTCAGCTCCTTACAAGCTTCGACAGCAAAATTACCAACGTGACCGATGGTTAAGATTGCAACATCCTCACCATCGCATACTTTACGGCCTTTGCCTACTTGCAGTTCGTTCAAAGGGCGTTTCCAATCTGGTAACATACCATTTCCTCTTGGATAACGAATAGTGAAAGGACCCTTGTTTTCTAGCTGAGCGGTATACATCAAGTTGCGTAACTCTTCTTCATTCATTGGAGAAGCCACTGTCATATTCGGAATGCAACGCATAAAGGCTAAATCGTAAGCTCCATGGTGGGTTGCACCATCGGCACCGGCTAGGCCAGCTCTATCTAGACAAAATACTACGTTCAAATTTTGGATGGCTACGTCGTGGATTACTTGATCGTAAGCTCTTTGCATAAAGCTAGAGTAGATATTACAGAAAGGTACTAAACCTTGGGTAGCTAAACCAGCAGAAAAAGTTACTGCATGTTGTTCGGCAATACCCACGTCAAAAGCTCTTTCTGGCATCGCTTTCATCATAATATTTAACGAGCAGCCAGATGGCATTGCGGGTGTGATACCTACAATCTTACTATTTGCTTCCGCTAATTCCACCATCGTATGACCAAAAACATCCTGGTATTTTGGAGGTTGCGGTTTATCAATTACAGGCTTTTTAATTTCGCCAGTAATTTTATCGAACAAGCCTGGTGCATGCCATTTGGTTTGGTCTTTTTCCGCTAATGCGAAACCTTTACCTTTAACCGTAACGCAATGCAACAGCTTAGGACCAGGAATAGCAGACAGGTCTTTGATGATTGCCGCTAAACGTTTTACATCATGACCATCTACAGGGCCAAAGTATCTAAAATTTAAAGCTTCGAAAAGGTTGCTTTGCTTAAGTAAAGTGCCTTTGATGCTTTTTTGAATTTTCTTTACGTATTTCTGTGCATTTGGACCAAGCTCAGAAAGTTTGGTTAACACATTGAAAACATCATCTCTAAAACGGTTATAAGATTTAGAAGTGGTGATGCTAGTTAAATATTCTTTTAGTGCACCAACGTTCGGATCAATCGACATACAGTTGTCGTTCAAAATCACCAAAACGTTAGATTTTTCAATGCCTGCATGGTTCAAACCTTCAAAGGCTAGACCTGCAGTCATTGCACCGTCGCCAATTACGGCTACGTGTTGTCTATCTTTTTCGCCCTTGTAATGAGAGGCTACGGCCATACCCAAAGCTGCGGAAATGGAAGTAGAAGAGTGACCTACGCCAAAAGTATCATATTCGCTTTCGCTAATTTTCGGAAAGCCGCTAATGCCGTTAATAATCCTATTGGTGTGAAATTGGTCTTTCCTTCCCGTTAAGATTTTGTGACCATAAGCTTGGTGGCCTACGTCCCAAATCAACTTGTCATAAGGCGTATTGAGGGCGTAATGCAGTGCAACGGTAAGTTCTACCACACCTAAACTTGCGCCAAAATGCCCGCCATTAACGCTCACTACATCAATGATATATTGACGTAACTCCTGACAAATTTGCTCCAGTTCCTCCTCACTGTATTTCTTTAAATCTTCTGGGTAATTTATAGTAGATAATAAAGTTCCTGTCTTAACTTCCATGCAATGTTATAAAAGTACAAATTACGGTATTTTGTTTAATAAATTTATCAATAAAAGTTTCAAATCGATAGTATGCTTTAGCCAATGCTGATGAGAATGACTTAGTTATGCGCATTAGTTCATTGTATAACCTAAATTTTTGGTTATTTTTACCGAAACAAACACATATTTTCCAATTTCAAGAATGAACAGAGACACATTAGTTTTCGATTTAATTGACAAAGAACTAGACAGACAAGAACACGGATTAGAGCTTATTGCTTCTGAAAACTTCGTTAGCAAGCAAGTAATGGAAGCTGCAGGGTCGGTATTAACCAACAAATACGCAGAAGGTTTACCAGGAAAGCGTTACTATGGAGGTTGCCAAGTGGTAGACGAAATAGAGAACATTGCTATCGATAGAGCAAAAAAACTTTTCGGTGCTGCATGGGTAAACGTGCAACCACACTCAGGTGCTCAAGCTAATGCTGCAGTAATGTTAGCGGTAATTCAACCTGGAGATAAAATTTTAGGTTTCGATTTGTCTCATGGAGGTCACTTAACTCATGGTTCTCCCGTTAATTTCTCTGGAAAATTATATCAGCCTTTGTTCTATGGAGTTAAAAAGGAAGATGGTAAAATAGACTATGCAAAATTGGAAGAAGTAGCATTGGCTGAAAAACCAAAATTGATTATCTGTGGTGCTTCTGCTTATTCTAGAGAGTGGGATTACGCTTTTATCCGTAAAGTAGCAGATCAAATCGGTGCTTTGGTGTTGGCAGATATTTCTCATCCAGCAGGTTTTATCGCTAAAGGATTATTAGACAATCCACTTCCTCACTGCCATATTGTAACTACAACTACGCACAAAACCTTAAGAGGACCTCGTGGTGGTATGATTATGATGGGTAAAGATTTTGAAAATCCATGGGGTTTAAAAACGCCAAAAGGCGAAATTAGAATGATGTCTAATTTATTAGATATGGCAGTTTTTCCCGGTACGCAAGGTGGTCCGCTAGAGCACATCATTGCAGCTAAAGCAATTGCATTTGGCGAGGCCTTAACAGATGAATATGGTGATTATATCAAACAAGTTGGCGTAAATGCACAAGCAATGGCTAAGGCATTTGTAGCTAAAGGATATGGAATTATCTCTGGAGGTACAGACAACCACTTGATGTTAATCGATTTGAGAAACAAAAATATCACTGGTAAGTTAGCTGAAGAAGCTTTAGGTAAAGCCGATATCACAGTGAATAAAAATATGGTGCCTTTTGATGATAAATCTCCATTTGTAACCTCAGGTTTTAGAGTAGGTACTGCCGCTATTACTTCTAGAGGTTTTAAAGAAGAGCAAATGGCTGAGATTGTTGAACTTATAGATGAGGCTTTGACTAATTCAGGAGATGATCAAGTATTAAGTGCTGTAAAAACTAAAGTTCAAGCCTTAGTAAGTCGTTTTCCTCTGTATAAATAGCTATATTAGGTAGTTATTTGTACAAATATGCTCAATATCCCTTCTCCATATTATCAAATGGAAGAGCAGCGGTTAGCTGCACTTTACTCATATGATGTTCTTGGAGAAGGGCTTGAGAGCGAGCTCGACAACTTAGTTAAGCTTGCTGCTCAGATTGCATCCACCAAAAAAGCTTATATCAGCTTTGTGGATCAAGACCATGTGGTCTTTAAGTCCACTTATGGTCTATTAACTCAAGAAAGAATTTTTACTAGAGAAGGGAGTGTTTGCCAATATGCAATGCATGGCGATATCTATATTATCCCAGATATTAGAATAAGCAAAGATTTTGAGGGTAGTCCGCTGTTATACTCTCAAGATAATTTGGTGTTTTATGGAAGTATTCCATTAGTTGATACAGATGGTTTTCCTTTGGGCTGTTTGTGTGTAGTTGATGATTGCGAGGGAAATCTATCTTCTCTACAAATTGAGGCACTACAAACTCTTTCCCTACAAATTGTTGCGCAACTTTCCTTGAGAAGGAAAAACCTTCAGCTAATAGCACAAACCAAACGTTCTGAAGAATTTACCAATGTTTTTGAAGCTTCTCCAGAAATACATTGTATCCTCACTAGAGATGGCGATATCCTGTTTACCAATCAGGCCGCAAATAAACTGTTAGGCTATAGCATGGAAGAAATTCTGGGAAAAAGCATGTGGAGCTTTTGTTATAGGGATGATATCGTTAAAATTACGAAGCATATAGAGCAAGGCTTGATAAGAGGCGAAAAGCAATTCTTTTTAGATTTTAGAGTTGTTGATAAAGCTAAGAGGGTGAAATGGCTGAGTTGGAGCATGGTTGCTAAAGAAGATAGGTGGTATAGTTATGGAAGGGATATCACAGAGAAAAAGCGCTTGGATGTAGAGCTAACTCATTTGTCTTTTGTAGCCAGCAAAGTAAATAATGGCGTAGTAATTAGTGATGATTATAATCGTGTAAGTTGGGCAAATGACGCTTTTACAGAGATTACTGGCTTCACTTTAGAGGATATACAGGGTAAGCCATTAGGAGATTTGATCAGAGGTCCGGAAACGGATTGGTCGGTTGTTGAAGAGGCTAGAAAGCTAACTAGTGAAAAGAAATCATTTACGGTAGATATTCTTGCCTATAGAAAAGATAAGACCAAAATATGGCTATCGATTTACAGTAGTATCATTTTGAGTGCTGATGGTGAAGTAGAAACGGAAATAGAAATTATTCTTGATATCACCGATAAGAAGAAGGCAGAGCAGGAATTGGCAGTATTGTCTACGGTGGCGAGTAAAACCAATACAGGTGTCAGTATTTGTAACCAAGATGGAGAAATTACTTGGATAAATGAAGCATTAGAAAAATTGATAGGATATTCTTCTGCTGAGCTTTCAGGAAAAATGTTGGGGGATCTGCTTTCCACTGATCAAACAGATCGACAGGTGATATTGAACGCAAGAGCTGCTTCAGAGCACAAACAATCATTCTCTATTGAAGTATTAGCACAGAAAAAAAATGGCACTTCTATTTGGTTGGCAGTATCTAATACGCCTATAGTTAACAGTAGTGGTAAGGTAGAACGGTATATAGAGCTAATTACTGATATCACCGAGCGTAAGCAAGTAGAGCGAGATATTTTGGAAGCAAAAGAACAAGCTTTGCAGTTAAGTGAAGCTAAAGAAATGTTCTTGTCGGTGATGAGCCATGAAATACGCACGCCGCTAAATGCCATTATCGGGATGACTCATTTACTAATTGAAAATGACCCTAAGCCTTCTCAAACTGACGATCTTAATATTCTAAAGTTTTCTGGCGAGAACTTGTTGAGTATCATCAATGATGTACTTGATTTTACTAAGATAGAAACGGGTAACCTCCATTTGGAATTTTTGCCAGTTAATCTTCAGCTATTATGCGCTGATATCATTAGTTCACTACAAATTAACGCTACCAAACAGCAAAATGATTTAAATCTACAATTTGATGGACAAATCCCTTCTTTGGTGTCGGCAGATAAAACAAGACTTTACCAAATACTAATGAATTTGTTGGGTAATGCCATTAAGTTTACAACTAAAGGACGGGTAGATTTAATCGTGAAGGCTCAACAAGAACAAACAGAGAAAATTGATATCTATTTCGAAGTTAAAGATAATGGAATTGGTATTTCTTCAGATAAGAAAGACTATATTTTTGAGACTTTTACGCAGGCACGAGCAGATATTTCCCGTAAATACGGTGGAACTGGCTTAGGTTTGGCAATCACTAAAAAACTGCTAAAATTGTATCAGTCCGAAATTAAAGTAGAAAGCTTAGAAGGCAAAGGAACGTCATTTTCATTTGTAATCAGCTTTGACAAAATATCGCAAGTAGAAACACAGAAAACTTTTAAGCAAGTAGTTTTTGAAGGGAAAAGAGTTTTAATTGTTGATGATAATGAAATTAATATTCTTATTGCTAAGCGTATTCTGATGAAATGGGGATTGAGTATTGATTTTGCCGCAGATGGTTATAAGGCAATTGCGTGCATCACCAAAAACAAGTACGATCTAGTTTTTATGGATATCAAAATGCCTGGTATTACCGGATTTGAAACTACAACCATCATCAGAGGGATGGAGGAGGAGTATTATAAAAACCTACCTATTGTAGCGCTAACTGCCTCAACTCTGCATGACGAGGAAAGTAAATTTAAGGAAAGTGGCATGAATGGTCATGTGCTGAAACCTTTCAGTCCGACTGAGATTAAAAAGGTATTATCTGAATTTTTGATATAAAGTAAAGGGCCGATATTCCCTGAGGAAGTATCGACCCTTACCATCTAAATTAACGCTCTCGATATAATAAACGATAAGCACTATTAAAAAGTTTTTAAAAGATTGACGTTTTTTTAGTTGTTCTCGTAACATCCTAATTCAGAAGGAAATAATCTTTGCTTTTGTAGGATGTCTTTCGATAAATAGATGGTGAAATACGGATGAGAACTGAGATTTAATCCCTTGTTTTTAGCAGGACTTGTATCGCTAATTTTGAAGTTTCCTTGTCGTGGATTGATAAAAAGAGGGTCAATATTAATTATATTATCATTTCCGTTAAACGCGGATTTAGTCGTTTTAATTAAATTGTTCTTAAGGTTAACCACCGAAACTGCAGTAGATTTTTTCTCAACGGTAAGCTCGTCTTCTAAACTGCCCCAAATAATATTGTTGGTTAACGTTGCATTTAGAGGTGCAAACTCTGTAGCACTAATAAAATCTGACAGATGAACAGCTGATGTTCTGCGGGCAAAGCTGTAATTATAAGCGCCAAAAGTGTTTTGAGCTAAATCATAAGTTCCCCCGCCAATACCGTAAACTAAGTATTGCCCGCAATTATGGAAGAGGTTGTTGTAGGCAACTAAATTGGTGTGATAGCCCAAAAGCCCAACCACTTGCATATTTTTTACCACCGTGTTAGCCAATATAAGCTTAGGATTGCTGTTGGAAGAAAGCGAATCAACTGTAATCCCTGCAATGCCATTTTTAATAGTTGCATGATTAATCACAGAGTTTTTGCTACTGCCATAGAAATGGATGCCATTCCATTGTCCTGGTTCTTCTTCGTAGATACGCTCGGTTCGGTCACTGGCAAATAAAATGGAATCTTGTTTAGTTCCTACAGCAGTTAAGGTGCCTTTTACATTCATTGTGGAACCGTTATGAAATAAAATTTTGGTTCCGGCAGCAATAGTTAATGTGGCATTTTCCTCTACGGTTACCAAATTAGAAATGATATAGGGCAATTTACTATCCCATACGGAATTGCTTTTAATGGACTCGTTCTTAAGAAAGATGGCATTTTGACCGTAAGCTACTAAAGGTATTTTTTCTTGTTTGCCATTGAAAGACATCAGAATAGCGTCTTCTACAATAAAGGTTTGGGTTTGCAAGGTAGGGTCGATGGTTACTTTTACCAAAACATTGATAGAATCATTTCCATTAATTTTTACGTTTTTTCCTTCTGCCATCTGCCTCCCATTAACGTTGATGATAAATGGAGAGTTTGTACCTCCCCCAATTTTTATCTCATCTAAGTTAATGGCTTTATCATTATAATTGAAGATTTTAAATCGACGTACCGTAGATCCTAAAGAGGTAAAAACGGTGTCAAATAAAACACTGTCAGTAGAAAAACTCAGCTTTGCATTGGGGTCAAAAGTAATATCCTCATCTTTATTACAAGCTGCAAAGGAGAAGGTAAGTATGGTAAGTAATATAAGTAGAGTTACATTTTTCATCTGTTTTTTTATAAATTTTTATTTGTCAGATGGAGCTTACAAAGATTGAAAATCAATTTAAATCTTTGACGGTTCATTATTCTGCAAATGCTATAGCAGCGATGCTCAGTTTCTTAATTCCATGGTTTAGCAAAACGTTTCCGCAGGCCTCTAAAGTAGCTCCGGTCGTAATTACGTCATCAACTAAAAGGATGTGTTTATCTAATAAATCATCCGCATTTTTAACGTTAAAAACATCCTGCATATTTTCATAGCGGGTATATCTTGCTTTTTTGGTCTGGCTTTCGGTAGATTTATTTCGTAGCAAATGTTTCGTGCTTACCGGTATTGCTAGTTCTTCCGCCAAACCTTTTGCAATATACTCACTTTGATTGTAACCTCTCAATCTCAATTTTTTTTGATGTAGCGGAACGGGAATAACGATATCAATGTCCGCATAAAAATCACTTTTGGATAGTTTATTGGCTAAAAGCTTACCTAGGCTAATGCCGATATCGGTTTTACCAGCATATTTTAAGCCATGAATAAGGTTTTGCACTTTGGTTCCTTTCTTGAAATACAGCATTGCCATAGCGGCATTTACTGGCAATCGCCCCCAAAGCTGTTTTGCCACTAGGTTATCTTCATACAAATGAAAATCGGTAAAAGGCAAATCGTACAGACACTTGGTGCAAATGTCTTTTTCACCATGATAGAGTAACTTCCCGCAGCCATTACATAGCTCGGGGAAAAGCAGATTGATTAAATCTTCGGTATAACGTTTCAGGGCAAACATTATACAATTTACTAAATATTAGTTGATTAGAAAATTTTAAGCTTTTTCCTTAACTGCCAGCTGTCCACAAGCGGCGTCAATATCTTTACCACGGCTTCTTCTAATATTAGTCGTGATGCCCTGTTTCTTTAAGTAATTTGCGAAAGCATCTATTTTATCGCCTTCGGCATTAACGAAATCTGCAAATTGAATAGGGTTGTATTCAATTAAATTTACTTTACAAGGTACGTGTTTACAGAACTTGGCTAATTCCATCGCATCCTGTATTTCGTCATTGAAGTTGTTAAAAACAATGTACTCGTAAGTAACGGGATTCTTTGTTTTTTGGAAATAATATTTTAGTGCTTCGGCCAGTGCTTTTAAAGAATTATGTTCAGTAATTGGCATAATCTCGTGGCGTTTTTCGTCGTTAGCGGCATGAAGCGAAAGTGCTAAATTGAATTTCACACCGTCGTCACCCAGTTTCTTAATCATCTTGGCTATCCCCGCAGTAGAAACAGTGATCCGTTTGTACGACATGTTCAAACCATCTGGAGCGGTAATACGTTCGATAGATTTTAATACGTTGGCGTAGTTGAGCAAAGGCTCACCCATGCCCATGTACACAATGTTGGTTAATGGGATGTTGTAGTTTTGTTTCGCCTGTTTGTCAATCAAAACTACTTGATCATAAATCTCATCTGCATTTAAATTACGTACACGATCCATGTAACCCGTTGCACAGAATTTGCAGGTTAAACTGCAGCCTACTTGCGAACTTACGCAGGCAGTCATTCTCTCTTCTGTTGGAATTAAAACACCTTCTACGATATTGCCGTCGTGTAACTTAAAAGCATTTTTGATGGTATGGTCGTTGCTGAATTGTGCATTACTAATTTCAACAGTATTGATGGTGTAGCCTTCGTTCAATTTCTTGCGTAAATCTTTAGAGAGATTGCTCATCTCATCGAAATTACGGGCAGATTTTTCCCAAAGCCATTGATAGACTTGTTTGGCCCTAAATGCAGGTTCGCCCATATCCTTAAAATGTTGAGCTAATTGTTCTGGACTTAATGACCTAATATCTATCTTTTTGGTGCTTTGCATTATTATTTATCGTTGTAATGTCCCATTGCAGAAACTACGAACACAGTAATCAAGGTTTCTTCTACATTATAAACTAACCTATGTTTTTGATTTATCCTTCTAGACCAAAAGCCGGTAAGATTGTATTTAAGTTGTTCTGGATTACCAATGCCTGAGTATGGGGTGTTCTCTAATTCAATTAAAATTTTCTCAATTTTTTTGATGATGGATTTGTCACCCGACTTGTTATGTGAACTGATCTGCTTTTTTACGGATTCTGGTATAATTATTTTGTATTTTCCCATAACTCCAGATTTTCTTCCAAAGATTTAGAGGAGTCAAAAGTTTTTACCTTGCCTTCGCTTATATTTTTTTCAGCACGTTCAATAGCCGAAACCATCTCAAGCCCATAAAGCTCTATAGTTTTTTCTCGTTCAGATAATTCTTTCTTCTCAAAAGGAATTTTCAAAGCCTTAGCAATTGCTTTTAAGGCTGCTAATTGCTCTTTATTGGCAGGGTGCATTACTAAAGTTTCCATCTTCAAGTTTATAGTTAAATAACAAAATTGAATTTACAAAGTTACTTAAAAAGATTGAGGCTTCGAAAACCTAATTCCGAAGCCTCAAAAATGTATAACTTGATTAAAATAATGGCTTTAATTCTGATTGATTTGACTTTAAAGTCTGTAAATATTTCGTCGGTCGTCATTTCGAGCGTAGCCGAGAAATCTTTGTAAACGTTATAAATTCAAAGATTTCTCCACTCGCTTCGCTGCGGTCGAAATGACGTGTAGCTCTAAAACTATGCTTTAGGATTGGTGTCATTTGCCTCAATTGTAGGAGTAACTTCAGTATCTTCTCCTTTTAAATAAGTAGGTAAGTTTAAGCCTGCCATGTTAAACAAATCGTTTAAAGGAGGCACAGTTTTCATCATGCCCGACACAAAGTTTGCGGTAGATCCAGCACCATTTTCACCTGCTCCGTTGCCAGAATCCCAAACCGTGATTTTATCAATCTTGATATTTTTAACGGCTTCAACCTGTGTTTTAACCAATTCGGGTAATTTTTCAATTAATAATAATTGAAAGGCTTTAGTTGGATCGCCGCCAGCTGCGGCAACAACCTCGCGGTAACCTTCAGCCTGTTTGGTTAAAATCTCGAATAAACCTTTCGCCTCCGCTTCCATTTTAGCGAAAATCGCATCAGCTTCACCTTTTGCGTTCTCTCTTATGGTTTCTGCATCAGCTTGGGCTTGGATAATTGCCTTCTGTTTGGCAATTTCTGCGGGAATAACAATGTTTGCAATTTGTGTTGCTCTTTCTCTGTCAGAACGAGCTTCTTCTGCTTTTTGTTCGGCTAAGTAAGAAGCTTCTAGGGCTTTAGCTTGTTGTACTTTCTCTGCCGAAACCGCAATTTTTAAAGATTCTGCTTCTTTTTCTCTTCTTAACGCATCAGAGTTTGCGATGTTAATTTTAGCTTCATTCTCTCCTTTTACCGCAAGTGCATTGGCTTCCGAAGTTTTGATACGGGTATCTCTTTCTGCTTCGGCTTTACCAATGGCCTCATCTTTAAATGCCGATGCAATGCTGATTTCTCTGTCTTTTTGAGTAATAGCGATTTTAACATCACGTTCACGTTGCGTTTCTGCAATTTGAACATCTTTCTCCCTATCGGCGATAGCTTTACCAGTTTCTCCGATTTTAGTTTGTTCAGCAACGCTGATGATCGCTTCGTTGATCGCTTTTGCTGCGGCTTCTTTACCTAAAGCCTCAATGTAGCCAGACTCATCTTTAATATCCGTTACATTTACGTTAATTAGCTTTAAACCGATTTTCTTTAACTCGGTATCAACGTTTTTAGAAATGTTGTCTAAGAATTTGTCACGATCAGAGTTAATTTCTTCTATAGTCATGGTAGCAATAACCAAACGTAACTGGCCAAATAAGATATCTTTAGATAACTCTTGAATATCTGAAGGAACTAAGCCTAGTAAACGTTCAGCGGCATTGTTCATGCTATCTGGTTCTGTAGAAATTGCAATGGTAAACCTACAAGGTACATCTACACGGATATTTTGTCTGCTCAAAGCATTAACTAAGTTGGCTTCAATAGAAATTGGTTTAAGATCCAGATAAGCAAAATCTTGAATTACCGGCCAAATAAAAGCGCCACCACCGTGGATACATTTAGCTGATGTACCACCAGTTTTTCCGTAAATCACTAAAATTTTATCGGAAGGGCAGCGTTTGTAACGTGCTAATAAGGCTGAGAGCGTGACGAAAATAACGACAACGGCAATTAAAATTAGGGTAATAGGTGATTGTAAGAGGTTTTCCATATATTATATTTTTTCTACGAGTACTAAGTTGTTACTTTCAATTTTTACTATTTTTATGGTAGCGCCACTGGCAATTTGTTCTTCGTTGGTAATGGCATCCACTTCTCTGAACGAGCCGTTTACGCTTACCTGTATTTTTCCGGTACCGCTTCTCTTTTCGGGAATACGTAGATAAACAGAACCACTTCTATGCAATAGCGAAGTGATTTTAAATGAATTATCTTCTGCTAATTTTTGAATTTGTTTAATGATGACGAAGAAGATGAGGATAAAAGCAGCTCCTATTATTACCGAGAGGATAATGAGTATTGCTCTATTGGTAATTAAACCGTAGAAAGAGATGCCTGTCCAGCTGAATCCTAGTAGGAAATTGATCAGGTTCCTGAAAGAGAAAAGCTGAAACGGAGCATTGCCTCCATCTAAATCACCATCAAAATCTGCATCAAGACCATCGCCAGAATCGGCACCGATAAAAGTCATGACAGTTTGAACGATGAAAATGAAACTAATAGGTATAGCGAGATACCAAAAAACCCTAAGTAAGGGTTCGAGATTGTTTAGTGCGTCCATAGATTACTGTTGTGCGTTTCTCGCTAATATAAAGAAATTGGGCGATTTTGCCAAGAAATCTCGGAAAATGATAAACAAAATAGTTGTTAGAATACCAGTTTTAAGCAGTATTCTAATCCATTTAGAATAAAAAGGCTTTGCGAAGCTATTTTCTTTTGGGGCTACGAGTTTTTACTTTAGCCACTCCCGATTTACCGTTTGCTGGTCGAGTTGTTCTTTTATTGGGACCATTAGATTTGAACCAATCGTTGGCGGCTGCGCTACTATTTCTTGATGCACCAGCGCCATTTCTTTTGTCTGGGTTTGCTTTGGTAGGGTCAGGTTTGCCTTTAGATTTTGCAAAACGCTGAGCGGGTTTTTCTGCTTTTTCAGCGCTAGCCTTTTTGTTTACTTGCTTCGGTGCTGCAGGCTTTTCTGAACTAGACTTTGCCACCATTTTAAAAATTTCGGCTTGTTCATTTTCATCCAGCTCACGCCAATCTCCTACGGGTAAACCTTTAAGTGTGATATTCATGATACGCACACGTTCCAGTTTAGTTACTTCGAAACCGAAATGTTCACACATACGGCGAATTTGTCGGTTAAGACCTTGAATTAATGTGATTCGGAAAGTGTTGGGGCCTTCTTGCTTTACCTTGCATTTTTTGGTCATTACACCTAAAACTGGAACACCCTTGCCCATGTTCTCCACAAAAGTTTCGTTGATAGGTTTGTTAACCGTCACTACATATTCCTTTTCGTGGTTGTTGCCGGCACGTAGAATTTTATTAACTAAATCACCGTTGTTGGTCAAGAAAATTAATCCTTGAGAATCTTTGTCTAGCCTGCCAATAGGAAAAACACGTTCACTGTGGTTTACATGCTCAACAATATTATCTTTAACGCCTGCTTCGGTAGTACTTGTAATGCCAACAGGTTTGTTGTAAGCAATTAAAATTGAGTTTTCTGCCTGACGAGGCTCTATACTTTGACCATTTACATTCACCACATCTCCAAATAGCACTTTATCGCCTACTTTAGCTCTTTTACCGTTGATAAATACTTGGCCAAGCTCAATGTATCTATCTGCAGCTCTTCTAGAGCAAAGTCCGCTTTCGCTAATGTATTTATTTAAACGTGTGGTGTGATCCATGATTAGTATGAGTTAATAATTTACAAAGTAACCAATTCTAATCCGAATATCTGTTAAAAAGATGTTTTAGAAACCGTTTAAAATAAAACCACATAGACACATAGTAAGGAGAATTTAGAGAGAAATATATCGTTATTTAGAGTTAGCTTTAAGCTTTTTAGTTTAAAACTAGGTGTCTATGTGGTGATAATATGGTGTGTAATTAGAAACTTTGCTCATCTGCGCTTGGCCCATAAGAGCTAGGCACTGGTATGTTTAATAAACGAAAATAAACGCCCAACTGTGCACGATGATGTATGATTTGACTTAACGAAACTCTAATTAAACCATACTTGGTCATTTCTGCGTGGATTTGTTCTCCAGTGCGTAAAAGCCAAGGTTTTTCTAAAAATGCTTCTTCAACTTCTGCTAAGCTTGCTAAACTTTCTGCTAAACCTTTGTCTAAAATAGCGATGAGCTGTTCATTGTTTTCCACTTTTGTGGGATTGTAAGGTGCCGTAGCGAAATCAAGTTCATCAGTTTCTACACCAAGTTTTGTCCAGCTCATTAAGTCGGCGATGTGTGTGACCAAGTCCATCATTTTCATGCTTTTTTCATGTGGTGCAAAATCTGGCTTGTCGAAAGGTACTAAGGCTAAAAATTTACGGGTAGTTGCAGCCTCTTGAGTTAGTTCGTTTTGTAATAATTTAATGATATCCATAGCTTTTAAATATTTTGTTGGAACAAAGTTGATATGGACAAGTGACAACCCTATGTCAGTGCGGAAATTGATGTAAGAATTTTTTTGAATAAATTTACTCCGTAGCTTTCCGCTTCGCTACAGGTCAGCATGACGGAGTGCCGGTTTGCTTTGCGATTACTTCACAAAATCTTCGCGGTTATAGTCGCTCGTTTTTTAACACAAAGGAAATAAGAGCTACGCAAAGAAGGCAAAGTAGATAAAGTACCGTTGTTAAATAAGCCCGATTGTAGCGGAAATCCTTTTTGTCGGTGGAAAAACCTCATAGGTTTATTTGCATCGTGCTTATTAAACCTATGAGGTTTGTGAAGGTGGGGCAAAAAGATTGTAGCAAAAAGTTCCGAAGGTAATTCGGAATAAACTAAGGCTAAAATATCCGATATTGGATGGCTTTCACTTTCTAAAACTAATAATCTACAGGTAATTGTTTCATGTAATCGTTAATGCTGATATGCTCGGTTAGCGTAAACGGCAATGAAGAACAATTGAGTTGTAAAATGTTATTGACTTTGAAATCGCGGTAGGAACTGCGCAAATGGCAATAGCCGATTAGATGCCAAGAAAAAGCGTAAAAAATAAGTCCGATAGGTTCTAAGCGGCGCTCAGAAATTTCTTCTTTATAATTTTTGTATTTGATAGAAACGATGTTCTTATCGGCAATGGCATTTTGTAGCAAAGAAAGATACTCGACATCGCTATACAAACGCTTTGGGAGCTGAAGCCTAATATTGGCATTTAAATTTTCGAGCACTTCTCTTTGGTTGCTTTTCAGTACATTTTTAACTTTATCTAATGCACTTTGGTAATGCTGCTTGATCGATTTATCGGCAAAACCTTCAATAAAACGTTCCATCATTAACAGCGCACTTGCCTCATCAGTATTAAATGAAACTGGCGGAAGAAAATAACCTTGTACGATAAAATAACCTTTGTTGGGTTCGAAACTTAGCGGTACACCTTGTTCGGCCAATGCTTTCACATCTCGGTAAACCGTACGAACACTAATTTCGAAGCGACTGGCAATGGTTTCGGCACTTACATGCTTTTTAGATTGCAATAAAATGAGGATGCCGAATAGCCTGTCGATTCTGTTCATGAGACAAAGATAAGAGAGGCAAGTTGTGCCGCAAATATTTGCCATGCTTTAATGATTGGCAATTGTTACAAAATTTTGCTTTGGTTAAAACTATTTCGGTGCGTGTTTTGTGGTTATATATTAAATATGGCTATCAAATCAACAGCTCAACCTCAGAAACATTTTTTTAGAGCCACCAAAGGTAAAGTGGTGCTCGGATTTTTATTTGCAGGTTTGGCGCTGTTTTTGGCTTGGGGTGTAAGTAAGTTTGTATTTGGCGAAATACTAGGTACGGTGGAGAAGATATCAGCTCCCAACGATAAGTTAAGGTTGGTAAATAAGCTCTCGCACCAAATTGCCTCGTTAGACCAATTGCAAAGGGAGCCTAAAAATAATGTCAGTTTTTTTGCAGCTACCCAAAAATTAAGAAGAACATTAGATACTTTAAATACGCTTTACGTTACCGATGAAGAGCAAACTAAACGGATAAAAACGTTAAAAGATTTGCTTAAAGATAGAGACAAGCAATTTCTGCTTTACCTAGAGGTGAAGGAAAATCTAGTGAATACCCAATCGTTTTCTGAAGAGGTAGAAAAGCTAAATAACTTGTTTGCGCAACGTACAAGGGAAGCAGACAGCGCTGTTTTTACTACCGAAACGTCTACTTCTACCACAACGGTAGCACCAGAAGAGGAACAGAAATCTCGTGGTTTTTTAAGCCGATTGTTCGGTAAGAAAAAAGCAGAAGTTTATAAAATCATCAACGAAGAATATAAGGTCAAAAAAGATACGCTTAATCCGCAGGTTGAAGATAGTGTGATGCGAAATGTAGAAGCTTCGCTGAAAACGATTGAAACAGAACAACGCCAAAAAAGTAATCGCTTTTTGAAGAAGGAAGCCGAATTGGCAAGTTCTAGCAGTGCATTGACCAAACAAATGTTAAATGTATTGCGTGAAGTGGAGGCGGAAGCTTTAATGCAAATTGACCTCAACGGCGAGCAGGCTAAGAGCATGGTGAGCGAGGGCGTTTATCAGATTAAAATTATCATTATTGCTTTCTTTGTGATTACGATGGTTTTGGGTTCGCTTATTCTGGCGGATATCACTAGGAACAACAAATATCGTTTAGCGTTGGAAAAGGCGAAGGAAGAGGCAGAGTATCATGGTAGGGCAAAACAGCGCTTTCTTTCTAACATGAGCCACGAAATCAGAACGCCTCTGCAAGCGATTTTGGGGTATTCCGAATTTATCGCCAAACAGGAAAATCCCAATAAAAAGCACGTGGAAGCTATCCACCGCTCGTCGGTTCATCTATTGCAAATTGTAAATGAGGTGCTGGATTACAATAGGATTACTTCGGGCGAATTTAGCTTTAAGCAAGAGGATTTTGATTTGCAGAAGTTGTTGGAAGAAGTGCTGGATGCGGTTAAACCATTGGCCGAAAAGAAAGGCATCAGCCTGTTGGCTAATTTTAATTTGGCTGAGCAACATTGGGTAAAAGGCGATGCTTTTAGGTTAAAACAGGTGCTTTATAATTTGTTGGGAAATGCAATTAAGTTTACGGTTAAAGGTTATGTAAAGCTCATTGTTGATTGCAAGCAGCAAGAGCAAAACATGCATTGTTATTTTACGGTAGAAGATAGTGGGATTGGTTTTTCTGAGGAAGACCAAGAAAAGATTTTTAAGGAGTTTGAACAGGGTACTAATCCAGACCACCAATCGATGAACCAGAACGGCACTGGTTTAGGATTGGCTATTGTGAAAACTTTGATCGATGCGCAGGGCGGAAGAATTAATGCAAAAAGTAAGCTGGGGAAAGGGACTTCGTTTGTGGTTTATTTGCAATATCAACAAGCTGCAGCACCTATTGAGTCTAAACAGATAGAAAATAAGAAAGCGGTTACGAAAACTAAAGGTGTTTGGGTAATTGATGATGATCATCTGATTCTTAATTTGTGCGAGTTGATTTTTTCTGCCCATCAAATTCCGTATAAAACATTTAGCACAGCAGATGCCATTTTGAATGAGCCTATAGACGAAAATTTGGATTATGTTTTTGTAGATATGCGTTTGGAAGATGGGGTTACCGGCATCGAAATACATCAACAACTTAAAAAGCGTTTACCTCATCATGTGAAATATTATGCTATTACGGCACAAGTTCTTCCCGATGAGCAACAAGCGGTATTGGACCAAGGCTTTGAAGGAGTGATTATCAAGCCTTTTAAGGCAGAAGATTTGTTGGCATTATTTGCGATTTCGCCAGTAGCAGAAGAAATCGATTTTGACGATAGCTCCTTGCGAAAAATGACCATGGGTGACCAAGAAATGATGGCGAAAATTTTGGCTAGTTTCATCCGTGACTGCGAGGAAGACGAAGCGCTCTTAAAGCAGAGCATTTCTAATCAAAACCAGCCCGAAGTGAGGTTGGTGGTACACCGTTTGGCAGGTAGGATTGCACAGATTGGTGCTAAAGAGTTAGGCACTGCTTTCAGGCAATTGGAACAAGAAGTTGCTGCGGTTGAGATATTGGATGAAGCTATTCGTGATCGAGTAAATGCATCATTAGTACAGTTGCAGTCGTTATTGAAAACGATAGAGACTCGTATTTAGTTATTTTCATGAAAAGCCATAGATGCACAGATTATCTATGAAAATTTATTTCTTTAAAAAATTAATGATTTGTTTATTTTATCTGTGCATCTGTGGCAAAAAAATACCCTTAACTTTGTTTCATGCAAAATCCTACTGTAAAAGCTGTTTTTTTCGATATAGATGGTACATTGTTAAGTTTCAAAACACATAAAGTTGCACAGTCTACAGAGAAAGCTATCGCTGATTTACAAGCCAAAGGCATCAAAACTATTTTATCTACTGGTCGCTCGATTAACAGTATAGACCATATTAAATATTTAAATTTTGATGGCTACATTACTTTTAATGGTGGTTATTGTGCGGCAAAAGATGGCGATTTGCTTTTTAAGCAGTGTATTGATGCTGATGATATTCGGGGGATTTTAGCTTATGCAAAAGAAAATACGTTGAGTTTCTCTTTCATGTCTGAGAAGGAAATTGGCATTCATGATGTAACTCCCGAAATTGCTGGAATGTATGCGCATGTTAACCTTCCAGTTCCACCGCTTATTGATGTAGATAATGTGGATGTTTCTTCAATTTTGCAAACCAATATTTTCTTAGGCCCTGAGCAGGAAAGTGCTTTTATGGCTGCGGTAATGCCAAATTCTACTGCTTCAAGATGGACACCTTTGTTTGCAGATGTGAATGCAAAAAATCAAAGTAAAAAAGTAGGGATTGATGTTTTCTGCAAGCACTTTGGAATTGATTTGTCTGAAACTATGGCTTTTGGCGATGGCGGCAATGATATTGAAATGCTAAAGCACGTAAATGTTGGAGTAGCTATGGGAAATGCCAATCCAGAGGTAAAAGCAATAGCAGATTATGTTACGGATGACGTAGACAGCGATGGGATTTGGAATGCGCTAAAGCATTTTGGAGTGCTTTAAAGAAAGAAGAAACATATTGAGGCGAAAGAATATTTCGCCCATACGGAACCTACTAATCAATTCCGTAGCGCTCCATTTTGGAATAAAGCGTTTTTCTGTCGATATTGAGTAGTTTCGCTGCCTTAGATTTGTTGTATTTCACTTTAATCAGCGCTTCTGTAATCAATGTTTTTTCGTTGCTCTCGTTAACGGCCTTTAAATCCGATGGGTTGTCTAAAGGCACTTCGTTAGCAACGGCAATCTTCATTTCGTCTGGTAAGCTATCTGCGCTTGCAATGCTGCCGCCAGTAAGTAAAACCATTCTTTTAATTACATTTCTCAACTCTCTTAGGTTTCCTGGCCAATCGTATTTAAGCAATAGGCTACGAGTTTCCTTATCTAATTCCTTTACATTTCTGTTCAATTCCTCATTAGATAGTTTGATGAAAAGTTCAATAAAAAGCTCTAAATCTACGCCTCGTTCTCTTAGTGGCGGCAACTGAATTTTAAACTCGTTGATACGATGGTATAGATCCTCACGGAACTCGCCATTTTTCATGCTGTTTGCTAAGTCATCGTTGGTCGCTGTGATGATGCGAACATCCACCGGAATTTGTTTGTTGCTACCTAGTGGTTGTATCACTCGCTCCTGTAGCGCTCTCAGTAACTTAACTTGTACTTCGTAGCTTAAGTTGCCTATTTCATCTAGAAAAATAGTGCCCCCATTGGCTGCTTCAAAAGACCCTTTTTTATCGTTCACCGCACCTGTAAAAGCACCTTTGATATGTCCAAAAAGTTCGCTGGCAGCTAAATCTTTAGACAAAGCGCCACAATCTATCGCGATGAATGGCTTGCTTTTACGCTTGCTTTGTTGATGTAGCGTTCTTGCGGCAAATTCCTTTCCAGTACCACTTTCGCCTTGTATCACTACAGACATATCAGTTTCTGCCACTAAATCAATATGCTGGTATAACCTATTGGCTACTTCACTTTTGCCTCTAATAAAATTGTCTTCAGTAGTTTTGGGTGTTTCTTTTTTCTGAAGTGCGTTATTAATTACCATGAGCAACTCATCTGGATTAATGGGCTTGGTAATATAATCGCTTGCACCTAAATGGATGGCTTTAACTGCGGTACGCACATCGTTAAAAGAAGTCATGATGATAGCTGGAACAGCCAATCCTGTTTCACGACGATGGTTCAATACATCTATTCCAGTACCATCAGGTAAACGGTAATCGATTAATAGCAGTTGAAAATCTTCATGAGCAATTAATTTGAGAGCTTTGGCAACATTACTAACGGTGGTTACTTCGAAATTGTTCTTTGTTAAAAATCCTTCAATAATCTGAGCGAAAGTGCTGTCGTCTTCAATAATTAAAACAGATGCCATATATACAAAAATAGGAAAAGCCAGTATTATATAACTGGCTTTTCCCTTATTTAGTTTTAAGAAATGTAGATAATTGATTATTCTACTGGTTTACCTTCAGCGTCGAATTTCAACGAAGCAGTTTCTTCTTCTTTCTTCACATCAACTTGGAAGTAAGATTTATCTCCATCTTTTACGCTGAATGCTGCAGTTGGCGTCCAAGCTTTGTACGGGTCAGTTGCCAATACTGTTTTGATTGCATCTGGTAAAGCCGATACTTCGATTGGAGTTTTCACTACGCTATCCTGTACCGAAACATTTTCTTCATTGCTGATTGAAACCTGTGCCGAAGTAACTCCTGCAAATTCTACTGGTTTACCTTCTGCATCGAATTTCAATGAAGCAGTTTCTTCCGCTTTTTTCACATCCACTTGGAAGTAGGCTTTATCACCATCTTTCACGCTGAATGCTGCGGTTGGCGTCCAATCTTTATATGGATCAGTTGCCAATACAGTTTTAATTGCATCTGGTAATGCTGATACTTCGATCGGCGTTTTCACCACGCTGTCTTGAACTGAAACGATTTCTATTTTATTAACTGAAGCCTGAGCTTGTGTTGCTGTGAATCCTGCGAATGCTACGATAGCTGCTACAAATAACTTTTTCATAATATCTATATTTTAAGTTTAATACATTTTGTGAATTATACTAGGTAATGCTTCACAATGGTGCCAATAGAGAATTTGTACTGTGCCAAAATGTTAAGTTATTGTAAGTCAATTTATTGTTTTTATTTTTCTGAAAATGACTTTGTGGAGTTTCTCTACAACTTGTTTCCAAAGGCGGCAAATATCTTAGGAGCATTATTAATGAATTAACTTGATTTAGACGTTGTAAGAATTCAATCTGTAAAAGTATGACGTAAGTGAGGATACCCATCTATAGCTAGATGAGTCTTGTCGGTTTTGGCGCATTTGACGTATTTGTCTGTATTTGTAAGGTTTGTCGTTTTGGGTAGGCTGGTTGACCGTCGGTCTGCCGTTCGTCTACCGTCGGTCCTACGTTGGTGATTTGAAGTTGGAGATAATAGTGATTTTGAGCGCAGAGTGATGACCGAACTACCAAAATTTTGATATCAACCCTCATTCATAGTTGCTAGAAAATCTAATTGTCGTGGTCTATTTAGCAGTTCAAGAAAAATTGCACAAAAAAATAAGCCAGCACAAAAGCTGGCTTATTCAAATTATGTAGTTTTAGAATGATCTAATTATTCTACTGGTTTACCTTCAGCGTCGAATTTCAATGAAGCAGTTTCTTCTTCTTTCTTCACGTCAACTTGGAAGTAAGATTTATCTCCATCTTTTACGCTGAATGCTGCGGTTGGCGTCCAAGCTTTGTATGGATCAGTTGCCAATACTGTTTTAATTGCATCTGGTAATGCCGATACTTCAATTGGAGTTTTCACTACGCTGTCCTGTACCGAAACATTTTCTTCATTGCTGATTGAAACCTGTGCCGAAGTAACTCCTGCAAATTCTACTGGTTTACCTTCTGCATCGAATTTCAATGAAGCAGTTTCTTCCGCTTTTTTCACATCCACTTGGAAGTAGGCTTTATCACCATCTTTCACGCTGAATGCTGCGGTTGGCGTCCAATCTTTATATGGATCAGTTGCCAATACAGTTTTAATTGCATCTGGTAATGCTGATACTTCGATCGGCGTTTTCACCACGCTGTCTTGAACTGAAACGATTTCTATTTTATTAACTGAAGCCTGAGCTTGTGTTGCTGTGAATCCTGCGAATGCTACGATAGCTGCTACAAATAACTTTTTCATAATATCTATATTTTAAGTTTAATACATTTTGTGAATTATACTAGGTAATGCTTCACAATGGTGCCAGAGGCGAGTATCTAAACGTGCCAAAATGTAAATAGCTATAAAACAGGCGTTTGTTTGTTTTTGATAAAAAATGAGGTTGTGGAGAAAGTCTACAACTTGTTGCGCAACGCTGCAAAAAAGTTTTAAATTTCGAATTTAATTAGTATTCCGCTTAATTTGTAATATGCAAAGATACCTGTCAGCAGAATGGATTTACCCAGTAACCAGTGCGCCAATTGCAAATGGTGTTTTAGAAGTTTCTATAACGGGTGAAATTATATCGATATTAACTGCAGAAGAAGCAGAACAAAGAAATTTAGAGGGAATAGAGCAATTTGAAGGTGTTCTGGTTCCTGGCTTTGTGAATACACATTGCCATTTAGAACTGTCGCACATGTTTGGCAAAATACCCGAGCATACAGGCTTGCCAGCTTTCGTGAGAGAAATTGTTGCCCAGCGAGCAGCGGCAGATGAAATTATACTTGCTGCTATGGATGTTGCCGACAAGCAGATGCTCGAAAATGGAATTGTAGCGGTGGGCGATATTTCAAATCAGCTGCTTTCTAAAGAAGTAAAACAGCACAGTTCTTTATATTATCAGACCTTTGTGGAAGTTTTTGGCTTTAACTGGCCATCGCAGCCTATTATAGATGAAGCTGTTAAAATAAGGGATAGCTATTGGCCACTTAAAGCCTCTATTGTACCACATGCACCGTATTCGGTAAGTGACGAGTTGTTTCAGTATATAGAAAAAAATACCCGTCCGCACGATATTTTAAGTATTCATAATCAGGAAACAGCTGCAGAAAATGAGTTTTTTGAAAGAGGAACAGGAGATTTTGAAGCCATGTATCAACGTATGGGCGTACCTAAAAGCGAAGCCCACGGAACTGGAAAAAATGCCATTCATTATCATTTACCTCAAATGCCCAGTAATAAAACATTGTTAGTGCATAATACTTTCACCAGCAAAGCTGATATAGATTTTGCTTCGGGGCAGCATAAGGATTTATATTGGTGCTTGTGTCCAAACGCAAACGTTTATATAGAAAATAACCTGCCAGACGTAAATCTGCTTTTTGATTCTCGAGTTATCGTAACGTTAGGGACTGATAGTTTAGCAAGCAATCATCAGTTATCTATTTTGGCAGAGATGCAAACCCTACAACAGAAAAAAAGAGTTCCTTTTGATGAATTGTTGAAATGGGCAACCATCAATGGTGCAGAATTTTTAGGGATTGACAATCAATACGGAAGTTTCGAAGTTGGTAAAGCTCCAGGTGTAAACTTAATTGAGTTGGGAGAAGCAAAAATCATCAAATCTAAAAACGTAAAACGATTGATATAGTCTGGATTTAGGATTGGCGATTTTTCTTTCGGATATTTAAGAATTATCTATCTACAACCATTAATAATTTACCTATGGCAAACATTAAATTATTCGAAAGCAACCAAATACGTTCCGTGTGGGACGAAACAAATGAGAAATGGTACTTTTCTGTTCAAGATGTCGTTAAAACACTTACCAGCAGTACCGATGTAAAACAGTATATCAAAAGAATATTAAGCCGAGACGAGCAGCTTAGGAGCAACTGGGGTACAATTTGTACCCCAGTTGAAATGATAGCGGCAGATGGTAAAAAACGAAAGATACAAGCCGCCGACACGAAAGGTCTTCTACGCATCATCCAATCAATTCCTTCTCCCAAAGCAGAACCTTTTCACATGACTGACCTTGAATTAACTTTTTCAATGTTAGGCGAAGCATCTACTACTGCCATTGTCAAAACGCAAAATCCCATAGGATTTAAAGAAAACCAACAGGTAGCTAAGCAGGGTGGGGCGGTTGCAGGAAATGCTAGGAAAGAGTTGGAAAGCAAAACGGGACAAAAAGTGGTGTCTAAACAAAATTATTTGCCCGAAAAAAAGAAAATTGATAAGAAAGATTAAAATATGTGAACGGATGAAACCATCATGATTTTTCAAGCCCATAAGGCGATGAATAAATATGATAGCTTCATCACAAATAAAGACAAATTATAGACGGATGAAAAACGCAATAACTTCCTTATTCGATATCAAATATCCAATTATTCAAGCGGGCATGGTTTGGTGCAGTGGCTGGCGTTTAGCTTCCGCAGTTTCCAATGCAGGTGGTTTGGGCATCATTGGTGCAGGTTCTATGTATCCAGAGGTGTTACGTGAGCATATTCAAAAGTGTAAACAAGCAACTGATGATCCTTTTGCCGTAAATGTGCCTTTGCTTTATCCAAATGTGCAGGAAATCATGGATATTTTGGTAGAACAGGATGTTAAGATTGTATTTACTTCGGCCGGTAACCCCGCCACATGGACTAGCTTTTTAAAAGAGAAAGGCATCACGGTAGTTCACGTAATCGCCAATACTAAATTTGCCTTAAAAGCGGAGCAGAGTGGTGTAGATGCTATCGTAGCCGAAGGTTTTGAAGCTGGCGGTCATAACGGTAGAGAGGAAACGACCACTTTATGTTTAATTCCGATGATTAAACAAGCAGTGAAGATTCCTGTAATTGCTGCTGGTGGTATTTCAAGTGGAAAATCGATGTTAGCCGCTTTTGCCCTAGGTGTTGATGCAGTACAAATAGGTTCTGCATTTGCTGTAGCCGAAGAATCTTCCGCACATCCAAATTTTAAAGAACGTATTATTTCATCCACCGAAGGCGATACCAAACTGAGGATGAAAAAACTAGTGCCTGTGCGCTTATTGAAAAATGAATTTGCCGATGCCGTTGCGCAAGCCGAAGCAAACGGAGCTAGCACCACAGAACTTGTTACTTTATTAGGAAGAGCTAGAGCCAAGTTGGGAATGTTTGAAGGCGATATGGAAGAAGGAGAGTTGGAAATCGGTCAAGTATCAGCTATGCTAAATGAAATAAAACCTGCGGCGACTATTTTGAATGAAATTTGGGAAGAGTTTCTGTCAGAAAAGGATAAGTTGAGTGCATTAAAGTTTTAAATTTTACCACCGTAGATACCTTAGAAAACCTAAGTTTTTTCTGAAGTATAATTATTTGGAAAGGCTGGCTGAAAATTATTAAACATTATATTCTTCATCGATTTATTATCTTAAATGTGCTTAGGTGTCTTAGGTGGTTCAAAATAATTACTTTTGTGGTTGGCAACATAACTTGTCTCATATCTCGATACTGAAATGAAACACATCAATATAAAAGTAATAGGAAAAGTACAAGGCGTATTTTTTAGGGCAAGCACCAAAGCCGTAGCCGACCAAATGGGCGTTAAGGGAAAAGTGAAGAATGAAAAGGATGGGTCGGTACTAATAGAAGCAGAAGCCGACCAAATTACTTTAGATATGTTTTTGGAGTGGTGTAATAAAGGACCAGAAAAAGCAGTTGTAGAAAGTGTAATTGTGGAAGACGGAGAATTGCAGAATTATACCAACTTTGTAGTGATAAAGAAAAACCTTTTGTGGTAAACATCATTTACGGTTGTAGATTGACGAATTACGATTTAGACTTTCACAATCTAACAGGTTTTAAAATAAAATTGATTTTAGAAAATCGTAATTCTAAAGTCGCAAATCTAAAATCAACTTGTCTGTACTAAAAAAATTCTTAGGTCAAACAATGGTTTATGGTATCAGTACCATTTTATCTCGTTTGCTTAATTTTATTTTAACGCCAATTTTTACACGCACTTATGCTGCTGCGGTATATGGCGTTTTTACTAAAATGTATAGTTGGGCTTCCATTATTAATGCCATCTTGGCTTTTGGTATGGAAACTACCTATTTCAGGTATCTCAATAAATTCGAAGACAAAAAACAACAGGTTTATAACAATTCTTTTTTGGTAGTTGCTTTCATCGCCACCTTATTTCTAATTACCGGATTGGTATTTACTGACCCCATTACCAGATGGTTGGTAAATAACGACACCTCGAATTTTGCAGACCAAAGAAGATATGTGCAATATTTTGTGTGGTTGCTTTTTTCTGATGCCATTTGTATTATTCCATTTGCCAAGTTAAGAGCCGATGGGAAGCCATTTAGGTATAGTCTCATCAAGTTTTTAAACATACTTACCTATGTTTGTTTGTGCCTGTTCTTCATTTATGGCATACCTGCAATCATCAAAAATGATTTACCAACCGCTAGTTTCTTTGCCAGTTGGTTCAGAGAAAAATGGGTTGGCTATGTATTTATTGCGAATTTAGTAGCCAGCGTACTAACTTTTGTTTTTCTTTTGCCAGAGTTCCTAAAAATCCAATTTAAATTCGATAAGGGAATGTTTGCGAAAATGCTTTCTTACAGTTGGCCGATATTGGTGGCTAATCTTTCTTTTATCGTTAACGAAAATCTAGATAAAATACTTTTAGATAAATATTCTACCGAAGCACAGGTGGGCATTTATGGAGCAGTTTGTAAAATTGCCATCTTCATGAGCATATTTAATACGGCATTCCGCTTAGGTGCTGAGCCTTTTTTCTTTAGTCATGCGAAAGAGAAAAATGCTAGAAATACCTATGCTGATATTCTTAAGTATTTTGTAATTGCATTGGCTATTTTGTTTGTAGCCTTAGTGGCTAACATCGAAATCTTGAAATATTTTATCAGTAGAGATAAGGCACACGTTGCCGAATATTGGGTAGGTTTGCCTGCGGTTCCCTACTTGTTATTGGGGTATGTTTGTTTAGGCATTTATATGAACCTTTCCATCTGGTATCGCTTATCAGACCAAACCCGTTTTGGCTTGTATATATCAGTGAGTGGAGCAATTATCACGATCGTTCTAAATATGGTTCTAATTCCTAAATACAGCTATATGGGTTCGGCTTGGGTAAGTATGATTGCTTATTTTGTAATGATGGTTTTATCTTATGTTTTAGGTCAAAAGTATTATCCTATACCATATAACCTGAAAAAAATATCCGCTTACTTAATAGGCTCTACGCTCATTGTATTCTCATCATTTTTTATCTTTAACAGAAATATTTACATCGGTAATGCTTTACTCGTCGCTTTTATTGCGATTGTGCTTTACTTCGAAAAGAATGAGTTAAGAAGAGTCTTGAAACGTTAGTGTTACATTTTTCCAATTAATCAGCCAAAATTCAGTCATTTATAATATGCAAATCAAAATTATCAATAAATCTACGCACCAATTACCTGCTTACGAAACTGCTCATGCTGCTGGTATGGATTTAAGAGCTAATATCGAAGAGCAAATCATAATTAAGCCATTACAGCGTTTTTTAATTCCAACGGGTTTGTTTATCGAATTGCCTATAGGCTACGAAGCACAGATTAGACCTCGTAGTGGTTTGGCTTATAAGCATGGCGTTACCGTGTTAAATTCTCCCGGCACTATAGATGCAGATTACCGTGGAGAACTAAAAGTATTATTGGTAAATTTATCAGATACTGAGTTTGTGGTAAATAATGGCGAACGAATTGCACAAATGGTGGTAGCGAAGCATGAGACGGTGGTATGGGAAAGTACAGAAGAATTAAGTAATACTGATAGAGGTGCTGGTGGTTACGGACATACGGGTAAGGGTTAATTGTTTGAATTGGTGAATTGTTTAATTGTTGATGGGTTGGAGAAGATGTCTTCGGACCTCAGACTTTTAACTTCGGACTAAAAAAATGAATAAACTATTTTTTACAGTGATTTTAATAGGGTTGTGCTTTACTATACAAGCGCAGCAAACACCTGTTGCCGTAAGAGATAGTAATGCGATAAAGGAACTTTTTTTCGCTGGTTTAAAAGAAAAACTAACCGAGAACTATGTCAACGCTAGTAATAGCTTCTCTAAAATTTTAGCTATTGACCCCAATAATAATGCCGCACATTTCGAGCTAGCAAATATACAATTGCGTCAAAATAAGTTATTGGATGCGGAGGTATCTATAAAAAAAGCACTAACAGTACAGCCAAATAATACTTGGTACTTAAAGCTGCAAACAGAAATTTATAAACGTAGTGGTAACATGGATGCCTTGGTGCAGGTTTTTAATCAGTTAATCAAACTAGAGCCCGAAGCAGAGAACTATTATTTTGACCGTGCAAATGCATTGTACATTTCGGGTAAGGTAGAAGAATCTAAGAAAGCTTACGACCTGCTTGAAGAGAAGTTTGGGGTAACTAAATCTTCTACGGCAGCCAAACAACGTTTCAAGAGCCAAACTGAATTGACTAACGGAGATGACTTGCACAAACTGATTAAGGATAATCCAAGTGATGTTAAAAACTACCTTGATTTAAGCGGTACATTACTAGAAAAAAATCAAAATGACGAAGCTTTAGCTGTACTGCTAAAGGCCAAAAATATCGATGCCGATAATTATGAAATAGACTTGGCATTGGCCGATGTTTATCATGCACTTAAAAAGCCACAAGATGCATTTGCATCACTTAAATTGGCATTTTCTAATACAGAGATGCCATTACCTACTAAGGTTAAAATTTTAAGTCAGCTGTTGCTTCGTTTTAGTAAACCCGAAGTGGTTAAAAATGCTACAGAATTAGGTTTGATCACATTGAACGGTCATAAAGACGATGCAAAAGTAGTCGTGCTTTATGGTGATATCCTATATCAGCAAGGGAACTTAAGTGGAGCAAGGGAGCAATACTTAACGGCAATTAAATTGTCGGAGCAACTGTATATCGCTTGGGAGAAATTGCTAGGTGTGCAGACGTTGATGGGCAGCTATGCAGAAGCGATCAAGATGGGAGAGCAGGCACTGACCATTTATCCTAATCAGGCAATTTTATACTATTACCGAGCATTTGCTTTGCACAGGAACGGACAAAATGCAGAGGCTGCTTTTGAACTAAAAAATGCATTGCAGTTAGAGCCAGAAGATAATAATTTAAAAGCAATGATTTTAGCATTGCAAGCCGAAGTAATGATTGACCAAGGTAAGCTAAAAGAGGCTGATGCTGCATTTGATAAAGCAGTAGCTTTAGCCCCAAATAATTACCTAACCATGAGCAATTACGCTTATTATTTGGCATTGCGTAACCACGACTTGCCAAAGGCAGAAAAATTAGCTTCTAAAGCGGCATCGGCATTGCCGCAAAACTCATCTATTTTAGATACTTATGCTATCGTTTTGTTTAAATTAAATAGAATTGATGATGCACTTACGTATATACAGAAAGCCTTGCAAAACAACGATACTGATAATCCTGTTTACTTAGAGCATTATGGTGATATTCTTTCCTTGAAGGGAGATAAAGAAAATGCTGTAGTGCAATGGCAAAAAGCCAAAACCGCAGGAAATCAGTCCGAAAAATTAAATAGAAAAATTAATGAGAAGAAATATATTAAATAGCGTTTTAATTGCAGCCTGTGCTTTGGGTGTAATTGGCTGTAGACCGAAAAAGGAAATTGTAAAAGCACCACCAGCTGCAGAAACAACTCAAGTAGCCAACAAAAAATCTGAGAATTTAGCCACTTTATTGAGCAAAGAGCTTCAATACAATACCTTGTCTTTAAAAGGAAAAACAGACTTAGATATTGATGGTGATGTGAAAAATGTAACACTTAACATTCGCATTAAGAAAGATGAAAAGATTTGGTTCAGTATCACTGCTTTGGGCGGAGCAATAGAAGCTGCCCGCGGAATGATTACACCAGATAGCTTGCTTTTGATGACTCGAATTCCAGATAAAACAATCCTCAGAAAACCATTGTCTTACATTCAAAATTACACGAATAAACAGGTAAACTTTGGCTGGTTGCAATCTATCTTAACTGGAAATACAATTAAGGCTTTGATGACAGAAAAGTCTGACTTGAGCCAAGAAAATGGTGTTTGGGCCTTAAGTGGAACAGAGCAAGGCTTGGCTTATAAGGTTTTATTCAATACTTTATTGAAATCTACCGAACTTACGCTGAATGATGCCCAAGCTGCTCAGGGACTTAAGGTGGTTTATGATAAGTATACGCCAATAAATAATGGCCTCTTCCCATCCAGCTTAAAAATAAACTCTGCAGTAGGCAATAAAAAAATAAATATCGCCGTTGAGTTTGTAAAAATCGATGCTAATGTAGCTGTAGAGTTCCCTTTTTCGGTTCCGAAGAACTATGAGGTAATCAATTAATTTTTTATACTTTTGGTTAATGAAGTTAAATAAAGCCCTACTTTTAATTGTTGCATTGTGCCTTTGCGCCAATGCTTTTGCGCAATCGAGTAAAGAATTAAAACGTAAAAAAGAAGCTTTACAAAGAGAGATAGAGCTGGCTCAGAAAAATTTGAATAAAGCGGCCAGCGGTAAAAAGCTAACGCTAGGACAAATCAATGCCATAAAAGCGCAAATTAGATTAAGGCAAGATAAAATTTCTACCATCAACTCGGAGATGAAAAATCTCGACCATCAGATTCATGAAAATACCAACAAGGTTCAAAACTTAAAGGTCGTTTAGCTGATTTGAAAAAGGAGTATGCTGGGATGATTCGCTTTGCGCAACGTAACAGAAATTCGTATGATAAAATGATGTTCATTTTTGCTGCGAACGACTTTAACCAAGCTTATAAACGTATTAAATATTTACAGCAGTTTGGTCAATACCGTAAAAAGCAAGCGGCTTATATTCAAGGTACTGAGAAACAGTTGAGCAATCAAATTGTGGTACTTGATAAGAACTTGAAAAGTAAAGGCAGTCTGTTAAAAGAAGAGCAGGACGAAAAATCTAAACTGGATAAGAACAGGAGTGAACAAACTGTAGTGCTGAATAAATTAAGCAAACAAGAAAAGCAATTTCAGCAAGATATTAAGAAAAAAAGACAGCAACAGGCTGCAGTAGATAGAGAGATTAGAGCTGCCATTGCAAGGGAAATTGCTGCAGCTAAGAAGAAGGCGGAAGAGGAAGAAAGAGAACGTGAAAGAATTGCAGCGGCTAAGGCAAAGGCCGAGAACAAGCCTGCGCCAACAACGACCGCTTCAAAACCAAAAACTACTAGTGAAGCATTAAGGGCTACGCCAGAAGCTGCAAAACTTTCTGATGCTTTTGAAGCTAATAGAGGAAGTCTACCATCTCCCGTTTCTACAGGTTATATTACAGGTAGGTTTGGAGCCTATAAAGTAGATCAAGCGTCGGGCAAAAATGATGGTGTTACTTTTCAAACTGGTGAAGGCGCCTCGGTTAGGGCAGTTTTTAATGGGAAAGTAACTAGGGTTACCAATATTATGGGTAGGTGGGTAATCATTATTAGGCACGGTGAATATTTCACTATATATACTAATTTAAAAAGTGTTTCAGTATCGCAGGGAGATAACGTTAGTACCAAACAATCGATAGGAGTGGCTGGTGAATCAGATGGAGTTCCAGAAATTGAATTTCAGGTTTCTAGAGGCGGAGTGCCTCAAAATCCTGAAAGCTGGTTAGCACGTTAACCGCAATTTTGCTTAAATAAAAGCTATATTTGTATAAAACGAGTTTAAAATGTACAATACGCCATTATTAGAGTTCTTGAACATTGGAGGGAGCGAGATGATTCTCATCGTAATTGCGATACTTTTGTTATTTGGAGGTAAAAAATTACCAGAATTAGCAAAGGGATTGGGCAAAGGCATAAGAGAGTTTAAAGATGCTTCTGAAGGTGTAAAGAGAGAAATTCATCGCAATATCAATTCTTTTGATACAGACGAAGAAGACAGAAAGGCTGATGAAAATCGCAAGTATCGTGAACCAGAAGTAGACAACTCGCACTCTATTCACGATGAACCTACTGCTGCTGCCGAAAACCAAAACGAAGCACAGCACGTAGATACTAAAGAAGAAGACAAGGAACCTAAAAGTTCTGTTTAAGAAATTGAATACATAAAACAACAGTCATGTTACAAACACCAATGCTAGCTGCGCTAGGCACAACCGAAATCATCTTAATCATTGTAGCAATTTTATTGCTTTTTGGAGGTAAAAAAATTCCAGAATTAATGCGTGGTTTAGGTAAAGGGATGAAGGAATTTAAAGATGGTAAGGATGGAGTTGACTCAACTACTACTGATCAAACCAACAAACCTCAATAATCCGCATTTATAAACGCTTTTTTTAAGATTTTGAAGAAATACAGCTCTTTAACAGAGATACAGGGAGAAATTGCGCAAAAGCAGCTAACTTTAAAAGAACTTATTGCTTACTATTTCGACCAAATAGAAAAGCATCAACACCTCAATGCATTCAATGAGGTGTTTTTTAATTCTGCGAAGAAACAAGCTGAAGAAATACAGGTTAAACTTGAAAAAGGTTCGGCTGGCAAGCTAGCGGGTATGGTTGTAGGTATAAAAGACAACATCTGCTACGAAGGCCATGTGGTTAGTGCTTCTTCTAAAATGTTAGAGAATTTCGTTTCTCCTTATTCTTCCACAGTAGTTAAAAGACTGTTGGCCGAAGACGCCATCATCATTGGACGTTTAAATTGCGATGAGTTTGCAATGGGCGGTTCCAATGAGACTTCGTACTTCGGAACAGTTAAAAATGCTGCCGATGAAGAGCGTGTTGCTGGTGGTTCTTCTGGCGGTTCTGCCGTAGCGGTACAGGCCGATATGTGTTTGGCTGCACTTGGTACCGATACCGGTGGTTCTGTTCGTCAACCAGCTGCTTTTTGTGGCAATATTGGTTTTAAACCAACCTATGGACGTATTTCTCGTTACGGTGTCATTGCCTATGCCTCTTCATTCGACCAAGTAGGAACACTTACTTCATCAGTTTCTGATGCCGCTTTGTTGTTAGAAGTTTTAGCAGGCGCTGATGAAAACGACAGTACCGTTTCTTCTTTGCCAGTTCCTAAATATTCAGCAGTATTATCTTCCACCGCAAAAAAGAAAATTGCCGTTTTAAAAGAAACGATAGAAAGCGATGCATTGGATGTAGAAACCAAAGAAGCGATTCTTGCAGCTATCGAAAAATTTAGAGAAGATGGACACGAGGTTAGTTATGTGTCTTTCGATTTGTTGGCATACTTGGTGCCTACATACTATATTCTAACTACAGCAGAAGCTTCTTCTAATTTATCGCGTTACGATGGTGTACATTACGGTTATCGTAATACGCAGGCACAAAGCTTAAACCAATTATACAAAAGCTCAAGGGCAGAAGGTTTTGGAGAAGAAGTTAAGCGTCGTATCATGCTAGGTGCTTTTGTTTTAAGTGCTGGATATTACGATGCGTATTATCAAAAGGCTCAAAAAGTACGTCGTTTAATTAGAGAAAAAATTGAGGTGCTATTGCAATCTCACGATGTGCTGGTTAGTCCGGTTGCGCCTACGCCGGCGTTTAAAATTGGCGAAAATGTACAAGATCCTTTGGTGATGTATATGGCAGATATTTACACGGTATTGGCTTCCTTAGCAGGAATTCCGGCGGTTGCATTGCCTTTGGGTAATAATGAAGCAGGTTTACCGTTAAGTATCCAATTAATGACCAAGCATTTTAACGAGCAAGCTTTGCTCTCGTTATCACATAGTTTTTTAGAGAAGGCGTATTCATCGCGTAAAAATAATAACACATAGCACATAGAAAATATTAAGTTTAGGTAGGTTATCTATGTTTCTATGTGGTTAAAAAAAGGCTTATGAGAAAATTGATACTTACTATTTTGAGTTTTGTAGTTATTTTAAGCGCTCAAGCTCAAATTCCTGTTAAAGTAATTCAAAGCGATACCATTTTAAAAAGGTTAACCACCGCTCTACCCTCAGATACTGTTGCAATGCCCGTAATAGAACAGCCCTTGCTTTTCGGGCAAAGTTTGTTGTATAAATTACGGTTAGATTCCATTAAGCAAACTGTTCCATTAGATTATAACGAATACGTACAAAGCTATATTGATATTTATACTAAACGTAAAAGTATGTATGGCGATATGCTGGGGCTATCTTCGTATTACTTCCCAATTTTCGAGAAAGCGCTAAAGAGCTATAACATTCCTACCGAAATTAAGTACTTAGCGATTGTAGAATCTTCTTTAAATCCACATGCGGTTTCTAGGGTTGGCGCTACGGGTATCTGGCAGTTTATGTTTGGCACCGCAAAAGCCTACGGTTTAAATATGGATAACTTTGTTGATGAACGCAAAGACCCTATACAAGCTAGCTATGCGGCGGCGGCATATTTTAGAGATGCCTATGAAGAGCTTGGCGACTGGCTGTTGGCCATTGCGGCTTACAATTGTGGCAAAGGAAATGTAAATAGGGCAATTGATAAAGCTGGTTCTCGTGATTTTTGGGAAATCAGGAAGTTTTTGCCTAAAGAGACCAGTAATTATGTGCCTGCATTTATTGCTGCGGTTTACGTAATGAAGTATGCCAAAAACCATCAAATTACTATCAGGCCAAACAACTTTGCTTTTAAAACGGACACAGTTTTGGTTAAAAATTTTGTGGCTTTAAACGATGTTGCACTTGCGATAAATCATAAAGAAGAAACTTTATTAGCATTAAACCCTAGTTATAAAAAGAAGATAGTAAACGGAACAGATTTGCTACCCAAACGCATCGTTATTCCCAAGCCGGAATTGCAGTTTTACGAACCACTTTTTGAGGTTTTAAATAATGATGTAGAAATGGATAAGCAGATTTTCTTAGCCTCTACCGATGATGTGAGGGATTTAAGGAAAAAGGTGCTGCCTAAAAAACAAGCTGCTTCAAAAATTTTACTACATAAGGTTTTGCCCGGTCAAAGCCTAAATGTTATTGCCAATAAATATGGAGTAGAAGTGCAAGATCTAAAAGTTTGGAATGAACTCAAAGTCTCTACTATCGTTCCTGGCCAAAGGTTGAAAGTATATAGAGACACTGTTGTTGCTAAGTTTACACCTAAAATTAAAGCTAGTTTTGCTAATTACAAAGTTAAACAAGGAGATACTTTATCCAGTATCGCCGAGAAATTTGATGGCATTACCGTGGCCAGTTTAAAAGCAGCTAACGGTTTAAAATCTGCAAAAATTACGGAAGGCATGGTACTGAAAGTGATGTGAGGTTAACCTTTTTCTACAAAATATTCTTAGGGTTGGTGTTTTTCCAGCCCTTTTTTATTTCCAATTATTTTGTTCGGTCCTTCCGTAGGTTTACAGGGACTATTTCTAAAGGCCAATATAACTTATTACCACTCAATGTAGATTGACAAAAAACAGATTGTATCCCCTAAAAAAAGATTGTAACTTTGGCCGCTACAAATTCATTAAAAGATGAGCAAGATTAACAGAAAACAAGATGCTTTAGATTATCACTCGCAGGGAAGACCTGGGAAAATACAAGTAATACCAACTAAACCATACTCTTCGCAAAGAGATTTAACGTTGGCTTACTCACCAGGTGTGGCAGAGCCTTGTTTAAAAATTGCAGAGAACAAAGAAGACGTATATAAATACACCGCAAAAGGAAACTTGGTAGCCGTAATTAGCAACGGTACTGCAGTTTTAGGATTAGGAGATATTGGCGCAGAAGCTGGTAAGCCGGTAATGGAAGGTAAAGGTCTTTTATTTAAGATTTTTGCTGATATCGATGTTTTTGACCTTGAGTTAGACACTAAAAATGTAGACGATTTTGTGAAAATCGTAAAAGCATTGGAGCCAACTTTTGGTGGTGTAAACTTAGAAGATATCAAAGCACCTGAATGTTTCGAAATTGAGCGTAGACTTAAAGAAGAAATGAACATTCCGGTAATGCATGACGACCAACATGGTACGGCAATTATCTCTGCTGCAGCATTAATTAATGCTTGTGAGCTACAGAAAAAGAAACTAGATAAAATCAAGATTGTAGTAAACGGAGCGGGTGCCGCGGCTATTTCATGTTCGAGACTTTACGAAGCTATTGGTGCGAAGAAAGAGAACATCGTGATGTGTGACAGAAGCGGTGTAATTCGTGCTGACCGTGAAAAATTAGATCCAATTAAGGCGGAATTTGCTACCACTCGCGACTTGCATACCTTAGAAGAAGCAATGAAAGAGTCTGATGTTTTCATCGGTCTTTCATCTGCAGATTGCGTTTCGGTAGACATGCTAAAATCGATGGCGAAAAACCCTATCGTAATGGCAATGGCTAACCCTAACCCAGAAATTGCTTACGATTTAGCTATCAATTCTCGTAAGGATATCATTATGGCAACTGGCCGTTCTGATTATCCTAACCAAGTGAATAATGTGTTGGGTTTCCCTTACATTTTTAGAGGAGCTTTAGACGTAAGAGCTACGGCAATTAACGAAGAAATGAAGATTGCTGCGGTTCGTGCTATTGCAGAATTGGCCAAAAAACCTGTTCCAGAAGCGGTAAATATGGCTTATAATGCAAAAAATATCAAATTTGGTAAAGATTATATCATTCCAAAGCCAATGGATTTCCGTTTAATGACCAACGTTTCTATGGCGGTGGCAAAAGCGGCAATTGAAAGTGGTGTTGCACGTAAAACCATTACCGATTGGGATGCTTATGCTGAAGAATTGAGAAAGCGTTTGGGTACAGATGATGCCATTATGCGTGCCATCACCAACAAAGCCAAATCAGATCCTAAGCGTGTAGTTTTCGCAGAAGCGGATAATTATAAAATATTAAAAGCAGCTCAAATTGTTAAGGATGATAACATTGCTATTCCAATTTTATTGGGTAACAAAGAGAAAATCCAAGCAATTATTGAAGAAAGCGCACTAGAATTAGAAGGTGTTCAAATCATCGATCCTGCATTAGAGCCAGAAAGAACTCAGAAATATGCAAAGTCGTTATACGAGAAAAGACAAAGAAGAGGCGTTACTTCATTAGCTGAAGCGGCGAAAATGATGCGTGACAGGAACTATTTCGGTTCTTCGATGGTAGAGTTTGGCGAAGCTGATGCCATGATTTCTGGTTTGACTAAAAACTACGCCACTACGATTAAGCCTGCTTTACAGGTAATTGGTACAGAAGAAGGTGTGAAACGTGTGGCTGGTATGTACATGATGATGACCGAAAAAGGTCCAGTTTTCTTTGGTGATACCACAGTAAATGTTGACCCAACTGCGGAAGAATTGGTGGATTTGACCTTGCTATTGGAGAAATCGGTAAGAAGATTCAACATTACACCACGTATTGCTATGCTTTCTTACTCTAACTTTGGTTCTAACGAAGGTGTGGTTCCAGAAAAAACTAGAAAAGCAGTTAAAATTCTTCACGAAAAATATCCTGAGGTTATTGTTGATGGAGAGATGCAAGGAAACTTTGCGATTAACAATGCAATGTTACAAGACAATTTTCCTTTCAGCAGGTTAGCAGATGCACCGGCAAATACGTTGGTTTTTCCTAACCTAGAGTCTGGAAACATTGCATACAAACTTTTACAAGAGCTTGGTGGTGCGGAAGCAGTAGGTCCAATTTTGTTAGGACTTAAAAAGCCAGTTCACATTGTACAATTGGGTAGCTCGGTAAGAGAAATTGTGAACATGGTGACCATTGCAGTGCTTGATGTGCAAGCAAAAGAAGAAGAAGCCGAACCGAAAAAGAAAGGTTTATTCAAAAAGAAATAGTTTAACACTTTTACGTGTTGAATTTCTGATCCTAAGAAAGTTAAAAAGCTAATTGTTTACTACCTTTAGCTTTTTAATTTTAACTTAGAACTATGTACGCATATATTGATGGTAAGCTTACGTTTAAATGTCCAACCTTTATTGTTGTAGAGGCAGGCGGTGTTGGTTATCACATCAATATATCTTTAAACACCTACGCTGCCCTAGGTAGCGCAGAGCGATGTAAAATCTATACTTGGTTGCATATAAAAGAAGATGCACACACGTTATATGGTTTTGCAGATGAGGGCGAACGAAAGTTGTTTCTTCATTTAATTTCAGTATCGGGCATTGGTCCAACCACCTGCAGAATGATGCTCTCGTCTATCACTCCAGCAGAAGTACAACAAGCTATTGTTAATGCCGATGTGGCATTGATACAAAAAATAAAAGGAATAGGTGCCAAATCTGCACAACGTATTGTGCTAGAGCTACAAGATAAATTGAAAAAGGAGGGTATAGAATCATTAATTTCTATGCCGATCCACAATACAATTAGAGATGAAGCGTTATCTGCTTTGATCATGCTTGGCTTTGGTAAACAAGTGGCAGATAAAGCATTAGAAAATGTGATTAAAAGAGCTGATAGTGAGTTAACTGTCGAGCAAATGATCAAACAAGCTTTGAAGAATTTATAAATAAACCAGATTGACAAACAAACTTACCTATTTTGTTTTATTGGTAGGCCTATGCGTGGGCCAAAAATCGTTCTCACAGGTGAATAGTGCTGGTTCTAGAATAGACTCCGCAAAAAATACTTTTAACCTAAAAGAAAAACAATGGATGGGCTTACGTAACTATAGCAATCCATTTTTTAAACTTCCCGAAAATATTAAACGGGAAGTAGAGTACGACGCCAACAACAACCGTTACATCATTACAGAACGTATTGGTGACAAACTTTATACGCCTCCGCAATACCTAACGGTAGAGCAATATCTGCGCTTGGTTAATAGTGATATTAAGCGTGAAAACTGGCGTTTATTCTCTAATCAAGAGATAGATGATATCCGTAAAACTGGAATTATTCCGGAGGTAAAAATCAATAGCCGAGTTTTCGAAAAGATTTTTGGTGGAACTACGATTGATATTCAGCCAAGTGGCGAGGCGGAGCTTACCTTTCTAGGTCGTGTAAATAAGAACGAAAATCCGCTTTTCAACGAGCGCCAAAGAGTTCAAAGTAATTTTGATTTCACGCAACGTATCCAAATGGATGTGGTAGGTAACATCGGTACTAAGATGAAAATCAAGATGAACTACAATACCGAAGCGCAGTTCGATTTTGAAAACCAGATTAAATTGGATTATACCGGCGGACCGGATGATATCATTAGAAAGATTGAAGCAGGTAACGTAAGTCTGCCATTAAATACTTCTTTAATTACGGGTACACAGGCTTTATTCGGCATTAAAACACAGTTGCAGTTCGGTAAATTAGGTTTAACTACTGTTTTCACGCAGCAAAAATCTCAATCTAAACAAATAGAAATAAGCAATGGTGCACAACAAAGTGATTACCGTATTAGTGGTAGCGAATATGAAGCCAATAAGCATTATTTCTTAGCGCAATATTTTAGAGATCAATATAATAGGTCACAAAGAACTGCTCCAGTGATTAGATCTAGAGTAAATATCACAAAAATCGAAGTTTGGGTCACTAATAAAACCGGAAATACTACTGATTCGAGAGATGTAGTTGGTTTTATGGATTTGGGTGAATATGCCCCTTATAATAGCAACTTTGTGCGTACTAGTACCGATAGTTTGCCGTCAGGTTTTGATGATAATAGCTTTCCTGCGCCTTCCAACGATTTGTTCAGTAAAATTCCATCAAGTGCCCGTCAGTCTAATAGCCCAGATTTGCTTAACTTTTTTCAGGGCTCTGGTGCTACAGATAACTTTGCTAAAATAACCTATGCTCGTAAACTTACTGATAGAGAGTTTACAATGCATCCACAGTTAGGTTATATCTCATTAAATGTACAACTGAATACAGATGAGCTACTCGCTGTTGCATATCGCTATACAGAAGGAGGTCGAGAATATCAAGTGGGAGAGTTTTCTACCGATGTGCCATTTGATCAAGCTGTGCCCAACGTTTTATTTGCGAAGCTATTAAAAAATGAAACTACCAAGCCTGATCTACCGATTTGGAATTTAATGATGAAAAACATCTATAATATAGGTGGTTATCAAATCAGTAATCAGAATTTCAAATTAGATGTATTTCGGATTGATGAAACCGCAGGAGTGGAACGTGCCGTAATAACAGAAGGAACTGAAGGTAAAACATTAAATAAGATATGGCTTCAAGCATTAGCATTAGACCGCTTAAATCCGCAAAGAGAGGCTAAGCCAGATGGTGTTTTTGATTTTGAAGCTCAGAATAGTCCGTTTGCTTCTTCGCAAAGTAATATAGGTACTACCAATAACCCAAATTTTGGTACCGGTACTTCTGCAACATCCCTTACCAATACAGTAAGTGGTTATGTAACCATTGATCCACAAAATGGGCGTATCATTTTCCCAGTGATAGAGCCATTTGGAAGGGATTTGGCTTCGCAATTTGAAACTTTTGAAACAAACTTAATTGATAAATATACTTTTCCTCAGTTATATAGCGCAACAAAAGTTGATGCACAGCAATTATTCCCGGGTAAGGATAGATACATCATCAAAGGCCATTATCAATCAGAGATATCTTCGGAGTTTAGTTTAAATTCTATCAACGTACCTGAAGGTTCGGTAAAAGTATTTATGGGCAGCATTCCTTTGATCGAAGGCAATGACTATACTGTAGATTACATGAGTGGTCGTGTAAAGATCTTAAACACCGCATTGCTAAGTTCTGGTCAATCTATCCGTATTTCTACAGAGAACAACGAGCTTTTTGGTCTGCAACAGCGTTCTTTATTTGGAGTTCGCGGAGATTATCGGGTAAATAATAAATTGAACATCGGTGGTACCTTTATGAACCTCACCGAACGTCCAATTACACCTAAAGTTAACTTTGGAGAAGAGCCAATATCCAACTCTATTTGGGGAATGGATGTGAACTATACCTCTTCATCTAGGTTCTTAACTAAGATGGTGGATAAGTTGCCATTTATTTCCACAAAGGAAAAATCTAACATTACCTTTTACGGTGAGTTTGCGCAGTTAATCCCAGGTCATCCCTCGGCATTAAACATGGGTGGTAGTAGAGGTGGTTCGAGTTATATTGATGATTTTGAAGCTTCTCGTTCTGTAATAGATTTAAAAAGTGCTATCGCTTGGCAAATTTCTGGAACTCCACAAATGTTCCCAGAAGGAGCACCAAATTTACAGCCCAGCTTATCTTATGGTTACAATAGAGCTAAAATCGCTTTTTATAATATCGATCCTATATTTTATGGGAGAGGAGGGCAAGGACAGCTGCCAAGCAATTTAGCTAATAATAAAAATGAGCTTTCTAATCACTATGTGAGAGAGGTTTTAGAAACAGAAGTATTTCCATTTAAGCAGATTAGTACTGGTCAGGCAATTACTTTACAAACGCTAGATCTAGCTTATTATCCAACATTAAGGGGCCCATATAATTATACGACTACAGGCTTTAATGCAGATGGTACGCTGCAAAATCCAAGAAGTAGGTGGGGTGGTTTAATGCGTAGAGTTGATGTCAACGATTTTGAGGCACAAAATATCGAATATATCGAGCTTTGGGTAATGGATCCGTTTATGAATAAGCCAGCTTCGCAAGGTGGAGATTTGTACTTCAACATCGGTAATATTTCAGAAGATATTCTAAAAGATGGGCGTAAATCAATTGAAAATGGCTTGCCTGCTGGAGATGATCCAAGTAAATATGATGAAACGATTTGGGGTAGGGTTGCTAAATTACAGCCAGTGGTACAGGTATTCGATAATGATCCTAATGTAAGAAGGGCACAAGACGTGGGCTTAGATGGTCTATCAAATACGAATGAAAAAATAAAATTCCAAAACGAGATCAATCAAATTAAAGCAATCCTCAACCCATCTGCTGCTGCGGCATTCGACAATGATCCATCATCAGATGATTATTCTTATTTCCGAGGAGGTAACTTAGATCAGGAGAATGCGGGAATTTTGAAGCGTTATATGAATTTTAATGGTTTGGAAGGTAACTCCAAGACATCACAACAGTCTCAAGAGGAGTTGGGCTTAGAAAATTCTGCTTCAACTGCATTGCCAGATGGTGAAGATATCAACCGTGATAACAACATGACCCAGTCTGATGAGTATTTTCAATATAAAATTCCTATCCGTCCTGGAGATCTGCAAAGAGTAGGCGAAGGTTTTGTAACCGATCGTGTTGTTTCTGCAGTTAAATTAGCTAATGGTCAAACACAAAATGCAACTTGGTATCAAATTAGAATTCCTCTAGCACAATATGAGAGAGCTGTAGGAGGTATTCAAGATTTTAAATCTATCCGATTCGTTAGAATGTTCATGACTGATTTTGCAGATACTACGGTTTTAAGGTTTGCAAAAATTCAGTTCGTGAGGGGTGAGTGGAGACAGTACAATACTAAAAATGAAAGCGGCAAAGTGATAGCCGATCCAGATCTGGGCTTATCACCTCCTGCAGATAATTCTGTATTGGAACTGGGAACGGTAAATATAGAAGAAAACGGTAGAAGGGCACCAATTCCTTACGTAGTGCCTCCTGGCATTGAAAGGGAGCGTGATTTCAGTAATTACAGAGGTGATACCCGTCAAAATGAACAATCTTTATCATTGATTGTCAAAAATCTGAAAGACGGATACGGCAGAGCCGCCTTTAAAACTGCTATTAACGATTTCCGATCTTACAAGAAGTTAGAAATGCATATTCACTTGGAAGCACTAGAAAATAGCACTTTAGAAAATAATGAACTGAGCGCATTTTTACGTATTGGAACGGATAACAATGATAACTATTACGAATATAACAAGCCTCTAAAAGTTACAAGGCCAAATACAAGTGACCCTTATGCAATTTGGCCAGAAGAGAACAAAATGGTGATAGAGCTTGAGTTGTTCCAGAAAGCAAAAATTGCTCGTAACAATGCTCGTAGAGGAGCTGGTCCTTGGCCAATTAACGAGCCTTTTACCTATAGTGATGGTGTAAATACAATCATTGTCAAAGGTCAGCCGGATATGAGTAAAGTAAGGGTTTACATGCTTGGTTTAAAAAATCCATTGCAAGGAGCGATCGGTTCTCCTGCAAACGACGACGGGGCCGAAAAATCTGCGCAAGCGTGGTTTAACGAATTGCGCTTAACCGAGTTTGACGAAAGAGGGGGTTGGGCAGCAACTGGAAGGGTGAGCATGAAATTGGCTGATTTTGCAGATGTAAATGTTTCCGGAACCAAATCAACCATTGGTTTTGGTTCTATTGACAGTAAAGTGAGCGAGCGTAGTAGAGCAGATAACGTAGCTTTTGATATTTCTTCGAATATGGAATTGGGTAAGTTTTTACCTCAAAAAAGTGGCGTGAAAATCCCGATGTTCGTCAGTTACTCTAAACAAGTAGCTACACCTCAATTTGACCCACGTACTCCAGATATCGAGCTTTCGAAAGCCTTAGAAATTTCTACAAAAGCACAGCGAGATTCTATCTTGAACTTTGCACAAGATTATACTACCCGTAGTAGCTTGGCATTTACTAATGTGCGCAAAGACCGCGTAAAAGAAGATGCGAAAGTGAGGTTGTGGGATATTGAGAACTTTAACGTATCCTATGCACAAAGTAAATTATCACATCGTGATTTTATTAACGAAGTAACGATACAAAATACTTATAAAGCTTCTTTAGCTTACAATTATAGCTACAACTCAAAAAACTATCAGCCGTTCGAAAAGATAATTAAGTCGAATACATTAAAGCTCTTGAAAGATTTCAATTTTTCATTATTGCCGAATTCGATCAACTTTAGAATAGACTTTGATCGTTTTTATGCGGAGAATACACTGAGAAATAATGACCCTAATAATCCGATTCCTATTAATACAACATTTAACAAGAATTTTCAGGTAACGAGAGTGTATGGTATTGCTTGGGATTTAACCAAATCGCTGAGTTTAGATTTTGATGCAACTAATTATTCTATCATTGATGAGCCTGAAGGTAAGATAGAAGGGATCAAAAGAGAGATTTTGTGGAATAATTTGAAGAGCTTAGGCCGTACCACAGATTATAACCACAGCTTGAACGTTAGGTATAATTGGCCGATCAATAAAATACCTGGCATGGATTGGGTAACCTTGGCCACTACTTATGGTACCACGTTTACTTGGCAAACAGAGCCGCTAGCAACAATAAACAGAACAGATATTGAATTAGGAAATACCATCCAAAACTCTAAGACTATTCAAGTAAATCCGACCTTAAATATGACATCGTTGTATAACAAGTTTGGCTTTGTAAGAAGAAAGCTTAATAACCGAGATACCAGCTTCAAGTTGTCTAATTTTATGGTTGGCTTATTAACGAGTGTTAAGAATATTAACGTAGCCTTTACGCAAACTACCGGTACTTTCTTACCAGGATATTTGCCTAAAACGAGGTTCTTTGGAATTGATGATGTCACCGGGGCGCCAGGTCTTGGTTTTGTATTTGGTAGTCAGCGAGATATTAGGTTAATGGCTGTTAATAATGGATGGATTACAATGGACGAAGAACAGATGCAGTTATATGTGAATACACTCAGGGAAGATTTCCAATTAACCTCTACTATAGAGCCATTGAAGGATTTGAAAGTAACCTTAACGGCAAATAAAAATCGTACGCTAAATTACTCTACAAACTTTAAGTACGATACACCTACTGGAGGTTTTACTAATTTAAGTCCTAACACCACTGGAGATTACAGCATTTCTACCATTACGTTTGGTACAGCATTTAAGGATAAAAGCGGTAGTACGTTGTCTAGCGTGTTCACGGAGTTCATGAATAACAGGTCGGTCATTTCACGTCGCTTAGGTGCATTAAACCCTAACTCTGGTGCAGTTGTTGGAGGTTACGCAGCTGGTTATGATAAAAGTTCTCAAGACGTAGTGGTTTTGGCTTTCCTTGCTGCTTATACTGGTAAAGATGCCAACTCTTCTAGTTTAAATGCGCTTCCTAAAATACCTTTGCCAAATTGGCGACTAACTTATTCAGGATTGACAAAATATCCTTTTATTGCAGATCGCTTTTCTGAATTAAGTTTGAGACATGGCTATCGTTCTATTTATAGTGTTAATGGCTTTAACAGTTTGTTGAGATACGAAGAAAGAAATGGTGCGGCATCCAGTTTAGATGCAAATGGTAATTTCTTGCCTGTATATCAATTTGGCCAGGTGAGCATAGCTGAGCAATTTGCTCCTTTGGTAGGTATAGATACGCGTTTGAAAAACAACATGACGCTTAACTTCGAAATCAACAAAACTAGATTACTGGGTTTAAGCTTAGCAAATAGTCAACTAGCACATCTATCTGAAAATAACTTAGTATTTGGATTAGGTTATCGTACTACGAAGTTTAGGTTTCCGTTCGGATTGTTTAAACAAATGAAGATGGATAACAACATGGACTTTAAGTTGGATATCTCAGTTAGGGACAACAAAACGGTTATTTATAGAGCTGATATTACTGAAGCGGAGGTTTCTTCAGGCGCAAAGAATATTACGCTGCGTCCAAGCGTAGATTATGTGCTCAACCAACGTTTTAATGTTCGCCTATTTTATGATTCGAATATCACCAAGCCTTATACTTCGCAATCATTCAACACTTCATTCAGTAACTTTGGATTTAGTTTGAGGGCGACGTTAAACTAATTATAAGTGGGCGAATTGTTTTTCGCCCACACAAAATTTCCCGCCCCGACAAAAATCATTAACTTTGACATATAAATTCATTCAACAACAGATAAACTTAAAAATATAAAAATGAACTTTCCATCAGAATTGAAGTACACAAAAGATCACGAATGGGTATCGTTATCAGGTAATGAGGCTATTATTGGTATTACTGATTTTGCACAAAGAGAATTAGGAGATATTGTTTATATCGATATCAACACGGTAGGTTCTGAAGTTGCTGCTGAAGAAGTATTTGGTACAGTAGAAGCAGTAAAAACGGTTTCTGATCTTTTTATGCCGATTGCAGGTACTGTAAGCGAGTTTAATGCTGCTTTAAATGATAATCCAGAATTGGTAAACTCTGACCCTTACGCAGAAGGTTGGATGGTTAAAGTTACTTTAGCAAATGCGAGTGATGTAGATGCATTATTGAGTGCAGACGAATATAAAGCATTAATAGGCGCATAATATGGCCCAGTTCAAAGCACTAAAGTACCAACGCTGGGCTATACTTTGGACAGTAATTACTTTAGTGCTTTGTAACATAGATTTATCCAGTGCTAGTAAAAATAGCTCTGGATTTTTCTTTACAGGCTTTGATAAATTAGCGCACTTAGGCTTTTTTTATGTGCTTACTATTTTACTTTTCTACGGGAAAATTAAATATCAGCATAATTATAGTTTCCGCTCTCTCACGATCTTTAAGATCATCATGATTTCAGTAGTTGTTGGCGGAGGCATAGAACTATTGCAATGGAAAGTTTTTACCTATCGCTCTGCTGAGTGGTGGGATTTTGCTTGCGACATGATTGGATGTTTAATGGCGGTATTTAGTTATGTCCTATTACACTTATCAAATTACAATGAAACTAAGGTTTAATCTAATACTGATTTTTTTTCTTCTTTTTATACTGCAATCTTGTAGCATATTTAAACCTAGCTGCAAATGCCCTAAAGTCTCTTATTCTAGCTATAAGAGCAGATAATTATGTTTTCAATTCAAATTAACTTGCGAACAATAAAGTTTTGTAACGACAAAGTTAGTTGTATTTAAAATGTTACCACGCTTTTAAGCTTGTACAGCAAACCTTTCGGGCTTTTCAAAGTCTGATAGTTAATTCAAAAAAATATTTTTAAAACATCGAATGAACAAACATTTACAAAGAATTTTATTGTTGGCCATGTTTTGCGTAGCCAATATTGCTTTTGTACAAGCGCAGGGAACTGTGAGCGGAAAAGTATTGAATCAAAAAGATAAACAACCTATAGATTATGCTTCTGTAGCTATAAAAAAGCTTACAGCAGATTCTAGTGTAGCAGGAGCTACTTCTACTAATGCTAACGGATCATTTTCTGTCAACAATATTCCCGTAGGTAGATACAGATTATATGTAGTCTACCTAGGCCTAAAAACCATCAATAGAGATTTCGAATTAACAGCAGCTAAACCAAGTATCAATTTTGGTGAACTTCTAATGGAAGATACTGGTGTAACATTGAAGGGAGTGGAGATTAAAGGTGAAACGCCACCAGTTGTTGTAAAAAAGGATACTTTGGAAATCAACGCCGCTACTTTGAAAGTTAAAGAAAACTCAGTGGTTGAAGATCTTTTGAAAAAGGTGCCTGGAGTAGAAGTTTCTAAAGATGGAACTGTAACTACACAGGGTGAAACTATCAAGAGAGTAAGAGTTGATGGTAAAGACTTTATGGGCAATGATCCATTGTTAGCTACCAGAAATTTACCAGCTGACATGGTTGATAAAATCCAGATCATCGATGACATGTCTGAGCAATCTAAGTTCTCAGGAGTTGACGATGGCAACCGCGAGAAGATTTTGAATATCGTCACAAAGAATGGAGTAAAAAATAAAGGTTATGTGGGCAATAGTACCTTCGGTTATGGTACTGATGAACGTCATGATGTAAATATCAATGTAAACCGTTTTGATGGTTCCCAAAGGGTTTCACTTTTAGGACAGTTTAATAACGTTAACAAGCAAAACTTTGGTGGTGGTGTTGGCGGTGGCGGCGGTGGCCGTGGCCAGATGTTTGGCGGTGCTGGCGGCGGACAACAGCAACAAGGTATTACTACCACAAGTGCTGCAGGTATCGATTTTGCAGATACTTTTGATGATGGCATGCAGTTTAACGGAAGTTATTTCTTTAACAAGACCTCGTTGTTTAATACAGGTACTACAAATTCACAAAGATTTCTTACTAATGATAGAACGACTACAAGTTTAGAGGATGCTGAACGCACTACTAAACGTTTAAATCACCGGTTGAACTTCATGATCGACACTAAATTGGATTCGGCTACTTCCATTAGGATTCAGCCTAACATTTCTTACACAGATAATAGTGCTGATGGGTTTACTAGTTATGATAGGATAAATACGGTAGGAAATGCTGTCGGTACTCAGGGTTTAGTTACAAGTTCTAAATCTCCTTCGATCAGTAATAATTTATTATTGAGAAGGAAGTTTCTTCGTCGAGGGCGTACCATCTCATTGAATGTAAATACTAACATCAATGATAGCGATGCAGATAATTTAAACAGGAATATAGAGACTTTAAATGGACTCCCAAATACAAATTTAAATCAGCTTACTGCTAATAATGTTAATTCATTTAGCAACACTGCTAGATTAGTTTATACAGAGCCATTGTCAAAAACTTTAAGTTTAGAGTTCAATCTACAAAATGGCTATGCTCATGATAATAGAGAACGTTTTGTAAAAGAATTCAATAGCGCAACTCAACAATACGATATTATAAACACCCAATATAGTAACGAGTTTGAGAACACAACCTGGACGAATGCGTTAGGTTTTAGCTTCAACAAAAATGAGAAGAAGTATAACTGGAATGTAGGTGTTGCAGGTCAATTGACTAATCGTTCAAACGATAACTTGACTACGGGAAATTTGCTTAAGCAAGATTTCTTTAATATCACACCTTCTGCTCAATTTAGATATAACTTTAGCAATACTAAACGTTTAAATATCCGTTACGATGGTAGAACAAATCAGCCAAGTATTGATCAGATTCAGCCGGTGAGAGATAACACAAATACGCAAACAGTGCCGCTTGGTAATCCAAATTTAAAGCCTTCGTTCTCTAATAACTTAAGGATTTTCTATAATAACTTTGATTTTGCTAGCTATCGTACTTTGTTTTTGGGAGCTTTCATTACACAAACATTTAATGATTTTGGTAATGCGCAAAGAGAAATCACAGAAGCGGGAGAAGATCGAGGTAAAATCGAAAATGGCTTCTTAAATGTTAAAGGAAACTATAATGCGAATGTTTTCGGTAATTTAGGTTTACCAATCATCAAAGGAAATAAATTAAATCTTCAAATTGACGGTGGTTTATCTGCTAGTCAAGGAACTAACGTAACTGAAGGTTTAGAGAATGTAACAAAGTCTGTTGGCGTAAGGAACGGTTATAAATTGGTATCTAATCTTGATAAGCTAGATTTAATTGCTGGTGTTTCTGGAAGATGGGATCACAGTACTTATACTATTGGTCAGACCACTAATTTCTATACTTTTTCGCCTAATATTGATATCAGTTATATGTTTCCTGGGAATATCCGTTTACAAACAGATATTACTCACAATAGGTTAACAGGTAGGGGAGAAGGATTTAATACGTCATTTACTCAAGTGAATGGATATATCAGCCGTCAGTTCTTTAAAAACAAAGGGACATTTAAGTTGTCAGTAAACGATTTGTTTAACGAAAACACTGGTGTTTTGCGTTCGGCAACTGCTAACTCAATTGTTGATCAGAACTTCAACGTGTTGAAACGTTACTTTATGTTCTCGTTTACTTATTCGTTAAGTACCATTGCCGGAATGAGCCCTCAACAACAGCAAGGAAGAGGTGCAGGTAATTTTAGAATGGGCGGCCCAGGAAGAATGTAGCTTTTGGATATTATAAAAAAGAAAGGGAGCTGAGGTCAGCTCCCTTTCTTTTTATCTGGAAATATTCAATGCTTTTTTTGCATGAATATTATCAGTGTGGATAAAATCTGGATTTTTTTGTAAAGTAGGTCTTAATTCGTCTCTAAAGTAAGGTGTCCATAGCTGTACTTTTAGTCCAGCTGACTTTGCTTTTTGAACCTCTTCTTTAGTAGATTTTATGTCTTCAACGCTTACACCGTCATAACCTCTAGCTAAGGCTATATTAATGTGGTTTTCCATTCCACCATCTCCGGTATAAAAACGAATCATTTTTTTTGTTTTATCGTACAGCTTAACCTGACTGAGAAAACGAGTGTTATCAAATTCTAAGAATATATTTTCTGTTCCATCCGGAGAAGTAAATAATTTAGCAAGGCTTTCTGCAAAACGATCGTAGTAAGCAGATCTGCCACCAACCAAATTGAATACCCAAGAAGGAAAGGTAGGTTTCACATCTAGTGAGATATAAAAACTCCTTCCTTTATTTTCCCAGAATTTTATCAGCTCAGAGAATTTATACATTCTATCTCTTTTCTCGTCATGACAAAGCATTATCTTTTCTAACTCGCTATCCTGCATTGCAGGAATGAATCGGCTTGGCTTCTCATCACAGGCATAATCATTTACATCTTGATTGTGATACATCCAAATCGTGCCGTCTAAGCTCATCGCTACATCTGTCTCCACGCCATCTAGCGTTTCTATTGCTTGAGCAAATGATGGAATGGTATTTTCCATGTGAACGTCGTTAAAGTAATTACCGCCAGCACCTTTATGCCCCAGAAATTTAACATCAGTAACAAGTTTTTCTTTTTTACAGGAAACATACCCTAAAAGCACAACAGAAAGCAGAGAAGAGATTGCTAATTTTTTAATAATATTCATAAGTGTTTGTCTTACAGTCGCAAAAGTAGCTAAAATTAGTTTGTTGAGCAAAATTTACAATCACTTGTCTTACCATCCTTTTACCTTTTTGTTACAGTGTCTTATTTGTATTTGATATAAATAAGGATTAACTTGCAACCGTTTTAAAGAGCATGAAAATCATGGTTTTTAGCCCTTAAATAAGAGATTTTTGTATGACACTTTCTGAATTAAACCCTGGTCAAAAAGGTACTATCGTTTCATTTACTGATCCGGAAATGGCGGTAAAATTAATGGAGATGGGTTGTCTTCCTGGCGAAGTGGTAGAAGTAGAAAGATGTGCGCCGCTTGGAGATCCAATCGCTATTCGCGTAGCAGGATATCAACTTTGTTTACGTAAAACCGAAGCGGCGGTAATTATAATTCAATAGTATTTTGGCTGATTTAAAAGTAGCATTAGTTGGGAATCCGAATACCGGAAAATCTACCCTATTTAACCTCTTAACCGGATTAAATCAAAAAATCGGGAACTTCCCAGGGATTACTGTAGATAAGAAAACAGGTTATAGCAAATTGCCAACAGGTAAAACTGCCGAAATTATCGACCTTCCGGGAACTTATAGTCTTTACCCAAAAAGTAAAGATGAAAGTATTGTTTTTCAGGTTTTGGCCGATAAGAGCAATGCCAGTCATCCAGATATGATTGTGTTGGTAGCAGATTCTACCAATTTACGTCGTAATTTATTGTTGTTCTCACAAGTTGCTGATTTAGGTATCCCGATGCTATTGGTGCTTAACATGGCCGATATGGCTAAGAAAGAAGGCATCAATATCGATACAAATAAATTAGCAGAACGTTTAGGTGTACAGGTGGTAAATATCTCTGCTAGAAAAGGCGAGGGATTAAGCGACTTGAAACAAGCCATTGCCCAAACTACCACTATTGCGACCCAAACTAAAAGTATTTCCACTAAAGATTTCGCTCCAATAGCTATTGATGCCATTAAGCAAAAAATAGGAACAGATAATGATTACTATGCTTTGCAAGTTTTGCACCAGCATGAGCATTTGGCATTCTTTACCGAAAAGGAACAAGAAGAAATTGAAGCCATAGAAATAGGAAATGGATTTGATACCGTAAAGCTGCAAGGTGAGGAAACTGTTGCTAGATATAAGCATTTGAGCAAGGTTTTAACCGATGTAGTTACAGATACGGGAGCTGAAAAGAAATTTACATTAACAGATAAATTAGATTCGATACTAACCCACAAAGTCTGGGGTTTTATCATCTTTATCTTCATTTTATTTTTCATTTTCAATGCAATTTTCTCTTGGTCTTCTATGCCAATGGATTTGATTGAAGGCTCGTTTGCAACGTTAACCGAATGGGGACATGAATATTTGCCAGCTGGCGTACTTACCGATTTATTGTTAGACGGTGTGGTTGCTGGTTTGGGAGGAATTGTGATTTTTATTCCGCAGATTGCTATTCTATTTGCACTGATTTCCATTTTGGAAGATACGGGCTACATGGCACGTGTGACTTTCATGATGGATAAAATCATGCGTAAGTTTGGCTTAAGTGGTAAATCTGTAGTGCCAATGATTGGCGGTATTGCTTGTGCGGTGCCTTCTATCATGAGTGCCAGAAATATTGAAAGCTGGAAAGATCGTATCATCACTATTATGGTAACGCCTTTGGTAAGTTGCTCGGCAAGGCTTCCTGTTTACACTTTGTTAATTTCTTTGGTTGTACCAGATGAAAAAGTTTTGGGCTTCTTCAGTCTTCAAGGTTTAACTTTGATGGCGATGTATTTGATCAGTATTATTGCCGCTGTGTTGGTCGCCTTAGTTTTCAAGTTCATCATTAAGGCGAAAGAACGTTCATATTTTATTATGGAATTGCCGGTGTATCGTATGCCACGTTGGAAAAACGTTTTGTACACGATGTATGAGAAATCTAAAACCTTCGTAATTGAGGCTGGTAAGGTAATTATCGCTATTTCAATTATTCTATGGGTGATGTCTACTTACGGCCCAAGCGCTCGATTCGAAGCGATTGATAAGAAATATGACACAATAGAGGCCACCTCTACCGATACAATTCAGCTGGCTTCTTTGGAACGAGACAGGTCGGCAGAAAAATTAGAAAACTCTTATGCTGGTATCATCGGAAAAACAATAGAGCCTGTAATTAAGCCATTAGGTTACGATTGGAAGATAGGTATTGCATTGATTACTTCTTTTGCTGCCCGTGAGGCTTTTGTGGGTACCATGGCAACTATTTACAGTGTAGAAGGTGTGGATGACGAAAATGGAGAATTGCGATTGAGAGATAAGATTGCTGCTGCCAAAGACCCAGAAACAGGGTTGCCTATATTTACTTTTGCGGCTGCATTCTCCTTAATGCTATTTTACGCTTTTGCGATGCAGTGTATGAGTACGGTCGCTATTGTTTACAGGGAAACCAAATCATGGAAATGGCCGGTAATACAATTGGTATACATGACCGTAATGGCCTATGTCGCAGCGTTAATTGCTTATCAGTTTTTAAAGTAAATTGCTATATTGCTTTATTGTTGAATTGCTTAAAGGATATTCAATCATTTAAAACTTATTCATTCATTGGACAAGAAAGAAGTACTGGCACAATATATGCCTCCATTGGCAGCTCCTATTATTGCTAAATGGATAGATTATTTTCAGTGCGAGTTTAAGATTTCGAAGAATAGGAGCACTAAACTTGGCGATTATAGACATCCGTTTAAGGAAAAAGGGCACAAAATTTCGGTTAATAACAACTTAAATCCTTATGCCTTTTTAGTAACTACTGTGCATGAATTTGCGCATCTGCTAACTTGGAATGACCATAAAAATAAGGTGAAACCTCATGGTACAGAGTGGAAAATTAATTTCAAACGAATGATGAAGCCTTTCTTCGATTTAGAAGTTTTTCCTCCTGATGTAAATCAAAGTATTACCGCTTATTTAAATAATCCTGCCGCTTCCAGTTGTACCGATCTACATTTGGCCAGAGCGTTAAAAAAATACGATCAGCAGGAAGAAACCACACACGTAGAGCAATTACCCTTAAACGCTTTATTCACTTTAAAAGATGGGAGAAAATTTCAAAAAGGTGAGAGGATTAGAAAGCGTTACCGTTGTACTTGTTTAGATAATGGGAAAATTTATCTATTTAATCCACTGGCCGAAGTTCATGCCGAGTGAGCTTGCTGTTTTTCAAATAGTGCTTCTTTCTCTTTTTGAGCTTTGATTAACCTAAGGGTGGTGGCATTATTTACGTATTGGTCGTACTCCATACACAGAATGAGATAGTGTAACTCAAAGCCGTAGAAAACCGCGATCAGTTTAGCCGTATCTAGTCGCAGCATAGTTTTGTCTTTTTCTAACTTGGCATAACTAGTTCGTTCCAAATTTAAAAAAGTAGCAATGTTTTCTTGTGTAACCCCCTTTAATTTTCGAAGCTTCCTTAAGATTTTACCAACATTCATAAAAGCGTTTTTGTAGTAAATCAACTAAAGATACAACTTCATTAATATAGAAAATGGGAAAAAAAGTCACATTTTCTCGTTAAGCGCTGTAAATGAATAATTTTGCACCAACAATTAAGGTCCGTCATTTAAATAAACGCTCGTAGGCGCTCTCACGCTTAAACTTTAAAGCCCCATCATTTGATTAGCGCTCTCTGTTTTCAAATTTTGTGGGCTTGGCGGGCCTACATTCTCCCAAAAAGAATATTATTTGATTCAAAAAAATACGCTTAATAAGCTAACAACTTGTTGATGCTTTCTTCCAATCTGGCCTTTGCTAAAAAATCATCTTCTAAAGCCTTATTCATTGGAATGGCGGTATCTAAACTAGCACATCGCATTACTGGTGCATCTAGATATTCAAAGCAGTTTTCGCTGACCCAAGCAGAAATTTCAGACCCGAAACCATTAGTTAGGGTGTCTTCATGTAATACCAAAGCTCGTCCTGTAGTTTTTACCGCTGCTCGTACTGCTTCTTTATCCCAAGGTTGTAAGCTAACCAAATCTACGAGTGTAGCAGAAATTTCTGGGTGTATTTTAAGGTAATCTAAGGCCCAATGTACGCCTAAACCATAGGTGATAATGGTGATTTGTTCGCCATGCTGCAATGTATTGGCCTTACCGATTTCGATGGTGTAAAATCCTTCAGGGACCAAACCTGTTAAGTTGCGATATAAATATTTATGCTCGAAATAAATTATAGGATTAGGGTCTTCGACGGCTGATAGCAACAGGCCCTTAGCGTCATATGGGAAAGCTGGATAAACTATTTTTAACCCTGGAGTTTTAGTGAACCAAGCTTCATTGCTCTGCGAATGGAAAGGTCCTGCACCAGTTCCTGCACCTGTGGGCATTCGCACTACCACATCTGCTTTCTCGCCCCAACGATAATGTGTTTTGGCCAAATTATTCACGATTTGGTTGAAACCTACGCTCACAAAATCGGCAAATTGCATTTCTATCACTGATTTATAGCCATTGATAGAAAGACCTAAGCCAGCTCCCACAATAGCGGATTCACAAATTGGCGTATTACGAACTCTGGCTTTACCAAATTCCGCGACAAAACCATCCGTAATTTTAAAGGCACCACCATATTCTGCAATATCTTGTCCCATCAGCACCAAATTCTGATGGCGCTGCATAGCTACTCTTAAACCATCTGTGATGGCATCTAAATATCTTTTCTCACTAGAATCAGCAGTTGGAGCAATTGGAGCCTTATCATAAGGATAATACATGTCATTCAATTCTTGCTCGGCGTTAGCTTGCGGTTCTGGTTCTATAAAAGCCACTTCAATTTCACTGTCAATCTGTTTTTTGAAAGTAATCCTGATTTCAGAAATTAACTGCTCAGTTAAGATGTTTTCGTCTAATAGATAATCTTCGAAGTTTTTAACTGGATCTTTCTGTGACCATTCATCAAACAATTGTTGAGGAACATATTTAGTGCCAGATGCTTCTTCGTGTCCACGCATTCTGAAAGTTAAACACTCTACCAGCACAGGTCTTGGATTTTGGCGAATATCGTTTGCTAATCCAGTTAACTTATCATAAACTTCTAGAATGTTATTCCCATCTAATTGAACACCTTCTATACCGTAGCCAATAGCCCTATCTACTAAATGCTTGCATTTAAATTGCTCGTTGGTAGGAGTGGAAAGTCCGTATCCATTGTTTTCAATTAAGAAAATCACTGGCAAGTTCCAGACTGCGGCTACATTGATTGCTTCATGGAAATCGCCTTCGCTAGTAGCACCTTCGCCAGTAAAAACTAAAGTTGCTTTGGGTTTTTCGGCAATGAGATCTGCTAAAGCAATTCCATCGGCTAGGGCCATTTGAGGCCCTAAATGAGAAATCATTCCAATGATTTTATATTCCTGCGTTCCAAAATGGAAAGACCTGTCTCTACCTTTAGTGAAACCAGTTAACTTGCCCTGCCATTGTGCCATTAGCTTTTTAAGTGGAATGTATCGTGTAGTAAAAACGCCGAGATTCCGATGCATTGGTAAGATGTATTCATCGCTATGCATTGCTAATGTACTACCAACAGCAATAGCTTCTTGGCCAATTCCAGAAAACCATTTGCCAATTCGACCTTGTCTTAATAAAATCAGCATTTTTTCTTCCACCAGACGGGGATAAAGTAAACGCTTATAGATATCCAATAACTCTGAATCGCTTTTTTGCTTACGGTCGAACTGCATGGGCTTAATATTGGTTTAAAGTAAAGATAGTAATTAAGTAATCAGTAGTCAGCAATCAGTTTTACTTAGAACCTTTAGATCTATTTAAGCTCAATCCACCATCTATAATTTGAGTAGTGCCAGTAATGTATTTTGCTTGAGGCGAACATAAAAAAATTGCCATGTTGGCTATCTCTATAGGAAGAGCTGCATATTGTAATGGTATGCGTTTTTCCTGTTCAGTACGATAATCTGAATCATTTATCGCTTTTTCGTTCATAGGAGTTAGAGTCATTCCTGGGGCGATGCAGTTTACGGTAATGTTTTTTTCAGCAACTTCTAGGGCAAGAGCTTTGCTTAATCCTTTTACCCCAAACTTAGATGCACAGTAATCGGTTTTACCAGGGCTAACAACCTCTTGATGTATAGAAGTGATGTTTATTATACAACCATCTTTGAATTGCTCATCTTGGTTGATGAAATATTTGGAGCACAGAAACACACCAAAGAGATTAGTTTCAATAGTGTTGCTGAAATCTGAAAAAGAGAGTTTAGTAAGAGGTTTGTCATAGCTCCTAATGCCAGCGCTATTGATGAGAAAGTCTATTCTCCCAAATGTATTTCTTGCCTGTCTGAATAAATTGATAACTGAATTTTCATCTCGAACATCACAATTGACTATTAAATTTTGAAGCCCATTTTTGTTCAGTTGGTCTAAGACTTTTTCAGCTAATTCATGGTCTGTAAAGTAGGAGATGATGATGTTACAACCAAGATTGGCCAATTCCGTAGCTATGCTAGCACCAATTCCAGATTCTCCGCCTGTAATAAGTGCAACTTTTCCTTTAAAATCAAAAGTCATTTTTGATACGATATTTCTAGATATAGTTACAAAATAACAATTGTTGATGTAAATAGCTAAAAGGTTAACATTCGATTGAGATGTTTTGAGTTATTACCGATCTTAATATCTAATTTCTATCGACTGCTAGTCTATCTCTTTCTTCTTCTGATGTTCTTCCCAGCGTTTAGCGAAAGATTTAGGTGCTACTTCGGGCATTTCGCGGTATTTGCCCCAGCCTTTTTTAAAGAAAGTTTTTAGAAAGAAATTCTTCATTTTTCCACCAAAGAAATCCATCAGCGAACGTTTTTTCATTCCTTTTTTCCAAAGGTTCCAGCCAATGTTTTCTGTGGCTGTATTTTCGTTTGCTGTAGCTGCATCCCTACGGTTTAGCAGTAGCATTTTATGGATATCGATCTTAACGGGACATACTTCAGAACATTTTCCGCAAAGGCTAGAAGCATAGCTCAAATGTTTAAAGTCTTTCATTCCCTTGAAGTGGGGTGTAATGATAGAGCCAATTGGACCGCTGTATGTTGTACTATAAGTATGTCCCCCAATGTTTTTGTAAACCGGACAAGCATTTAAACAAGCTCCACAACGAATGCAGTACAAAGCTTGGCGCTGGTCTTTCTGTGCCAATAAGTTGGTACGGCCATTATCGAGTAATATTACGTACATTTCTTCAGGTCCATCTGTTTCATGCGCTTGGCGTGGACCGCTCAAAATAGTATTGTAAACTGTTAAGTTTTGTCCAGTTCCATGACTAGAAAGCAAAGGCCAAAACAAATCTAAATCGGCAATAGAAGGAACTAATTTCTCTATGCCAACAATAGCAATGTGGATTTTTGGAAAAGTAGTGGTTAACCTAGCATTGCCTTCGTTTTCGGTAAGTGCAATACTTCCGCTATCGGCAATTAAGAAATTTCCGCCGGTGATTCCGATATCTGCTTTTAGGTATTTATCACGAAGCAATTCTCTAGCTTTTTGAGTCAACTGCTCAGGAGTAGCATCTATCGGTGTGCCGAACTTCTCATTAAAAAGCTTGGCAATGTCTTCCTTACTCAGGTGCATAGCAGGTGTAACAATATGGTAGGGAGCTTGCCTTAACAACTGCACAATGTACTCGCCCAAATCACTTTCTAAAGATTCGATGCCATTTTTTTCTAGAAACTCATTCAAATGAATTTCCTCAGTAGTCATCGATTTAGATTTGATGACACTCTTGCCTCCAACACGTTGGATAATCTGTAGGATTTCTTTTTGAGCTTCGGCAGCGTCATTTGCCCAGATTACCTTACCGCCACGCTTTTGGAAATTAGATTCGAACTCTGGTAAAAGCTTATCTAAGTTTTCCATTACACGCCATTTTACAACGTGTGCTTTGCGTTTAGATGCTTCCAAATTTTCAAATTTCGACAAGCCACGCTCAACCGCTACATTGTACTTACCAATATTGTGGTTAATAATATTACGATGTGGCATATCGAAAGCCTTTTCATCGGCTTTTACTAAGAAATCTTCGGCAACGGTCATATATCGTCCAAATATAGGTAAATAGGCTAGGGCTTTAAAATTTAACGGCCAGATGTTGATATAATTGCATTGATATCCACACCTGGCCGTTAATGATGGCTAATCTTTGATTAGTTTTTATTGATTAACCAATTTTTAAAGTCTTCAAAATCTACACCTAATTCATCAGCTTGTTTAGCTCTGCCTTCTAATTCTTTTACCGAAGCTGGAATTTCAGTTTTCGCAGCTAGTTCAGCAGGGAAAATGTCTGGGAACTTACAAGCATGGGCGGTAGATAAGAAAACAGCTGCACCATCATAGCCAGTTTCATTTCTGTATTTTTCTACAGCTAAATAGGCAATTGCTGTATGTGGACAAGCGATGTAATCAAAATCTGCATCAATTTTCTTAATACCAGCAAAAGTTTCAGCATCTGTAAAACGAGTAGCGCTTACTACTTTTTTCAAAGCATCTGCATCGCCAGCAAACAAATCCATAATGCGAACCCAGTTGCTAGGCGCACCCACATCCATAGCATTAGCATAAGTTTGGACTGAAGGCTTAGTTTCGTAAACACCAGTTTCCAAGAAACGGGGAACTGTATCATTTACATTGGTTGCGGCGATAAATTGTTTCACTGGTAAGCCCATTTTGTAAGCCAACAAACCAGCACCAATATTCCCGAAGTTGCCACTAGGTACTGAAAATACTACTTCTTTAAAACCTTTTCTTTTCAATTGTGCATAAGCATTTAAGTAGTAAAAAGTCTGCGGAATTAAACGTGAAATATTGATGGAGTTAGCAGAAGTTAAACGGAATTTTTTGTTCAGTTCTTCATCAGCAAATGCTTGTTTCACTAGGGCTTGACAATCGTCAAAAGTGCCGTCTATCTCAATGGCTCTAATGTTTTGTCCTAAAGTGGTTAGCTGTTGTTCTTGTATTGGGCTCACTTTTCCCTTGGGATAAAGGATCGTTACTCTGGTATTGGCTACGCCTAAGAAACCTAGAGCAACAGCGCCACCTGTATCGCCAGAAGTAGCTACCAGAACATCCAGTAATTGCTCGCCATCCTTCAAATAATAGCCCATTACACGGCTCATGAAACGAGCACCAAAATCTTTAAAAGCTAATGATGGTCCGTGGAAAAGCTCTAAAACGAAGGTGTTATCATCAAGAGGGACAGCAGGCGCATCGAAATTAGCGGCTTCTTCTACCAAAGCTTTCAAATCTTCGGCAGGTATTTCATCTTTCAGCAAAGCTGATGCTACTTCATAAGCAATCTCCGTTAGGGAATACTTTTCGATGTTATCGATAAATGAAGCAGGTAATTGAGGGATTGCTTCGGGCATGTACAAACCTTTATCTAAAGGCATGCTATTAAAAACGGCTTCTTTAAAGGAAACACGTAAATCTTTATTGTTGGTTGAATAGAATTGCATTTTTTTTAGGGTTGGAAGGTTGGAAGGTTGGAAGGTTGGAAGGTTGGGTTTATATAGCCTCTACCTTGTTGCCTTCTACCATCAACCTTTTATAACGTCTTAGGTCCTTCAGTATTTACTTCAGAAACGTAAGCTTGACTATTGATATTAATTTGATGTAAATGCATTTGTTGTGCTTTGGTGATTTTCTTGGCGCTTTCTTCATCCTTAGTTAAAGCAAAAACCGATGGGCCAGAACCAGAAATTCCGAAGCCAACTGCACCATTTTCCATTGCTAGTTTACGCAGCACTTCAAAATCTGGAATAAGGATAGAGCGGGTTGGCTCTACCAGAACATCTTTCATGCTGCGGCCAACTAAGTCCATATCGTTCAAGAATAATCCACTTACCAAACCAGCCACATTTCCCCATTGGGTAACTGCATCTTTTAAAGCTACTTTGGCACGTATCATTTGGCGTGCATCTTTAGTAGGTACATCTACCTCTGGATAAACAATTGCCGCAAACATACCATCAGGAACGGGAAGAGAAATTACATCTAAAGGTTCGTAACTGCGTACTAACACAAATCCACCCATAATTGCCGGAGCCACATTGTCTGCATGACCGTAACCGCAAGCAATTTCTTCGCCTTTCATGGCAAAAGGAACCAATTCTTTAGCAGTAAGTAAATTTCCCATCAGTTGGTTAATGGCGTATAAACCTGCCACTGTACTTGCTGAGCTAGAACCCAAACCACTACCAATCGGCATTTTTTTGTGCAGTTCAATTTCTACCCCAACATCCTCACATTTGATATGGCTTAGGTAATGCTTGACCGAAGCACTTACGGTATTTTTATCGCTATTTAAGGGAAGTTTGCCATCATCGCCAGTGATTTTTAACAAGCGAACACCAGGTTCTTCTACTAAACGCATCACCACTTCGTCCCCTGGAGCGTTTACTGCAAAGCCGAGCACGTCGAAACCGCATACTCTTTCCAGCACATTGGGATCCTAAGCTTAGAATTCCACGTGGACAAGTTGTCGCG
>JADMIO010634391.1_pt1 | contig 100342 bp, 69 predicted proteins | sample 8958161 | NCBI WGS metagenome assembly JADMIO01 (sample SAMN16585339, study PRJNA669376) | soil metagenome | isolation source: Crop rotation soil | place: USA: Cullars Rotation, Alabama | collected 2011 | reverse complement strand
GCCGCGACTTCAAGTCACGTGAATTCCAAGCTTCGGATCCCACTGTGCTGGAAAGAACAACACAAATGCGCCGGGAGGGCGCCGAGCAATGAGTACTAAAGCAAATGACATAAATTATCAGGCATTGGTGATCGACGACGAACAGCAGGTGCGTGACTTCGTCTCGACGGTCTTGCGTGGCGAAGGCTGGAAGGTGGCCCAATCGCCTTCAGCGGAAGATGCGTTTGGGCGCGTTAACGAAGCGCCGTGGTCGGTCGTGTTTTGCGACGTGATGCTGGGCGGCGCGAACGGCTACAGCGTGTTGCGGCATTTCAAAGACAAGTTGCCGGAAACGAAAGTCGTGCTGATGACGGGTCACGGCAGCGCTGCCGGCGCGTTGGATGCGACGGCTTATGGCGCTTATGACTATTTGCTGAAGCCGTTTGGACCAGAAGAGCTGCAATCGTTGTCGCAAGCGTTGCTCGAACAGTTGGCGGAGCGGCCCCAGAGATCCTCCCCCGCGAGGCGCACGGCTGCGTACCATTCAGACATCGAGCTGGTGGGACGCAGCCAGGCGTTTATTGAAGTGATGAAGCAGGTCGGGCGTGTTTCGAGCACCAACCTGCCGGTGTTGCTGACGGGTGAGTCGGGAACAGGCAAAGAGCTCGTGGCTTCGGCGATTCATCATCGCAGCGGGCGTGCTGACAAACCGTTCGTCGCGGTGAACTGCGGTGCGATTCCGGCGGAGTTGATCGAGGCCGAGTTGTTTGGCCACATAAAAGGATCGTTCACCGGCGCCGATCGCGATCGACGCGGGTTGTGGGAAGAAGCCGACGGCGGCACTGTGTTTCTCGACGAGATCACGGAGACGACGCAGTCGTTTCAGGTGAAGCTGCTGCGCGCGTTGCAAATGGGCGAGATACGGCGTGTCGGAGCGAATCAAACGCAGAAGGTGAACGTGCGCGTGATCGCGGCGAGTAATCGCAACGTGGAAGAGGAAGTCGCGGCCGCAAGATTTCGCAACGACCTGTTCTATCGTTTGAATACCGTGTCGATCGTGTTGCCGCCGTTGCGTGAACGGCCCGAAGACATTCCGCCGTTGGCGCAGAGTTTTGCGGATCGAGTTTATTCGTTGAGTCCGCCGGTGAAGTTTTCGCCGGAAGCGTTGGCGTTGTTGGAGCACTATAGCTGGCCGGGAAACATTCGCGAGCTGGAGAACGCGGTGGTGCGTGCAGTCGCGATGTGCGACGGCACGATTCGGGTCAAAGACTTGCCGCAGCGTGTGCGCAACTACACGCAGAAGACAATGGAGACAGAGAACGGCGCGAATAGCGCGAACGGCGCTGCGAGCAACGGCGCCACGCAGGAAGAGTGGGTGCCGTTATCAGAGATCGAAGGACGCTACGTGGCCCAGGTCCTGGAGCACACGCGGGGCAACAAGCAGGCCGCCGCGCGCGTCCTGGCCGTCGATCGCAAAACCCTCGATCGCATGATCAAGCGCCACCACATCGACTCCGAAAAAGCCCGCCGCGCCGGGCGGTGATGATTTTATAAAGCAGAATCTTCCATTCATCACCCGAAGACGCAACTTTCTCAGAATTAGTGTCTGCAATTTTGCCGGCAAGACCATGATCTCTACTTGTCGCGCAAATGGGCAATGCGCTTTAGACCATCAATAGCAACAATGCGGTTAAAGAAGAGGCGAAATGCTAATGCGAGCGATCCGATTCGGTACCGACAGTGTGCCAACACCTGAAGGATTCAGCGGGGAGTTCCACGACGCCTTGTGTTACTTCAAACTAGGCAGAAAATTAGGATTGCTTATAATGCATCTGACGAAGAAAAACTATGAAGCTATACAAATACGTAGGCCCGCATTTGACGAGCCTCCTGCAAAACCGCCTTATTAGATTTACACCTCCGACGCGCTTTAATGACCCGTTTGAAATGCGACCTTATTATGAAGCATTGGCAGATGAGCAGGACATCCGTGAGGTCCTTGCGCAGCAACCAATGGAGGACATTCTAAAAGAAGAACTAACGCTTGCTTATGCTCGCGTTCCCGATGAGGTTCAAAGGCGTGTTTCCCCCGAATTCTTGAGCAGCTTTGCAGACATGATAGCTCCATTAGCCGTCGACGCTATGCCTGACCTTATGGATGAATTCGCTGCCCTCTTCCGAAAACCGTTGACTGAAGGATTCAACGAGCATGTCGGAGTTTTAAGTCTGACAGAAAAGCCAGATAACCTCTTGATGTGGGCGCATTACGCGCAGCAACACACTGGTTTTGTGATTGAGTTTGATGGCGATGACGCGTTCTTTCACCAGCGACGCACTGAATCGGACGAATTCGGTTACTTAAGAAAGGTAAATTACGCGCAGAATAGACCCAACGTTGTACTTACAAAAGTTTCATCCGTCGATATGTTTCTCACAAAAAGTGTGGACTGGGAATACGAGCAGGAATGGCGGATGCTACAACCATTGAAAGACGCCGACCACACTAAAATGATAGATGGAGAAGCGATTCACTTGTTTCGAGTGCCGCCTACTAGCATAACAGGAGTGATTTTCGGTGCTCGCATGAATGTCGACAAGAGGAACGAGGTTATCACCACGCTCACAAACAGTTCGGATTTGTCTCACCTCAGAATATCCGAAGCGGTTTTGGACGAACGAAAATTCAAGCTAAATATTGTTGAATTCCAAATCCCTAATTAATTGACGGTCAGACCGGCACTGGACCTCTTTTCCCCACAGCTTGCGCGTTTACTCTATGGGTGCGATGCGTGCGGAGTAAACGTTTGAGTTGTAAACGGAGAAGAGATGTCCACAGCAGTCTTTGAAATCGAGAAACCGTGTTACCTGTCAATAAATCTCGGAGAGCAGTCGACGGTTAGTACCGAGGCCACTTCGCCCTCAGCATTCCTGACACAGATCATGCTCGGCAGTCTGGCCACGCAGGCCGTCTATGTTGCCGCGACACTCGGCATCGCCGACCTGCTGGTCGACGGGCCTAAATCCGTCGAAGAACTCGCGCGATCCCGGAACGCTCATGCGCCTTCGTTGTATCGAGTCTTGCGCGCACTCGCATCGATCGGCATCTTTGCCGAACAGGAGAATCGCGTCTTTGCGCTGACACCGACAGCTCAACCGTTACGCTCGGACGTGCCGAATTCGTTACGCGATGCGGTGATGTTCTGGGGCGCGGATTGGCACTGGCAAGTTTTGGGCAAGACTCTCTACAGCGTACGCACCGGTAAGTCTGCCTGGGCGCAAGTTCACGGCCAGGAAGTGTTTTCGTACTTTGAAAACAATCCGGAAGCTGGCCGAATTTTCAATCGCGCGATGAGCAGCTTTTCAGGGCTGGCGACGGAAGCCGTGCTCGAAGCCTACGATTTCAGCGAAATCGAAACGCTTGTTGATATCGCAGGCGGCGAAGGCCGGCTGCTCACCGGCATTCTGGCGGCGTACTCGAAGTTGCGCGGTGTGTTGTTTGACCTGCCACACGTGATCGACGATGCGCGCGAGCAGGTTGCCGAGACGAGCGTGAACGATCGTGTCGAGTTTGTGTCCGGCGATTTCTTTGCCAGTGTTCCCGCAGGCGCTGATGCCTACATTCTAAAAAGCATCATTCACGACTGGGACGACGAACGCGCGTTGACGATCCTGAAGAACGTTAGGCGCGCGCTAAAACCACGTAGCCGTGTACTGCTGGTTGAAGCGATCATCGCTGAGGGCAACGAACAGGATTTCGGTAAGCTGATCGATCTCGAGATGCTCGTGTCGCCCGGTGGTAAAGAGAGGACCGCGGCTGAGTTTCGCGAGCTCTTCACGCGCGCGGGTTTGAAGTTAAATCGGATCGTGCCTACGAAATCTCCGTTCAGCGTCATCGAAGCTGTCGCGGCGTAAATAAAACGCCTTGACACGGTCCAACCGCTTTGTTACGGTCAGCGACCACTCAACATGAAGAGCATCCTGCTTGTTGTTGCGGTCGCTGCCCTCTACATACTTCATCAGGACATCTGGTTCTGGCGGAGTTCGTATCTGGTTTTCGGTTTCATACCCGTCGGTCTCTTTTATCACGCAGTGTTTTCGATCGCCGCCGCGCTCGTGATGTGGTTGCTCGTCACCTACGCCTGGCCTTCTCACCTCGAACGCGAAGTTGAAGAAACGCAGTCCGAGGAGGACGCTGCTTGATTCCCGCCATCGTCGTTTTCATTTATCTCGCGACGGTTCTCTACATCGGCATCTTCGCTTTTCGCCGTGCGTCCGGACGCGAGAAAGCCGAAGACTACTTTCTCGCGAGCCGCTCGCTTGGTCCATTCGTCTTTCTGTTTTCACTGTTCGGCACGAACATGACGGCGTTCGCGATTCTCGGTTCGTCGGGACACGCGTTCAACAACGGCATCGTCACGTTTGGCTTGATGGCTTCGTCGTCGGCACTCGTGATTCCGTTGACGATCTTTTTGATCGGCACGCGCGTGTGGGCGCTGGGCAAGAAATACGGCTTCATGACGCCGGTGCAGATGTTTCGCGATCGTTGGGAGTGCAGCCACATCGGCACCGCGATCTCCGTAATGCAAGCTGCTTTGCTCGTGCCTTACATCATCATCGGCATCATGGGCGGCGGCACGACGCTCTACACGATCAGCGGCGGCCGCGTGCCTTACTGGTTTGGCGGCGCGATCGTGGCGCTCGTTGTGATGGGTTACGTGTTCTTCGGCGGCATGCGCGGCACCGCGTGGGTGAACACGTTTCAGACGGTGCTCTTTCTTTGCTTCGGCGCGGCCGCGTTGATCGTGATCGGGTTTGGGATGGGCGGCTTCAGCGCCGCGGCGCACGCGATTCAGAGCTCGCCGCTAGCGTACCTGCTGACGCGCGAACGAATCTCGCCTTACTACTTTTTCAGTTACACGTTTATTCCGCTTTCGGCGATCGCGTTTCCGCACATACTGATCTTCTGCCTGACGGCGCAGAAGATGAACCAGTTCAAGAAGACGGTGATTTTTTATCCGCTGTGCATACTCGCGATCTGGGCGCCGTGTGTGTTTCTCGGGGTGATGGCGAATCGCGTGGGCGATGTGCCGCAGATCAAGGCGAAACAAGAAGCGCGCCGCGTGTTGGCGACGCAGGGCAAGAACATGCAGCCCGAGCAACGCGATGAGTTGCGCGAAGAGTCGGGCGCTGACGACGTGATCATGTTGCTCTTGCAACGTTACGCGCCGCTTTGGCTGGCAGGACTGCTCGGCGCGGGCATTATGGCCGCGGTGATGGCCAGCGACTCGCAGATCCTCGCGCTCTCGACAATGTTTACGGAGGACGTTTTCGCCTTCTACGGGGGGAAGCGCCGCTTCGGTGAAGCGGTGCAAGTGCAAACCGGACGCTTGTTCATCATCATCATCACGCTCGTCGCGTATGCCGTGGCGTTGCGCGCGCCGGAAACGATCTTCGAACTCGCGATTCAGTATGCGTTCTCAGGGTATGCGGCGTTGTCGCCGTTGCTGGTGGCGGCGTTGTTCTGGAAGGGAAGTACGAAGTGGGGCGCACTGGCGGTGACGGTGTGGACCGCGTTGACAGTGGTCGCGGTCGCAGTGTTTCAGGCGATCGTGCCTGCGCCCGCGCCTGGACCAGCGACAGTTGTGTGGTCTTTGGGCGGCACTGAAGTCTTGACGCGCACGCCGGGCGGCACCGCGGTTTTTGGTTTCATGCCGGTCGTGCCGATGGTCATCGTCTCAGCGTTGTTGATGTGGCTCGTCTCACTCGCCACCCAAAAACCCGCCCGCACCACCATCGAGAAATACTTCTAGACAGGATTACAGAAGTAACAAGATGAACCTGCACTGAAGGTACGATCTCACCTGACTCAACCCATCCTGTTAATTCTGAAATCCTGTCAGTTTAGCCGAAGCAGTAGAGCCGTCCATCCTGAGTGCCGATCACGATGCGGCCATTTGCGATGGCGGGAGAGGCGGAGACAGGCGCGCCCGCGTCGAACTCCCAAAGCTTGGCGCCGTCTGTAAGATTCAAAACGTAGAAGCGTCCATCGTTCGAACCCACGTAAACGCGATCGCTGGCGATCGCTGGCGACGACTCAACGCGCGAACGCGTCGCGAAGGTCCAAACGCTTTTGCCCGCCGGCGTCAGACCATGGACGAATTTGTCGCGCCCACCGATTACGATGCGCGTCGGCGTGACCGCCGCGGACGAGTAGTAAGGAAACTTTCGCTCCGGGTGCTCATAAACCCAGGCGATCTTGCGTTGGGCCAGGTTCACGCCGAGCACCTGATTATCAAACGTACCGTAGATGGCAGAACCGTCGCGCAACGCTGGCGACGCACCCGTGTACGCTCCCGAGGAAACATTGAAAACCTCTTTGCCGTCGGCAATGCGAATCGCGCGAAACAGTTCGTCGCAACCGGCGATGAACGCCATGCCGTTCGCGATGCTCGGCGTCGAATGGACCGGCCCGTTTGTCTTGAACTTCCACAGCACTGAGCCGTTGCGCGCTGAGAGACAGTAGAGGTACTCGTCGTACGATCCGATCAGGACGCGATCGCCGACGACCACCGGCGACGATTTGATCTCACCGTTGGCGTGGTGGGCCCAGAGCTTCTTGCCATCGGACGCGTTGATAGCGTTGAGCCAGCCGCCGAGGTCGCCGATGTAGACGACACCGTTGCTGTAAGCCGGTGACGATTCGCCGATGGGATTGCCGGTTGGAAATTTCCAGTAGACCGATCCGTTTTCAAGACTCAGCGCGACGAGCTCGCCTTTCTGCGAACCGATGAACACAGTGCCGCCGACGATCGCGGCAGACGACTCGATCGAGTCGCCCGCTTCGTAGGTCCAGAGCGGTTTCAGCGACGACGGAACGTTTGATTGAGAGACGCCGGTCAACGAAGGATTGCCGCGAAACTGTGCCCAATTATCGGCGGGCGCGTCCTGCGCTTTTACGGACGAGAGATCACAAAGAAGCACAAGACTACAAGTCAACAAGCAAAGTAGTGCGCTTAGTAGGCGCATGAGTAAACCTCCATTGCGCCTTCTTTATCGAACGGCCGCGGATTGAACGTGCCGGTCCATTGCTCGGCTGCTTCGGCGGCAAGATCCGAAAGATCTGTCTTCTCAATCCCAACCCTGCTGAGACTCGCTTGCAAACCTCCCGCTGCTGCCAACGCCTCGAGCCTGCGCGCAAGCCCTTCTGTCGGTGTGTATCCGTGTTCATCCGTGGCAGAGCTCGACAGCTTCAATAACTTCTCATAACGATCCGCGGCGGCGCGCTCATTCCAACGCACCACCGACGGCAACAACATCGCGATCGCCTCGCCGTGCGCGGTGCCGTAACGCGCCGTCAACGGATTCGCACAAGCGTGCGTCGCGCCAAGCATCGAATTTTCAATCGCCACACCAGCATAAAATGCGCCCAATTGCATCGCGCCGCGCGCCTCAAGATTGTCCGGCTGCGTCAACACGCGCTCGTAATTTCCTTCGAGCAGTTGCCACGCTTCGCGCGAAAAGATTTCCGACAACGGCGTGCGCTTCGTCGTGACGTAAGTCTCAACAGCGTGCGCGATCGCGTCGAAGCCGGCGCTCGCCGTAACACTGCGCGGCTGCGAGACCGTCAACTGCGGATCGAGCAAGGCAACACGAAAGGCCGCTTTCGGATCGCCGCAAGCCATCTTCACGTGCGTGTCTGCGTCGGAGATGAGCGCGTAAGTTTGTGCTTCGCTGCCGGTGCCGGCAGTGGTGGGAATCGCGATCATCGGCAGCATCGATTTAGTCGCTTTACCGAAGCCGCGATAGTCGGCCATGCGGCCGCCGTTGGTGAGCAGGAAGTTGATGCCTTTGGCGCAGTCCATAGAACTGCCGCCCCCGAGACCGATGATCGAATCGATGTTCTGCGCAGCGACGAAAGCACGGCCGGCTTCGATCATGCGCGTGTCGGGATTCGCTTCGAAGTCGTGAAAGCAAATGACCTCAACACCCTGCGCGCGCAACGGCGTCAACGCTTCAGCGACGTGTCCGGAAGCGACGAGGCCGCGATCAGCGACAAGCAGCGTGCGACGAAATCCGAGTTCGACTGCCAGCTTCCCAAGTTCGTTGATAGCACCCGCGCCGAAGATCACGCGGGTGCGCGGTTGGAAATCAAAACTTTCCACGAGCTTCAATTCCGCGCAGTCGATGTTTTCGCGCCACCCGATTCAGCAATGGCATAAAGCTGATTGCGATTCGAGATAAACAACGTTCCATGCGCCGGGACAGCCGACGAGTAGACGGAACTACCCATGTTGATCTCGCCGATGACTTTCTTCGTCTTGCCTTCCTGCAGGATCACGACGTCGCCATCTTCATCGCCGAGATAGATCTTGCCGTCAACGAGCATCGGCGACGCCCAAACCGCGGCGAACAGATCGTGCGTCCAGTAGACCTCGCCGGTCTTCGCGTCGAGCGCGTGCAGGAAACCGCTGAAGTCAGCCTGATAGACGATGCCGTCTTTGATCGCGGGCGTGGAAATGGAACGACGAATCTTGTCGTAGTGCCAGACGAGACCGGTCTTCGTGATGTCGCCGCGTTTAGTGGCGTCGATGCAGTACATGTGACCGACGCCTTCACCGTGCTCGGGGTCCTGCCCGTTCGAGATGTAAACGCGATCTTCGTAGACGACGGGCGTGCTGATCAGCTCGTTGCGCGTCTTGGGCCACACGGAGTCTTTCGGATTCGTATCAAACTCCCAAAGCTTCTTGCCCGTCAGCGCTTCGTAACCGCGAATCCAACCGTCGCCCTGGCCGTGTACGAGTTGGACCACGCCGCCGATCGTGCCGACGGTCGGCGACGACCACTGCCCGTGCAAAATGCGATCGCCGACGGAGTTGTCTTCCCACACGAGTTTGCCGGTGTTCTTATTGACCGCGATGATCGCGGGCGCTTTCGGTGACGGAATGTTGACGTGACTTTCGTCCTGGCCGTTCGAAGTGCTGACGAAGATCAAGTCGCCGTAGATTACGGGCGATGAGTTCGCGAGGTTGTGCGGCAGGGAGCCGACTTCCTCCATCATGTCGAACCGCCAAATCACATCACCATCGTTCGGTCCCTTCCGTACTTCATCCTGAACACCGTCATTTTTCCCGTCGCGAAAGCCTTGCGTGTCGAGACACATCAACTCGGCGCGATTCGAAACGTAGTAGACGCGGTTGCCCTCGACGATCGGCGACGACGCGATGCCTTGATAGGGCCAATCATTGACGCGCCCGGTGGCGAGCTTGTCGTGGACCATCTGCCACATAAACTCGCCGTCAGATTCGCGAAAGGCCATCAGGATGCCCTTGTCGCCCGTGACCTTCGGATCGCGCAGTCCTTCGTTGTTTGTGCCGATAAAAACCATGCCACCGGAAACGACGGCGTTGCCGAAGGTTTGCGAACCGAGTTGGGCCACCCACTTTACGTTCTTCTTCGTTTTCACATCCCAGGTTGTCGGCAGACCCTTCATGTTGGAAACCATGTTACGGTCGGGAGTGCCGCCCCACATGGGCCAGTCGCCGGTGCCCGGATCAGACGCAGACGTTGCGGCCGGAAGAAAAAAGATAGCTGCCGAAAAGATCGCGACGATAAGGACGAATAGATTTTTAACTCTCATTTGTTGGCGTACACCTTTATGTTGTCAAAGTAGAGTTCGGCGAGGCCGTTGCCGAAGATGCCGGGAGCGCCCTGGCGGTTGGGAACCGGATCGATGCGTTCGATCGTCCAGGCGGCGGGTTCCGCTTCGCCCACGGGCCAAACTTTTCCGCGCGCGCGCGTCTTGCCGTCGGGGAGGTTTTGCACCTCGAGTTTCATGCGATACCACGTATCGGGCTTCCACGCGAACGGGACCGTGACCGTGCGTTTGGTTTCCGGTTGCCACGGTTCGATATGCAACGTCTGGCTGTTGCCGTAAAGCGTCAGCACGTAACGCTGCGCGATGACGCCGACGTCGCCTTGTTGTCGTCGCTTCTGTGTGGCGGAAACGTCGCCTTCAATGGTGTAGTTGGACCAGTCGGACGGTCCGATGTAAGCGCGGGAGCGGCTCAACAGCGACGAACCTTCAGTTAACTTCGCCAGCACCTTGTTCCCGTTTTGATCGCGCACGGCGAATTTCGATGTCATGCTGACCCAGTTCGGTGGCGCTGAGTTCGGTGCGAAGGTATCGAAGTTTTCACTCCACGGCAGCGGCGGAAACACGCGCACGCTCGCTGAGCCGGTGATGTCTCCGACCTTCGCTTTCACCATGCCGGCCTCGTTACCGGCATCGCCGGCGACGGTGAAACTGCCGTTGGTGATCGTGCCCTTCAACTGGTCGAGCGACCATTCGGCCGCCGGTTCTTCACGAATGAAATTTCCTTGCGCGTCGAATAAGCGCGCGCGGAAGTTCACTTTCTCGCCGGGTTTCAAGATCAATTCCGTCGGCACCACTTGCACCCACGTCGGCGGGTTTTGACTCGGCTGCATAGCCGGTGCAGTCGCGGCAGTTGCGTGTTGTGACGAGGTGGCGTGCTTCTTGCCGATGCAGTACAGCGTAGACATGCTGGCGAAGTAAACCCGCCCATTCGAAACGGCGGCGGAACCGATCACTGCATCGGGTAAGGCCTCGGTGCCGAGTTGCACTTCGCTGAGAACTTCGACGCCCGTCGCGCTCGGCTTGAGGATATAAAACTTCCCACTCTCCGTGCCGACGTAAAGCTTGCCGTCGGCAAACACGGGCGACGCCTTCTGAATCGTGCCGAGAGTTTTCAGCCATAGTTGCTTGCCAGTGTTAACGTCAAACGCAGCAAGGTTCGCGCCGTTGTCGATCTGGTACAACCGATCGCCGTCGATGACGGGCGAAGAGAACCCGCCCTGCCAACCGTACGTGGCCCACTTGATCTGTTCCTTCTTGATCTCGCCTTTGGCAGTTGCGTCGACGGCAAGCATCTTGCCCATCTCGCTCGAATCCAGGTTCTCTTCGCTGTGCGTAAGAATCGCAGTCGTTCCTTTAACGACTACGCCCGTATTGAGACCGCGCTTGCTGATCTCGATTTTCCAAACCGGTTCACCAGTTTGCGGTTTGATGGCGTGAACGAAGCCGTCGGCCGACCCTTCGATCAATAAGCGCGTGCCGTTGACGTCCGCGATGACCGGCGGCGCGTAAGTCGTGTCGTACGGACGGCCACCTGGCGCACTCACGTAAACTGTTTCCCCAGTCTTCTTGTCGAACGCCATGAAGCGATGCGCGCCGCGTCCGTGCTGGCCCCATTGAAAAGTGACCGCGCTGATGATTACCAAATCGCCGTCGATGATCGGCGAGACGGTGCGTCCGCCGTGCGTCGTGAGCAAGCCGAAGTCTTCACCGAGTGAACGCTCCCACAGCACCTTGCCGTCGCGATTCAGACCAATCAGATTGCCGCCAACGCCAAACACGTAAACGTTTCCAGTTGCCGGATCGCCGACCGGCGACGCCCAACCAACCCGATGCGGCGGCACGTCGCTGAGGTAAACATTGAAACGATGTTCCCACAGCAGCTTTCCGGTATCGGCGTTGAAGCACATCACGCGTTCCTGTTCGGTCTCGCCCTGGCCGGCGATGTTTTGCAGGTAGACGCGATCGCCCATCACGATCGGCGCCGAGCGTGCACCGTACGGAACTTTCCACGCGAGGTTCTCGCCGTCTGGGGACCACTTCTCGGGCAGGTTCTTTTCAGTGGAGACGCCGTCGCGTGCTGGTCCGCGCCAATCGGCCCAATCACCCGCAACGACGACTGCGAATGCAAGACAGAAGTTCAAATAAATGGAGATGAAGTTGATCATTTTAGGAGACCCGCTACGGATTAGGATGAACTAGTTTCGCTTGAAACCCTGACGATGTAGAATACGTTAGCTCACGTTGCTGCGTTACACTTTTTTCCGGTGATTCTAACAGGTTCCGCCTCATCCGTTAATCTGGCGTTGCTTAGTTTTATTAGCTCTGACAGGCAGGAGAAATCATGTTGCTCCCGAAGATCCTACTCTTGTCGCTCGCGGTGTTGTTGCCGCTGCAAACAACTACGAATTCAAAACAGGAATTGAATGACCAGCTCTTTGAGGCAGTGCGCAAAGGCGACGTTGCCGCAGCTACCGCGGCGTTGGATCACGGCGCTGACGTTAATGCGAAGTTTCGCTACGGCACGACTGCGCTTTTCAAAGCCGCGGAACGTGGCTATGCAGACGTCGCGAAGTTGCTGTTGGACCGTGGCGCTGACGTGAAAGTGAAAGACACTTTCTACGGCGCGTCCGCCATGACCTGGGCGCTCGGCGGCAAGCACATTGAAGTCGTGAAGCTGATACTGCAAAAGGACAATGGAGATGCTGACGATGTGCTGAGCACGGGAGTGAGCGAGAGCAATCCCGAGCTGGTGAAGGTCGCGCTAGACAGTGGCGGCGCCACACCGCAAACGCTAACGGCGGCGCTGGCTTTGTCCAGCAACGACGAAAAGAATGCGGCGATCACCGAGATATTGAAGAAAGCCGGCGCGCAGCCGCCGATGGAAATCGACGTAGCGACATTGCAAAGCTACGCCGGCACGTACCGGGGCGATCCGGGACCGGAGGTCGCCGTTACCGTCAAAGACGGAAAGCTCTTCGCCACTTTCGGACGAGACGCATACCAGTTAATGGCCCTCGACAAAACGACGTTTCGGCCGATCGCCTTTTCCGGAGCCACGATCGCCTTCAACAGCGAAGCAGGAAAAATCACCGGCGCCATCCTCAAGGACGTACGCGGCACTGCTCAACTAAAACGCGTCGAACCAAAACAATAACCCAGAGGTCCAGATGAAACGACTGACACTCGCTCCCATACTACTCGCTATTTTTGTGACCACCGCAGCCGCGCAGAACTGGCCCCAGTTTCGTGGCCCGAGTGCGACCGGCGTCGTTGAAAGTCCCGGCCAGCCGGTGACGTGGGACACGAAGTCCGAGGAGAACGTGCGTTGGAAGATCGAGATTCCCGGTCTGGCGCATTCGAGTCCCGTTGTTTGGGGCGACAAGATCTTCGTCACGACCGCCGTGAACAGCGAGAAAGACGAAACTCGTTTCGGACTCTTCGGTGATACGACACCGGTCAAAAACGATCCCAAGCACACCTGGAAGGTCTATGCGATCGACAAGAACACCGGCAAGATACTTTGGGAACGCGTCGCGTATGAAGGCATTCCGAAAGTTAAGCGCCATCCGAAGTCGTCACACGCTGCGTCCACGCCAGTGACGGACGGCAAGTACCTCATTGCGATGTTTGGTTCGGAAGGACTCTACGCTTACGACCTGAACGGCAAGCTGCTTTGGAAACAGGATCTCGGGGTGCTCGACGCGGGCTGGTTTTACGACGTCGACTATCAATGGGAATACGGCAGCTCGCCCATCATCTACAAAGACCTCGTCATCATTCAGGCCGACATTCAGAAAAATTCTTTCATCGCCGCTTACGACATCAAGACCGGCAAACAGGTGTGGAAGACGAATCGCGAGGAGATTCCCTCGTGGGGCACGCCGACGGTTTACGAAGGCAAGCAGCGCGCAGAGCTGATCACCAGCGGTCCGAAAGCGATCCGCGGCTACGATCCGGCAACGGGAAGAGAACTCTGGCATCTCGGTCCGATGTCGGAGATCACCACGCCGACGCCGTTCGCTGCTTTCGATCTGATCTTCGTCACGAGTGGTTACGCGCCGATTCAACCGATCTACGCGATCAAACCCGGCGGCAGCGGCGACCTGTCGTTGAAAGAAGGTCAGGAGTCGAGCGAGTTCATCGCGTGGAGCAAACAGCGCGGTGGTCCATACATGCCGACGCCGATCGTCTACGGCGATCTGCTCTACACCTGCTCGAATCAGGGCGTGTTGACGGCTTACAACGCCAGGACCGGCGAGCGCGTTTACCAGGAACGGCTCGGCGGCACGGGCGCGGCGTTTACGGCTTCGCCGGTCGCGTCTGACGGAAAGATTTATCTGGCCAGCGAAGACGGCGATGTGTTCGTCGTGAAGGCCGGACCCAAGTATGAGTTGCTCTCGAAAAACCCCGTAGGTGAAGTGATGATGGCGACGCCGGCGATCTCGAACGGACTCGTCATTGTGCGAACGGTTTCGCATCTTTACGCCTTCGGGAAAAAATAAACCCGTTTCGAACAGCAAAGGATTAACCCGTGAAAACCTCCCGTATAAGCACTTTTGTGTTCGTCGCAGTCTGCTCGTTTACAACCGTTGGTTTCGCTGCGAACTGGCCGCAGTGGCGTGGCGCCGACGGTTCGGGAATCTCGAGCGAGAAGAACCTGCCCGCCGAATGGACGCCGACTAAGAACATCAAATGGAAAACCCCGATTGAGGGCCGCGGACACTCGTCGCCGATTGTTTGGGGTAACAGGATTTTTCTAACCACCGCGATCGAAGGCGAAGTGGTACCCGGCGCGAAGGCCGTCAAACACATGGATGGCGACAAGGAGTTTATCCACCCGGACAGTGTCGGCGCCGATCACAAACACACGTTCAAAGTGATCGCTCTGGATCGCAACTCCGGCAAGATTCTGTGGGAGACGGTCGCGTGGGAAGGCACGCCTTACGACAATCGTCATCGCAAGAGTTCTTACGCGGCTTCCACTCCCGCGACTGACGGCAAACTAGTCTACGCGTTCTTCGGCACCGAAGGACTCTACGCCTATGACTACAATGGTAAGCTCGCGTGGAAAGCGGATCTCGGCAAGCTCGGCACGGTCGGCATGGGCACCGGCACGTCGCCGATTCTGTTTGAGAACCTCGTGATCGTTCAGTGTGATGAAGAGAACGGCGCGTCGTCGTTCATCGTCGCTTTGAACAAGCAGACGGGCAAGGAAGTTTGGCGCACGCCGCGCAAAGTGCAGGTGAGTTGGTCCACGCCGATTCTCGTGCGGACAGCGAAGCGGGCGGAGTTGATCACGAGCGGCACGGAGTTCGTGATCGGTTACGATCCGGCGACCGGAAAAGAATTGTGGCGTCACAAGGGCGTCGAGAGCAATGCGATTCCTTCGCCGGTGGCGAACAATGAAATGGTGTTTGTCGTCGCCGGTTTCCCCGCGAAGATCGCGATTGCGATCAAGCTCGGCGGCAGCGGCGATCTGACCGGCACGCCGAACGTGCCGTGGACGTACGCGAAGGGCACCGCTTACGTGCCGTCGCCGATTCTCTACGGCGACTATCTTTATCTGACGACGGACCGCGGGATGCTGACGTGCATCGATGCGAAAACGGGCGAAGTGAAGTACGAAGGCGGGCGCATTCCGATTCCCGCGACGTTCACCGCTTCGCCAGTCGCTTTCGAAGGAAAGATCCTGATGACGAGCGAGGACGGCGACACGTTCATCGTGAAGGCCGGGCCGAAGCACGAAATCATCGGCACCAATTCGGTCGGCGAAGCAGTTTATGCTTCACCCGCAATCGCCGACGGGCGTATATTTATTCGCGGCGAAAAGAACCTTTACTGCATTGGTAGTTAATGTGGACGCGGAAGAACCCGAGTTGTTTTAGCCACGGATAGACACTGACGGACACGGATTGATTTCCGAACTGCAAGCTCGATGGTCTGTGTATGTCCGTGTCAGTCTGTGGCCCTTTAACTAAGCCGGAGTCGAACTGAAACATTCCCGGCTGAGCGGCGTCTAACGAGTATCCTGGCAATCTTCATCGGGGGTATTTATGTTTGAGCAAAAGACAAGTCCGCCCTGGTACAAGTCCAGAACGCTGCTCATCGCCGCCGGCGTTTCGGCGCTTGTTGTTGTGGGCACTGTGGTCGGGTTTAGGATTATCCGCAGTCGTTCGATAGAAGCGCATTACGACGCGCTCGAGGAGAACCGGCGACAACAAGCGGCACAGGCGCCCGCGGTTCCCGCTGCGACAACTGCTCCGGTTGTTCAGGCGAGTCCCGGCGCTTCTCCGGGCCAATCTCCTGTCGCGCCCGCTGCTGCTCCCACGCGAAACTACTGGACGAACTTCCGCGGTCCGAAGCGCGATGGCAACTACGAAGCGACGCCCGTTTTGACGAGTTGGCCCAGCAACGGATTGACTCCCCTTTGGAAACAACCAATCGGTCTCGGCTACGCCTCGTTCTCGGTTGCTGACGGGCGCGCTTACACGATCGAGCAGCGACGCGGACAGGAAGTCGTTGCCGCCTACGATGTCGCGACCGGGCGTGAGTTGTGGACGCAACAGTGGAGCGCTTCGTATTCGCCCGGCGACGATACCGGCGATGGCCCACGCGCCACGCCGACCTGGGATCAGGGTCGTCTTTACGCTCTCGGCGGCACGGGCGAACTGCGTTGTCTCGATGCAAACACCGGCGCTGTCATTTGGGGCAAGAACATTCTTTCCGACAACCAGGCGCCGAATCTGCAATGGGGTGTTGCCGGGTCACCGCTGATCGTCGACGACAAAGTGATCGTGCTTCCGGGCGGCGCAAACAACAAATCGGTCGTTGCTTACAACAAGCTGACCGGCGCTCCGGTTTGGAAATCGCTGAGCGATCAGCAGGCGTACTCCTCACCGATGCTCGCGGAGCTCGCGGGCCGGCGGCAGATCCTCGTGGTCACTGCTTCACGCGTGGTCGGCCTCGTGCCGGAGACTGGCGCACTGCTTTGGAGTTATCCGTGGGACACGAGCATGGGTATCAATGTTGCTCAACCCATCGTCGTCGACAAGAATCGTTTCTTCATGTCTTCCGGTTACGGCAAGGGCGCGGCGCTCGTGGAAGTGAAGGGCACGGGCCAGGACTTCACCGCGACAACCGTTTGGGAAAACATAAACATGAAGAACAAGTTCAACAGCTCGGTCTATTACAACGGTTACGTGTACGGGATGGATGAAGGAATCCTCACGTGTCTCGACGTAAACACCGGCGAGCGCAAGTGGAAAGGCGGGCGTTATGGTTACGGCCAGTTACTCGTCGCGAGCGGCAACCTGATCGTCACGAGCGATACCGGCGACCTCGCTTTAGTTAAAGCGTCGCCGGACGCGTACACGGAAGTCGCGCGCTTCTCGGCGTTGCAAGGCAAGACGTGGAATATTCCCGCGATTGCCGACGGCCGCTTGCTCGTGCGCAACGCGAACGAGATGGCGGCTTACGATATTTCGCGTAAGTAAAATTCTCGTAGCCGCTTCCAGTTAATAAATCTTGTATTGACAATCCAAAATTCCGTGGCATACTGCCGCTGATCATTACGTGGGACTCAACACAACCCGTTCCGTAAACAATAGTCCGAATCACGCGAAAGACCGGTAGGCGATGTTCGAGGTTTCTTTCAGATTCCGATACGCAAGCGAGTCTTTATTGACCGCGACGAGTGTGGGCTGTTGTTCGGTAAGCGGCTGTTGTTTCGTTTCAATCTTAAAATCGTAAAGCTCCATTGCTGACCTTAAGCACTGGGGCTTTTTAATTCTGCTGTGTTCTGGTTCACGGCGTTGCTCTCTAAGAAAGCAGCGTGGTGGATCGCGTGGGACTCAATCTCAACGAAGGAGTTTACCTCTATGCTCACACTCTTCACCCATGCCACACCGAAACGGAAAAGATCCAGAAGAAAGAGAAGACTTTAGCGTCGTCTTACTCTTGAGACTGATTTAACTCCAAAATTATTCAAACGTCTTCGTCAGCAGTATTTGTGCGTTGGGAATAGTCTGCAACGTGAGCAAGTACAGCTTTGTCTGGGGGCAACACTCAGCATGTCAACTGCAAAATCCGTTCAGGAAATGAACAAACCCTTCACCCTTATCGCTCAATTTGCGAAGGACTTTTTACGTCTTTACACCGGAAGCTGTATCGCGGTCGGACTGTTGATGATCGCGTGCGTTTTGCTCCAGCTTCCGATCCCGATGCTGACGATGTACATCATCGACCACGTGGTCTCCGTCAGAAACACAAACTTACTGACGCAGATAACGTTATTGCTCGCGGCGCTGGTCGTAACCAAACATGTGTTCAGCTATTTCAACGACACGCTGACTCTGCGTCTTAAAGAGAACATCATTCTCGAAATCCAGCGACGCCTCATTAATACCATCCAACGGTTGCCGTTATCTTTTTTCGCCAACAAGCACTCTTCATATTTGCAAACGCGAGTGATGAATGACTCGCGTGCAATCGAGGGGGCGCTGGTGCGCACGTTGGTGTCAATTGCGGTGGATGGTCTGACGTTTCTGGTCGGCTTTATTCTCATCACCTATATCAGATATGAATTAGCCCTGCTGCTCTTCGTTTTCCTCGTGCCTTTTGCTTACATTCGTTATTACGCCAACGAAAAGATGCGCATTCTCAGCCGCGACATGCAGGAAGCATCCGCCGTGTCGTCGGCAGTGCTGAGTGAAAGCTTCGCCGGCAATCGCACCATCAAGGCTTATCTCAGAGAAGACTTTCAAAGCGCGATTATCGATGAACGGCTGCGAGGGCTGCGCGACATTTATATCAAAACAAATTGGTTCGGCGTTATTAGCACCGTCGGTACCAGTTTCCTCACCGCAATGAGTGTTACTTTCGTTCTTTGGTACGGCGCCCGGTCCGTTATGGCCGGGCACATGACGCTTGGACAGATCTTCGCAATCCTTGCCTTTCTGAATTTTCTCTATGGACCAATCAACAGCTTTGTCGCGGCCAACCTGCGTATTCAGCAATCGGCCGCGGCGATCCAGCGGATTTATGAGTTTCTGAAGCAACCCGGCGAGCGAAAAGACGGAAAGAAACTCGAGCAAGTCAAGGGCAAGATTGAGTTCCGCGACCTCTCGTTCGCCTACGACGGCGTTAATAACGTGCTCGAGGGTGTCAGCTTCACCATCAATCCCGGCACCGCCGTCGCTCTGGTTGGCCGTACGGGCGCGGGCAAGAGTAGTTTGGTCAACCTGCTGCTTGGGTTTTACAGCGCTCAAAGCGGTGAAGCGTTGCTCGATGGGCACAACATCGACAAGTTGTCACTTGAGACCGTGCGCCGCTCGATCGGTGTCGTTGACCAACAGACCTTCCTGTTTAGCGGAACTATCCTGGAAAACATCCGGTTCGGCAAACCTGAGGCAACGCTCGCAGAGGTGATCGCCGCCAGCAAGCAAAGTTATGCAGACGAGTTCATCGAGAGATTGCCCGACGAATATCAAACGATGGTCGGCGAACGGGGCGTGCGTCTTTCCGGGGGCCAGTGTCAACGAATCGCGTTGGCGCGCATGTTTCTCAAGAATCCCCAGATCCTGATTCTCGACGAGGCCGTGTCGGCCATCGACTCGGAATCGGAGCGTTACATTCAGCGCGCGCTCGTACCGCTCGTTTCATCACGCACCACAATCGTGATCGCTCACCGGTTGTCGTCACTAATGCTGGCTGATTACGTCATCGTGATCGACCAGGGAAGAGTAGTCGAGCAGGGTTTGCATCACGAGTTGATGGCCGCCGAAGGAGCTTACGCCAACCTATTTCACGAGCAGTTTCATACGCAGCTCAAACGCAGCGACCAGGAAGACTCAAAGGTCGCAGTGGCCTGAAGGAGGCATCATGGAAAGAGTCGTAGTCCCACCTCGCATCCGCGTCTGGTCTAAAGATGACTGGTACATCTACTTCGACCCGTATAACTGGGTTTGGGTGCGAGTGAACGAAAGCGGCCGGCTATTACTTGAGCTGTTTCGCAAGTACATGACGGTGGCGGAAGTCGTTGACCACATAACAGAGAAGTTCAAACTGCCGCCCGACAAAGCTCAGGAAGCGGTGAATACGTTCGTAGAGAGTGTCGTCAGCGCCGGATTCCTGCACCACAACGACTACAAGGAACGCGATCGCGGCAGCTTTTCGCAACTCGACTTTCCTTACGACATCTACCTGCACTTGACGAACAACTGCAATCTCAAATGTCCCTATTGCTATAACAAGACTGATCGCGAGACCAAGATTCAGTTGGAAAAAGTCGGCATGGTGGCGCCGACGATGAATACGCAGGAATACAAGCACCTCATCGCCCGCATCATCGAATGCGGCGTCAAGCGGATTCTCTTCACCGGCGGCGAACCGCTGATGCGTCCTGATGTGCTCGAACTGATCGAGTTCGCCCGTTCGCAGAGCGACACGGTGAATCTGGAGATCCTCACCAATGCAATCCTAATCACCGACGAAGTTGCCGAAAAGCTGTGTACCTATATGAACGCGGTAACGATCAGTCTCGACGGTCATGAGAAGCACATGCACGAGTACTACCGCGGCAAGAACACATTTGATCCGACGGTGCGCGGCATCCGCCGGCTCGTGGCGAAGAAAAAAGAGATGGGTGGGGCTCGTCCGTATATCGCAATCGTCCCGGCGCTGACGGAACGAAACATTCTCAATATGAAAGAGATCTTCGAGTACAGCCTCGACGACCTGGGAGCTAACGGACTCGCGCCGATCATCTTCCAGGCAGGCGATCACCAGGACGTCAATATCACGCAGATCCCCGCGCTCGATGTCTATCTTGAAGCGATGGACCGTACCAGCGAATATTTAAAGAGCCGCGCGGAGAGACTCGGCCACCCTTCACCTGCAAATGGTTCTACCGCGGCTATTGGGCCGCGTAACCACTGTGGCGTCGGTCACGGCGAGATCAGCATAGATCCGGGTGGTTTCGTGTATCCGTGCCAGTCGCTCCACTTCGACGAATTCGTCTGCGGCAATGTGCGCGAGTATGACATCAAGAACATCTTTGACGAGTCCGGCGTGATGAAGCGGATGAGGTCGACGACCGTTGACACTATCGCCGTCTGCTCACATTGCGATCTGCGTTATCTCTGCAATGCAGGCTGTCGGGCGACCGCTTACAACGTCTATCGCGAACTCGAGGCGCACAATGAGATCTACTGCAACTATCTTGAAACGATCGCGGTCGGCAAGATGTGGGGCACGAGCCATGTCTCATTGTCACCAAACTAAGCGTGCTGCTTGGTTTCGGACGAGATAAAAAGACCTCAGAATTCAATACTCTGAGATAACCCAAAAGAAAGGAGAGACCCCAATGTTTGATCCACAAGCTTACGGTTCAAATCAAATGGACCAGGCAATCGCAGCCTGTGCGTGTGCATGTCAATGTAGTGGCGGCGCGGGCGGCGGCAGCGGGAGCGGCAGCGGTAGTGAATCACCGGTCGAATAAGCTCTACCCCCGCTAATCAACCACCCCGGGGCGATTCTCAGAGCGGCTGACAACTGTCCGAGAATTGCTCCGGGCCTATTCGGCCGCACCGTGCAATAAGCATATCAATCTCGCGGATTCAGCGCGAGCAAAGGAGGGATTGGTGAAATGTTGAAACAGATTTCTGCCTTCGCCCTAACAACCATGGTCGTGATCGGTGTCCCGTCACAAGCCGTTAGGCCGATGCCGTTACAGACGACCCAGACGCAAGGCATTCGTCTGCAAAATGGCCGGCTCTATTTGAACGAGGAGTTGATTTACAAGGACTTTTCGCTGGTCCAAACCAGTTTCCGCTTTCTGTATTTTTATGTGCCCGGACACGGACTCTTCACTGTTTCAAATCGGGAGTTTCAAGGCGCAACCCAGAGCGGCTCATTCGACGGACAAACTTTGAACTTTGCCGTGAACGGGTTGAACCTTGCTCTGAAATCTTCATCGCAGATTCTGCCGGGAGATGCCTCACCGGCGTGGACCCGCTTCGATCCCAACTTCAAGCTCGACGTGAAAACGGTAATGTTCGGCTACGGAGACAAGGAAAACGCCCCCTATGATTGGCCGGATCAAATTAGAAAGAATCAGTAATGCCGATCTGCAACCTCGCGTTCACGCAGGTCCTTTGCTTACCGATCTCCTGTCGAACGCTGCCGCCTTGATAGACGACTATGTATCGCTTGGCGGCTATGAAGTGGCTCGCCGGATAGCCTCCGCGGAGACTTCTGACGCGATTCGTTGTTTGGAGGAGGCCGGCTTGCGAGGACGTGCTGGCGGTGGCTATCCGGTGGCCCACAAGTGGTGGCTCGTTTCTCAGCACGAAGCACCGGAGAAGTACTTCATCTGCAACGCAAATGCAGGTCAGGCCGGCGGTTTTAAGGAACGTTTTCTTCTCACCGCGAATCCTCATCGGCTCGTCGAAGCGGTTGTCTGCGGCGCATTGACAGTTGGCGCGAACGTGGCGTTCATTGCGCTGCCGCCACAACTCAGTGCGGAAGCTCGAATACTTGAAGCCGCGGTCGACGATGCGCGCTGCCGCGGTTTTATCGGCAACGCTGTCTTTAACACGGCACGACACGTGGACGTCATCGTGTACACGTCACTGGGCGGGTACATCACGGGCGAAGAGACCGCGTTGATGGAATTGATCGAAGGAAAGGTCGGTCGCCCACGTACCAAACCACCGCTGCCCACCGCTCGGGGACTATTCGGCGCGCCAACGGTAGTCAATAATCTCGAGACCGTGCTGCAATCGTACTACGCTTTGAAAGTTGGACCGGTGGAATATCGACGAGCGGGTACACGCCGGTCTTCGGGCACGCTCATCTTTAGCCTCAGCGGTCACGTGAAGCAACCGGGACTTTACGAGTTACCACTCGGCACGAGGTTGCGTGAGCTCATCTTCGAACACGGTCATGGCATGATTGATGCGCGGCCGCTGAAAGCTGTTTTTCCCGGCGGCATAAGTTCACCCGTGCTCGGACCGGAACAGCTCGATACCCCGCTCGACTTCGATTCTTTGCGGGAAATTGATTCTGATATCGGTTCCGGTACGGTCATTGTCGCCGCCGAAGGAACGTGCATGGTCCAGGTAGCGACCCAACTGGCGGAGTTCTTCTATTACAACTCCTGCGGCAAGTGCCAGCCCTGCAAAGATGGCACGCAGCGAACAGTCGTCATGCTGCACAATCTCGAGCGGCTCGCTGAGAAGTCGATCGATCGCAGTGGCAAGGTCCTGCCGCAAACGCTGCGCAGGCGCACTCTAAACGTGCTGAACACGCAGCCCGCGGGCATCAGTTACACCGACACCGTTCAAGGATTGGATAAGATTCGCCATCTCTCAGAGTTCTATAAATACAGAGGCGATTGCCACCACAGCACGGAAGCAGCCAATTCGATCCAAAGCTTGCTCGAACGATTTAAACAGGAATTCGAGGATCATCGTTCAAACTCTGAATGCCATCATGAAGGACTGGTTCAAGTATGAATGTCGTCGAGCTGAGGGAATATTTAACGACCCTCGTCCAAAACTATCCGCACCCGCAAGCAGCCTTAGTTCCCGCCTTGCACTTTCTACGCGACCGGGGCGCTCCGCTCGCTAACGAGGGCCTCTCCGTTGTGGCCGATGTTTGTGAGGTGGAACCTCGGCAGGTAGCCGAGATCGTTGGCCACTATTCGGTTTTTCAACAGCCCGCGGCTATGCAGACGTCGGTATGCATGGGCCTCATCTGTTACCTGCACGGCGCGCAGGAAATCCTGGATCAATTGCAGTCTGAGCCGGGTTGCGACGAACCTGGCAAACATGTCAAAGTTTCTGCGTGTCTTGGTTATTGTCATGCGGCGCCGGTACTTGCTCTGGCTGACGGCGGCATCTGCAAGATCACAGATTCAAACTGAGGTAGTGAATTGATGCGAGAAGTGTTGGGTACTCTCTTGCAGGACGTTCGGTATGCTCTGCGCGGGCTGCTGAAACGTCCCGGTTTTACGGCCGTAGCGATCGGCTCGCTCGCCTTGGGCATCGGTGCGAACACCAGCATCTTCAGTGTCGTGAACGCTGTTCTGCTGCGGCCGTTGTCCTATCCGGATTCAAAACATCTGATGGTCCTGTGGGAGACGAACTCGCAACAAGTCGCCTCGCTGATCAATTCCCAGAATCGAAACCAGGTCGCGCCGGGAAACTTTGTCGATTGGAATAGCCGGAATCATGTTTTTGAAGGTATGGCCGCGGTCAGGTTTTTGAACTTCAATTTAACTGCGACTGATTCGCCTGAGCGCATTCCCGGCGCCATAGTTTCTCCGAACTTTTTTTCGGTGATGGGGATGAGCGCCGCTGTCGGCAGGACCTTTCAACCCGAGGATACGCAGTCCGGCAATGCGGAACGGGTAGTTGTTCTTAGCCAGCAACTGTGGCAACGCCGTTTTGGTTCAAATCACAGTGTGACCGGACAAAAGCTAACGCTGAACAACGAGACGTTCTCGATCATCGGCGTGATGCCTGCTGGATTTCAATTTCCTGAAGACGCCGAACTGTGGGTTCCGGCGCGTCTGGTCGTACCCGAGCCGCCAGGCGCCGCGCCAAATGCGAATCCGACTACTAACCGGCTGCTTCATTACTTGCTCGTCGTCGGGCGGCTTAAATCCGTGGTCACACCACAACAGGCGCAAGCCGAAATGAACACCATTGCCGCCAATCTTCAGCAACAATATCCGGATACGAACGCCAGCATCGGGACGCGCGTGGTGCCAATGCAGGAAGAGATCGTCGGTGACATCAAACCCAAACTTCGAATCCTGCTGGGTGTAGTTGGTCTCGTCCTGCTGATTGCCTGCGCAAATCTTGCGAACCTCTTACTGGCGCGCGGCAATTCGATCCGCCGGGAGATTGCGGTACGTCTTGCTCTCGGTGCGCGCCGTTCGCGTGTGATACGACAGCTTATGACCGAAAGCATCGTGCTGGGTGTACTCGGCGGAATCGTAGGACTGCTTCTCGCCTACCTCGGCATCCGCTTGCTCGTGAGTCTTAGTCCCACTGAAATTCCCCGTCTCGATGAGATTGGTGTCGACGGACGTGTGCTCGCCTGGACGCTTGTGATCTCGTTCGCAACGGGATTGATTTCCGGTCTCGTGCCCGCGCTGCAATCGTCGAAACCGAACCTCAATGAAACACTGCAGGAAGGCGGCAGAGGGGCTGACACCTCCCATCGTCACCGCGTGCGAAGCGTGCTCGTGGTTGCGGAAGTTGCGCTCACGCTCATCCTTCTGGTAGGCGCGGGCCTATTAATCAAGAGTTTTAAAAACCTCCAGCAGGTCGACGCTGGTTTCAGAGTCGACAACGTGTTGACGATGCGGATCGCTTTACCTGCTTACAAATATCCAAAAGAAGACCAGAGTCTCGCTTTCACGACCGAACTGATCGATCACATCAAGAATCTGCCGGGCGTAACTTCTGTTGGTATCACTACGGCGTTGCCATTGAGCCGCGTCGAAGCCGCCTCGAGCTTTACGCTCGAGGGACATCCGGTTGCTAACGCGGCGGACCTTCCGCTGGCTAATTGGCGCGTGGTGAGTCCCGAATACTTTGGGGTCTTAGGTATTCCCGTCTTGCAGGGCCGCACCTTTACCGAACGCGACAATCAGAACGCGCCGAAGGTCGTACTCATCAACCAGGCTCTCGTGCGCACCTTTTTTGCAAACGAAGATCCGATCGGCAAACGCCTCGTTATCGGCACTGACAAAGCGCCGAGCGAGATCGTCGGCGTGGTTGGCGACGTGAGACACAGCGGGTTGGATGCGGAGTTCAAGCCGGAGATCTACGGAAATTATTTGCAGACCGTCAGGCCGGTTTACACCCTGGCGGTGCGCACGCAAGCGGATCCCTCCGCCATGGTCGGAACCATCCGGAGCCAGGTGCAATCGATAGACAAGGACCAGCCGGTCTATTCAGTGAAGACGATGAAAGAACTTCGCTCTGAGTCGCTGGCGGAACTGCGCTTCAACACTTACATGCTGACGCTCTTCGCCACCGTTGCCCTCCTGCTTGCCGCCGTGGGGATTTATGGGGTCATCTCCTATTCGACTGCACGGCGCACCCACGAAATCGGCATTCGTATGGCGCTCGGCGCCCAGCCGCTTAACGTCCTCAAGCTCGTTCTCGGCCAGGGAATGATGTTGGCGGGGCTCGGCATTATCATTGGCTTGGCCGCGTCGTTTGCCTTAACGCGAGTTTTGACTACGCTACTCTACAGCGTGAGCCCTACCGATCCATTGACCTTTATGCTTGTGTCGATCCTGTTAGCCCTCGTCGCGCTGTTCGCCACGTATATCCCGGCGCGGAGAGCGACGCGAGTAGATCCGACAACCGCACTGCGCCACGAGTAATAAAGGATTACGGCTGCCTCTTGAAGATCCGCTTTGCTTCGTACGACATCTGCGGATTGTCGACGTACGAATCGATCACCAGCTCGCCTGCGCTGTTGACGGTCCACTTCCGCTGGTTCTGAGTCGTGACTTCACCTTTCGGCGTCTGCGCGGTAGTGATGTCCGTCACGAGCAGACCAACTTCACCCGGCATCCAACTCGCCGTTCGTTTACCTTTCGCGGGCGGCTGTCCCGGTGGCACAACGGGCGTGAACTCATGCTCCTTGCCGTCCAGGTAATAAGTGTCTTTCACGGTGCGTTCGTTGTTCGGCTGGATGATCTTCGTTTCCACTTCCATCTGATCGTCTTTTTGCGTGATGGTGAGGACCTGGGTCATGTCGCCGGGCATGCCGAAGCTGCGCCCGCGGTCCATGTTCCAGGTACCGCTGAAGTTTGGTCTCGTGGCGGCGAGGACAAGGATCGATAACGTCGTGATTGCAGCAAACGCAAGCAACAGTTTTTTAGCCATCGCAGTTCTCCTTTATGTAGTTACTTTGGCTCGAATGTTGACCAGCGAGAGCAACGGTCCGGTCATAAACGTCGTGACCAGCGCCATCAACACCATCACCGCAAAGATGCGACCGGAAAGAATGCCGAGGTCGTAACCGATATTCAGCACGACCAGTTCCACCAGCCCGCGCGTGTTCATCAACACGCCGAGCGAAAACGATTGCGACCAGCTCATCCCCGTCCAACGGCTCATCAACATGCTGCCGCCGAGTTTGCCGGCAATTGCGACGAGAATGACGACGGCGCAGAGCGCCCAACTGCGCCAGTCGTTCAGCAAAGTGGCCTGCATGCGTAGACCAGTGAACGCGAAGAACAACGGCAGCAACGCCGCGGCGCTGAACGTTTCCAGCTTCTCGCGCAGAAACAAGCGGAAGTCTGTCGACGGCGGCATCACCACGCCCGCGACGAACGCGCCAAACAACGCGTGAATGCCGATCGTCTCGGTAACCAGCGCCGAGATCAGCACGAGCGCCAGCACGCTCGCGATCAAACCTCGCGTGTGGACGTGCGCGCCGGTCGCGAGTTTCACCATGCGGCGCAACTGCGGCCGTACTACAAAGATCATCGCTGCGGCAAACAACAACGTGAAGACGAGCGTGGTTAACGAAACAGCAATGCCGCTCGCCTGCACAAGCGCGATCACGAGGATGCACCACGCAGTGACGTCGTCAACGGCCGCACACGTGATCGCGATCGAGCCCAGTTGCGTTTGCGACAGGTTGCGGTCTGCAAGAATTCGGGCGAGCACCGGAAAAGCTGTGATGCTCATCGCAACCCCGATGAATAACGCAAAGGCGCTAAACGAGGTTCCGGGCGGCGCGAGCTCGCGATAGAGAAATAAGGACAGTGCCGTGCCGAGAACAAAAGGCACGAAGATGCTGGCGTGACTGATCATCACCGCCGCCGAGCCACGCTCTTTGACATGTCTGACGTTCAGCTCCATGCCGACAACGAACATGAACAGCACGACGCCGATCTGGCTCAACAGTCTCAATGTTTCGAGTGACGACGGCGGAAAAATGAACGTCATCACTTGCGGAAAGAAGTAGCCTAGCACTGACGGACCGAGAATGATTCCCGCGACCATCTCGCCCATGACGGGCGGTTGTCCGAGCCGGCGAAACACTCTGCTAACGAGACCCGCGGCCGCGAGTATCACCACGATCTGGATCAGCAAGATACTCAGCGGTGATCTAAAGTTCTGCCACCGATTTCCATGGATTGATCCGTGTCCATCCGTGTTCATCTGTGGCCCAGAGCCGAACCAGAGTATCAGCGCCACTGCCGCGACACCGAACAGCAGCATCAGCACGTAAGTTATACAGGTCTTGCGATCCGAAAAACTGAAGCCGGGCGTTGGGGGCATGTGCAACCTACGAATCGCTTTGCGCGTAGTAGCGAGGGATTATACAGCGCAATTGCTCATCCGGCGCGTAGATGCTAACTTGCTAAATTCATGACTGTAGAGGTATCGCAAACCAGGACTGAGGTAGGGAATTATTTTGTCTCGAACTACCCGCCGTTCTCGCAGTGGCAGCCGGAGTTCGTACCGCAGGCACTCGATGCGCTCGCGCAACCGCCGCGCGTAGACGATCCACTCGGTCTGTATCTGCACATTCCGTTCTGCCGCAAGCGTTGTCTCTTTTGTTACTTCAAAGTCTACACCGACAAGAACGCGTCCGAGATCGAGATTTATCTCGACGCGCTGATCAAAGAGAACGAACTCTACAGCCGGACGGCTGCGTTTCAGGGACGTCGACTTCGTTTCGCTTACTTCGGCGGCGGCACGCCTTCGTATATCAGCGATCGGCAACTGCGTTATCTCGTCGAGGGTTTGAATCGTCACGTGAGTTGGGCAAACGCGGAAGAAGTCACGTTTGAATGTGAGCCCGGCACGTTGCACAAGGCGAAACTCGAGACGTTGAAAGACATCGGTGTGACGCGTCTGAGTCTCGGCATCGAGCACTTTGATGATCAGATTCTCGCCGCGAACGGACGCGCGCATCTGTCGCCGGAAATTTATCGTGCTTACGCGTGGGCTCGCGAAGTCGACTTTCCGCAGATCAATATCGATCTGATCGCGGGCATGATGGGCGAAACGGAAGAGAAGTGGCGCGAAGCGGTGCGCCGCGCGATCGAGCTCGAGCCCGACTCCGTCACCATCTACCAGATGGAGTTGCCTTACAACACGCTCATCTCACGCGACATTTTGCAGAAGGGCATCGAGTCGCCGATTGCCGACTGGACCACCAAGCGCAACTGGCTCAACTACGCGTTCGAAGAGTTTCTGCAGCACGGCTACGAAATCGCAGGCACCGATATTGTCGCGACGAAAAAGAAGACTTGCCGGTTCATCTATCGCGACGCGCTGTGGCACGGCGGCGACATGATTGGGCTCGGCGTTTCGTCCTTTTCGCATTTTGGCGGCGTTAATTTTCAAAATGCGCACAACTTCGAAGAGTACGTGCGCATCATTAACGAGGGTCGCCCGCCGATTTATCGCGCGGTCTCGCTGACGCCCAAGCAGCGGCTGATTCGCGAGATGGTGTTGCAACTGAAAACCGGAACGCTCGATACCAGTTATTTCCAAAAGAAGTTTGCCGTTGATGTTTGGCAGGAGTTCCAGCCGGTCTACGAGGATCTGCAAGCGAAGCAGCTCGTCGAACGTTACAACGGCGCAATTCGGTTGACACGGCCCGGACTATTGGTCGTGGATCATTTCTTACTTGATTTCTTCGAACCTGAACTGAGAACCGTACGGTACGCATGAATAACAATACATACGACGTCATAGTAATGGGTGGTGGACCTGCCGGGAGTTCTGTGGCCAGCATGTTGGCGCGCGAAGGTCGCCAGGTGATCCTCTTCGAGAAAGAAATTTTTCCGCGGCATCACATCGGCGAGTCGCTGATGACGGATACTTACTGGACTTTTCGGCGCATGGGTTTGCTCGAGAAATTACGCGAGAGTCCGTTTGTGCGGAAGTACAGCGTGCAGTTTGCGAACGCGGCGGGGAAGGAGTCGCGACCGTTTTATTTCTTCGAGGCGGTGCATCATGAGAGCGCGGTGACGTGGCAGGTGACGCGCGCGAAGTTCGATGAGATGTTGCTTAACCACGCGGCGGAGTCGGGCGCGACGACGCATCAGGGCGTGCTCGTGAAGCAGGTTTTGTTTGAAGGCGATCGCGCGGTTGGTGTTGAAGTGCAGATGGCGGACGGGTCTCGCGAGCAGTTTTTTGCGAAGGTGGTGGTTGACGCGACGGGACAGATGGCGATGCTGTCGAACAAGTTTCGCTGGCGCGTGCGCGATCCGAAGCTCAAGAAAGCGGTGCTGTATTCGTATTGGAAAAACGTGCATCGCGAGCCGGATTTGAATGGCGGCGCGACGCTGGTTTTGCGGACCGAGCACGGCAGCGGCGGCTGGTTCTGGTATATCCCGCTCGACGACGGCATCACGAGTGTGGGAATCGTTGCCGACCCGGATTACTTGTTGAAAGGCCGCGGGCAGGACCTCGCGAAGATCTATAACGAAGAGATCGAGAAGTGTGAGCCTTGTCGTAAGCGCGTCGCGGGTGGCGAGCGTGTCGACAAGATCTACTCGATTCTGGATTACTCTTATCGTTCGAAGCACAACGCCGGCAACGGCTTCATCATCATCGGCGACGCGTATGGCTTTCTCGATCCGATCTACTCGTCTGGTGTGCTGCTCGCCTTAAAGATGGCCGAGCTAGCGGCGGATGCGATTCACGACGCCTTCAATCACAACGATTTCTCCGCCGCGCGTCTGGGTCAGTATCAGGCGAAGCTCGATCGTGGGATCGAGTCTATGCGCAAGCTTGTCTATGCGTTTTACAACGACGGTTTCAGCTTCTCGGGATTTCTGCGGAAGTACCCTGACGAGCGAACGCACATCATCAATCTATTGATCGGCGACGTGTTCAGGGAAGGCGTGGACAGCGTCTATGGCCCAATGTCGGAGTTCGCTGAAATCCCACCGCCCCTCTACGAACAACTCGATGGCACCCTCCTCCCCCAAACCCCAACCGGCGAAGAATCAGAGCTCCTGCTGCGCGCGCAATACAATTCCTTCGACGACCGCTCACAAGTGCTGACTGAAGGCGCGGAGTAATCAATAAGGCGCTTGTCGCATTCGTCGTTTTAGGAATGTGCTAAGATTCGCACATGCTTTTCAACCTCACATTTGGAGCGTGTAAATGACGAACGAAGACAGACAGCGCACGATGGATTTTATTCTGCAGCAGCAGGCCAAGTTTGCTGCCAGTATTGAGCGGCTTGAAGAAGAACGAATTCGGGACCAGCCGCGGCAGGCGGAGTTGCAGAAGTCCTTCCAGGTAGTGGTCGAGTTGCTGAAGATTCAGGAGTCACGACTGGACAGGTCGGAATCAAGACTTGACAGGGTGGAGTTTAAGGCTGATATTCTCGAAGCGAATACGATTGCCCTTCAAACCAGCATGGATGCTCTTGCACACGCACAGAAGCATGCGGACGAACGACTCAGCGCGCTGATCGATATCGTGATGCAAGACCGCGGTAGGTCGTCGTAATTCAGTTTTGCGATGGTAAGCCAATTACTGCTTGTCACGCACGTCACGACAACCACACCTAAAACAACAACTTCAACCCAAACTGTATGTGCCGGGGGTCGCGGGCGGAAGTGATGAGGCCGAAGGTCGGGGAGCCCAGGAAGTTGTCCGGCAAATTGAAGTTTGGATGGTTGAAGAGGTTGAAGGCTTCGGCGCGAAATTGAAGAGTCAGGCGTTCGTTAAGGACAGTGTTTTTCAGTAGCGAGATGTTGACGGTTTGATAGCCGGGCCCGTCGAGAATGTTGCGGCCGGCGTTACCGAATGTTCCGGGAGCGGGAAAGGCGAACGCCGCCGTGTTGAACCAGCGATCGGTGGTCGGATTTGAGAGCTCCGGATTGCCGACGAGATTGGGACGATCGTTGGCGCCGAATCCGAGAATCGAACGCCCCGTGCCGCTGTTGTCGATCTCCGGCAGCAACGCAACTGTGAACGGACGACCCGACTGAACTGTGACGATGCCGTAAGTCTCCCAGCCACTCACCACTGTCGACAGCCAACCATCATTCGTCAAATACTGCCGCCCTTTGCCAAACGGCAACGCGTACGAATAACTCACCGACAACCGATGCCGCACGTCGAAATTCGAACGCCCGCGCTCGGCCGCGACGTTGTAACTGTTCTGCGGAAAGTTCGGATCGCCCGCGCTGCTGAAAAAGTTTGACGCATCGTCGATCGACTTGGACCACGTGTACGCAGCGAGCGTCGAGAAACCACGCGCCAAACGCTGCTGAAAGCGTGCCTGCAACGCGTTGTAATTCGAGTTCGCGCGCGACTCGAGCAGGTTGATGTCATCAAACTGCGGATTCGGCCGTGGCACGATCGGCAGTCCCGGCGGCAACACACTCGGCTGCGGCTGGTTGATGTCGCGCGCCGTCAGCAGCTTCGTTCCCTTCGAACCGACGTAAGCAACTTCGAGCACGCTCTTGTCGCCAATCTGTCGTTCGACGTTGAAGTTCCAATGCTGCATGTAGCCCGTGCGCAGATCGCGTTGAATCGCGAGCGCCGAATCCGGCAGCGGGAAGGGGAAGAACGACGGAAACGGATTGCTCAAAGTGAGTGGGAGTCCCGGCAACGAGAAGAAGATGTTGTTGTCGAAAAAAGGCGAGTTGAAATAGAGCGCCTCAGCCGGCGCGAGCGGCGACTGATCGTAGTAAACGCCATAACCGCCACGCAGCACCGTCGCCTGATCTTCACCGATGGTCCACGCGAACCCGACGCGCGGCGCGAAGTTGTTTCGATCCGGCTCGAAACCACTGCGCGGCACACCATTCGTTCCGACTGGCACGAGCGAGCGCGTCGCCACGTCGTAAACCGTCGCGCGGTCTTCTTTATCGACCGGCGGCGAGTTGTACTCATAACGCAAACCGCCAACGAGCGTGAGACGCGGCGTCACGCGAAAACTGTCGTTGACGTAAAAGTTGTAACTCTCGGTGCGAATCTGCTGCGGATTATCGACGCGCGCCACGCTCGTCAACAGCGGAAACCCGAGCAACAAATCACCGAGCGCATTCCCGGTGATCTGTCCGAACGGCGAAAACTGCAAACGCCCGCGCGACTCCACATCACGAAACGCATTCTGCTGCGAGAAACGAAAGTCGATGCCAAACTTAATCAAGTGCTCGCCGTGAACGTAGCTCGAGTTATTGAGCAACTGATAAACGTTCGTGACGCTGTCCTGCGGATTGTTACCTTCATCGCCGAGCGGCGAAAACCCGGTCACGGTAATAAAACTCAAACCGAGATCGCGCTGACGCGGCGAAATCGCCGGTAACCCAACCGCGGAATTGAGCACGCTCGCTTCCTGCGTCACCGACGCAGCCACGCGGCTAAACGCGACGCGCGTCTCGTTCACCAGGTTCGGCGTCAAAACCCACGTCAACGCGCCCATCGCGTTCTGGCTGCGACGCTTCACCGTATCGCCAAATCCCGGCACCAACGAGAACGACGGTCCAGTGAAGGGCTCAAACAGATCGCGATCGCCAAAGCTGTAACGGAACGTCAGGTCCGCTTTGTCAGTCAGCCGGTGATCGACGCGCACATCGAAACTGTCGTTGTTATCACGCTGCGTCGGCGACGAGACAAAGTTCTGAAACGGCACGTTCCGGTTCGGCAGCGGATAAAGCGCGGCAATCGCGCGGCCGACCGGATTGATAAAGAACGAAGGAATCACACCGCCGTCGAACGGCATGCCCGTGAACGGATTCGTCGGCACACCAAACAAGCTGTGCGAGAAGTTGCCGGCGCGTTCTTCAGCAGTCGGCACATTCGTGATCCGTGTAATGCCTTCGCGCGAACGCGTGCCCTCGTAATCAGCAAAGAAGAACGTGTGATTGCGCACGATTGGACCACCGAGCGCGCCGCCAAACTGGTTGCGCAGATACTTCGGCTTCGGCTCAGACGCAGGCGCGAAGAAGTTGCGCGCATCGAGCGCGGCGTTGCGATGGAATTCAAACAGCGAACCGTGAAAGTCGTTCGAACCCGACTTCAAGATAACGTTGATCTGCGCGCCGGGATTGCGGCCAAACGAAGCATCGTAAGTGCTCGTCAGTATTTCAAACTCGCGAATCGCATCGACGGAAGGACGCACACCGAACGTGTTCAACTTCGGATCGAGATTGTAGACGCCATCGAGCAGAAAGTTGTTCGAGTCTTCGCGTGCACCGTTGACGCTGAAAGCAAAGTCGCCGCGCACCGAACCAGCCGAACCTTGCGCAGGCGGAACGGCGCCGGGCACGAGCAAACTGAGTTCGTAAAAGTTGCGGCCATCGAGCGGTAAACCGGTGACCTGGCGATTCTCAATGACAGTGCCGAGTGAGGGCGTATCTTTCTTTAAGGGAGCCTCGAAGGGCGCATCGACTTTGACAACATCGGTAGCGCCGTTGACTTCAAGCGTCACGTTTTGCCGTTGCTCCTGACCGACCAGCAACTCAAGCTGCACCGTGAACTTCATGAACCCCGAACTCTCAACAGTCAACTCATAGACACCAGCCGGCAGCGACGCGATCGCATACTCGCCTTCGTCGTTACTGGTCGTCGTTCTCGACTCACCGGTCGCAGCGTTCGTCAACGTAATCGTCGCATTCTGAACGAGCGCATTCGATCGATCGTAAACAGTTCCCCGCAAGGAGGCGCGATGCGTTTGGCCTAACACCGGCCCAACCACCAGCAGCGACAGAACAACCACGAAGAGGATGCGATGATTCGACTTCAAGATTAAAGGCTCCCTGTTCGGAATTTTGGAGAACGGCTGAATGAATCCGCAGACCTTAGCAAATCGTTTCCTATTTTGCTAATTGTCTATTCAAACTCGGAAACTGACTGCTAGAATGCCCCGACACAAAAGATGTTGAGAGTACGGAAAAGCGGTTTTTGGAGTTTCAGTCAAGCCATATAAATTCATTCGGAGGTCCTGATGCTCTGGATCATTTTTGCTCTTGGCGCGGCGTTGTCGTGGGGAATCTACGGCCCGGCTCTGCACGGCGGACAAGTGAACCTCGGCAATAACCCGATGCGCGCGTTGCTCTGCGTGGGCGTCGCTTACTTTCTGATCGGCGTGCTCATTCCCGTCATCACGCTCTCGTCGCAAGGCCAGCTCAACGGCTTCAACATGAAAGGTTCGATCGGCGCCGGAATCGGCGGCGCGCTTGGCGCGATCGGGGCGATCTGCATCATCTACGCGTTCCGCTCCGGCGGAGTGCCGACGTACGTGATGCCGGTCGTCTTTGCCGGCGCGCCCATCGTCAACGTTATTTACTCGATGTGGCAGCACCCGCCGAAGACTACACCGAACCCGCTGCTGTACGTCGGTTTCGTGCTGGCCGCATTGGGCGGCGCGCTGGTGCTTTACTACAAACCACAATCCTAGTGCGGTAGCAAAAATTTTCGCGCGGTAAGAACAATTCTTTCGTGTCTCCCCGTCGGACGTCTCAAAACACGAAGGAGATCGAGTCATGAAAAGCAAGTCGGTCGTGTTAGCGGCAGTGGTGTTGTTGTTTGCGTTCGCGGCGCCGGCATTCGCCCAGGGCGAAGCGAGTTGGCCGCAGTGGCGTGGACCAAACCGCGACGGCGTCTCGAAAGAAACGGGCTTGCTGAAACAATGGCCCGCGGAAGGCCCGCCGCTCGTTTGGAAAGCGTCGGGCGCCGGACGCGGTTATTCGTCGTTCTCGATCGCCAACGGACGTTTGTACACGATGGGTTTGCGCGGCGATCGCGAGTTTGTGATCGCGTTCGATCTCGCGAACGGCAAAGAGGTTTGGGCAACGCCGCACGGCACGGCGTTTCGTAACGACCGCGGTGATGGTCCAAGAGGCACGCCGACGATTGACGGCGACCGGCTTTACGCGCTCGGCGGCAACGGCGACCTGTCGTGTATGGACGCGAAGACCGGCAAGATCGTCTGGACCAAGAACGTGCTGCGCGAGTTTGGTGGCTCAAACATTCAATGGGGCATCAGCGAGTCGCCGCTCGTGCTGGGAAACAAAGTGCTGGTAAACGCCGGTGGGCGCAACGCGTCGATCGTCGCGTTGAATAAAGAGAACGGCACGGTGATCTGGAAAAGCCAGAGCGATGAGGCCGGTTATTCGTCGGCGATTCCGTTGCAGGTGAATGGCGGCACGCAGGTGGTGTTCTTCACGGCGCAGCGTGCGTTGGGTCTCGACGTGAACGACGGAAAGTTGCTGTGGCAGTATGGACGCGCCGCAAATGGCACCGCGAACGTCGCCACACCGATAGCGCGTGGAAACCGTGTTTTCATCTCCTCCGGCTACGGCACGGGTGGTGGCGTGGTCGAGATCAAAGCCGACAACAAAGCGCAGGAACTTTACTTTACGAGAGACATGCGCAATCACCACAGCAGCTCCGTGCTGGTGGGAGACTATCTTTACGGCTTCTCGGAGTCGATCTTGACGGCGATGAAGTTTGACACTGGCGAGATCGCGTGGCGCGATCGCAGCGTTGGCAAAGGCTCGCTAGTTTATGCGGATGGGAATCTTTATTGCTTCAGCGAGAACGGCGTGGTGGGGTTAGTCGAAGCGACGCCGACGGGTTATCACGAGAAGGGACGCTTCCGTATTCAGCAAGGTGAGTTGCCTACGTGGACGCATCCGGTCGTCGCTGGTGGGCGTTTGTATCTGCGCGACCAGGACACGATCTACGCGTTCGACGTGAAGCAGAAGTAGTATCAAGCCATCCACAGATTACGCAGATACTTTTAGGTCTTGTGAGATACCTTAGCTCTTCTGCGTAATCTGTGGATGGCTTTTTAGAAAGTCGCGCGCTTCGCTGAGTTCAGCTAGTCCTTCGTCTGCTTGCTTCCACTGTTCGAGAAACTTCGCGTACGTCGCCGTTGCGGTAGTTTGATCTCCGCTTTGTGCGGCAGCGCGTGCGAGACCGAGTAAAGAGCGAGCGCGGTTTGGTTGTCGCAACAAGGCAGTGCGAAACATCGCGACGGCGTCTGCGGGTTTACCAGCTTTCAAAAGAATCTCACCGAAGAGTTCGTGCGTGGGTTTGATGAGCGAAGGTGGACCGGAAGGCGCGCCGCTCTCTTCTTCCATCGCCGTCGCTTTCTGCATCAACTCGATCGCGGTTTTAAAATCCCCTTTTGTCATAGCAGCGACTGCCGAGACTTCCAATCCTCGAATACCGTCCACGTCGGAAGCGACAGCGGAACCACGGATAGACGCGGACAAAGCACGGATGAACGGAGGCAAAGTGCGGCTCGCACCGGAATAGCGCGTGGTGTTGGTTGTCGGCGCAGATCCGCCGTTTATCTGTGAAGATCCGTGTGCGCCGTGACCTCCATCTTGCGTCTGCTCCGAGACTGCGGGCGTCTTGCTCACCGGGAAGAGCTCGTTGGCGAGATCCCAGCGCTCGGTTTCGACGACGAACGCCGCCGCCATGTTCGCGTAGTTGTTCTCGTAGTAATCAGGTCGCAATTTGTTGTCGTTAGTCGACTCCGCCATCACCTGCTTCATCAGCTTCAACAACTGCTCTGCCTTGCTGTAACGCCCCTGCTGAAGATACGCGTACATCAGCCAGTGCAGACTGTGATAGTCGCGCACGCTCAGCGGCAGGTTCTTGCGCTTCATCCAGTTGTCCGACGACTCCCACGCCGATTGGTTCGAAGCCACGGCTTCCGGCCACATGCCTAGCTGGAGAAAGATGTGCGACGGCATGTGTCGCGCGTGATGCGCTTCGGGCGCAATGTCAGCGTAACGGCGGGCAGCGGGCAGGGCGAGTATCGCGTGATCTGGATCGTCAAACGCGTGAATGATGTAATGCGCCGCGCCGGGATGGTTCGGGTTCTTCTCGTAAACTGCGAGCGCGATCGCGCCGGCCTGCGCCTGCAACCGATAACCCTTCTCGCCCGGGCGCATCAGGCCGAGCAGCGACAACGAATAGAACGCGGCCGCATCGAGATCTTTGGGATAGGCGCGATAGACCTTTTCCATCGCGGCGGAGTAAGCGAGGTCGCGCGCGCGTTTGTCGCCTTCGCCGTAAAGGCTTTTCACGGCGTTGATGTAAGCGCGTTCACGATCGGTGAGCTTTGGTGTGTCTTTGAGCTTCGCGATTACCTGGCGCGCGGCGTCGAGATCCTGTTCCGACCACAGCGGGTGGTTGTAAGTCATCGCTTCGCCCCAGTAGCCCATCATGAAATCGGGATCGACCTTCGTGGACTCGCGAAATGCTTCGAGCGCTTCTTCGTACCAGAAGGAGTGCAGCGCAGCGAGCCCACGCAGGAAGTGCGCCTGGGCCGCGGGCGAACCGGAGGTCGGAAACTCGACCCGGCCGAGGTTCGACTGTTGAGCGTTGACCGTGACGGTAGTGAGAATGGTTAAGAGAGTTGCTCGTAGCATGACTACACCTGTCCTGATCCGTGTATATCCGTTTAAATCTGTGGCCCAAACTACTCCGCGCGTAGCGCGGGCAGCAACGGCGAACGCAGCGCCGCGATCGTCGCGACGAGTGAAGCGAGGGCGCCCGAGACCAACACGGCCAGCAGCAACAAACCGAGCGAGACGTTTGGCAAGCGCCCGCCGCGTTCGAAGAACACCGGCGCGATCGCGAGCAGCGCGCAGACAAAACCAAGGCCCACGCCACAGCACAGCATCAGCACGTTTTCACTGATCACCATCAACGCGAAGTGGGAAGAGTTATACCCCACCGCGCGCAGCAGGGCCAGTTCTCGCCGTCGTTCAAAGACGTTGCGCAGGAGCACGGCCGCCATGCCGAGCGTGCCGAGGACGAGTCCGAGACCACCGAGCAGTTGAAACGTCGAGAGATACGTGTTTTCAACGCGATGGAAATTTGCGAGACGTTCGGCGGTTGATTGCGCGTCGAAGCCGAAGTCGGTGAGCCGATCTTCGAGTGTCGCTGCGACCGCGGATGATTTGGCGGCGGGAGTGTCGAGCAGAAAGAAGCGATAGCCTTGTTCGTCAGGGAAAAGGCGGACGAAGTTTTTGTCCGACATTAGCAGTTCGCTTTGGAAGATGCTGTCGGAGAGTGCTGCGACGACGCGCAGGTGTAGCGGTTGTCCGCCGTGGTCCAGGACGAGATCGTCGCTGACTTTCAGATGCAACACGTACGTGAGGGAATTAGCGTCGGCGATCACGGGCACCGCGCCATCGGCGAACTCGCGATTCAAAAGCAGCCACGGATTAAGTTGTTGCGGATCGATCGAGCTTTGAAACGTGAAGCGATTGTCTTCGAGGAAACTCTCGGGCGGCGCGATGATCTTCGGATTGCGCGGTTGATAGAGATTGAGACAACTCGTGTCGTCACCCGGCCGCACGCGGAAGTTTACAAACTTCAGATCCTGCATGGTTACGGCGTCGTTCATCGCGCTGAGGTTCAGTGCTTCGCGACCTTGCGCTGTGTTGGCGTCGTGAACGATAGGCAACAAGGATTCGGCGAACAGCGGAAAACCACCGCTGCCTGACTTCTTATCTGAAGCTGAGGCGGCGGGACGGCGAAACGCGTCGACGGCGACGATGATGAACGCCGCAGAAGCGATCAGCGCGACACATAAGACCGTTCGGCTCGGCCGATGAGCAGCGTTACGAAAGCCGAGCAGCGAGATGGCCCACCAGCCCGTGCCGTGAATCGGTTTTTTATTTCTACGTCGCAACCAACTCGCCAGGTAACAAAGGCTCGCGACCAACAACACCACGCCACCGCCAAAAAAACCAGCCGCCTGCGGAATCCAATGCAGTCCACCCGCGGTCAACAACACCACCCCAACGACCGTCGCCCCGATCCCGATCCGAAAAATCCTTTTTCCCTTTGGGCTCTCACCCAATAGCAACCCACGGGTCGATCCCCGTCCGAGTCGGCGCAACGTCAACAACACACACACGACCGCAGCGACTACTCCAGCCGCGGCGCCAATCACCATCGACTGCCACGACACGTGCAATGTCAACGCCGTCGTGCCGACCGCGCCGACCCACCACGTGCGCAGTCCGTACATCAACAGCTTCGCGTAACCGATTGCTCCGAGTACGCCGAGCAGACTGCCTAGGATTGCCAGCAACACGCCTTCTATAAGAAACAGACGGCGGATTCGTGACGCGGGAAAGCCGAGTGCTTGCAACGTGCCGATCTCACGCAGTCGTTGCTCGATGCCGAGTTTGAAAAACAGGGCGGTCAGCAAAAGCGCTGAGATCACGAGGAAGAAACTGAAATAGAGGAAGTACTCGCCGAAATCGGTCGCGCCGCGTGAAGCTTGTTGACCCTGTTCGCGCACGGGAACGATTTGGAAGCCTAGCTGCGATGGATTCAGCGACTGGCGTAAGGCCTGTCGGAGGGGATTGATTTGATCACCCGCTGGTTTACCGTCGTTGGATAGAAAGCGGATCGAAGTCAACTTTCCGAAGCGTGTACCCCAAAGTTTCTGGCCGTCTTCGAGCGGAACGAATGCTTTCGGGGTCGTTCGATACTGGTGCCAGTAATCCTCGTCCTGCTTGCGCACGCGCTTGAGATCGACCGGGAACGGTGGATCCCAATCTGAGATGTTTTCCGACTCGGTGATGCCGGGATACGCAGGCACGAGATCGCGATCCGCAGCCAGCCCGGCGATCGGCGTAATCCCGCAGACGGCAAACTCTGCCTTCTTTGTCTCGAGCCGTCCGCCTTCTGCCCACACGTAGTATTCGAGCGTGACGATGTCTTCGAGATGGGCGTTCAACTCCCGTGCGGTCCAATCGTTTATTGCAAAACACGGCCGGCCAGTGTACTGGTCGGTAACGGAAGGTCCCGCTCGGACGACGCGCTCGAACCCCTCATCGTCAAGGCCGGTGACCAGCGAATACGGTACGGCGCGCTCACCCAAACTAATACTGTTCGCGAGATAAGAAAGCACCGGAATTGCCTTCATCGATAAGGCCGACGCAGAGTCCCGGGCCGCTTGCGCGACGACATCGTTGATAATGTTGCTGCTGCTTTCAAGCACCACCGCTTGTTGTTGCTCGAGCACGCGCAGCTTGAGGCCGAGGTCTTCGAGCGTGGCTTTTTCTTTGAGTAACGACGTGAGCGTAGCTGGAACTCGTTGTCTATCGTTTTGGTCCAACGATGGACGCTCGGCTACGAGAATCGTGTTGACCTTTCCTTCCTGGCCTAACTCCTTTTGCAAAAACGAGAGCGAAATAAAGACGGCGCGAACCGGTCCTTGCTGCGGTCTTAATGAAAACTCGCCGAGGAAAGTCGCAGGCAACACAGATTTCAAATTGAGTCGGATGGTGCGACCGGGATCTTCTTTGCGTCCATGAAGTGATTCGATGGGAATATCGGAAGGCTTTTCGATGCGCAACAAGATCGAATCGCCGTTGGTCGTGCCGAGTTCGGCGGCGAGACTTTCACTCAATAGCACCTGCCGGTTCTGAATCGCCTGGACTGCGACACCGTTGAAGTTCCAGAATCGATCGTCAACGCCGTAAACGCGAACGTCTCCCGCACGCCGGCGGCTCGCCTCGTGTGTCACCACGCCGTCGAGCGCGATCAACGGACACGTCGCGCCGACACCGCTCGCGGTGAACACGTGCGGCTGCAAGAGATCGGTCGCGAGTTGTTCGCGAAAGAAACCAGTTGACGCAACGAAATCGTCCGTGCGGCCGAGCCGCTGCGAAACGAGATCACGCAGACTGCCGCGCACCGACTCGCCAATCAACAACGCGCCCGTCAACACCGCGACCGCAATCGCGACGCCGAGCACTACCACGATGTTCGTTTGCCAGTAGTAAGCGAGGCTGCGTTGTATCAGGCGAGTAGCACGCATCACGCTGGCTCGAGATGTTGGTTGCGGAGTTCGAAGCGTTGGGGAAAGCGGGCGGCGAGATCGGCGCTGTGCGTGACGACGATCAGGATCGTGTTTGCCTGCGCGTGTATGTCGAGCAGCATATCGGCCACGACTTCGGCTGACTTTTGATCGAGATTGCCCGTCGGCTCATCACAGAGCAGGAGACGAGGTTTCATGATCAGCGCGCGTGCGAGTGCGACGCGTTGCTTCTCGCCGCCGGAAAGCTGCGACGGCAGATGAGTGATCCGTCCGCCAAGGCCGACTTGATCCAACAGCTTGCGCGCGCGTTCGTCCACAGATCCGTTAAGCGAAGAGACAAGCGTCGGAGTCAAAACGTTTTCGATCACCGAGCATTGCGGCAACAGGCAATGATCCTGAAACACGAAGCCGATGCGTTGATTGCGAAACGCCGCGAGTTTTTTTGCGTCGAGCACGAAAGGGTTCTCGCCGTCGAGCGAGACCGTGCCGCTGGTCGGCGGTTCGAGCGCACCGAGCATGTAGAGCAACGTGCTTTTGCCGCTGCCCGACGGTCCCATGATCGACACCGCGGAGCCCGGCGGTAACTCCAGCGAAACGTCGTTGACGATGCTGAGTGACCCCGCGGGCGTCGGATAGTCTTTCGAGATGTGCTCGGCCTTAAGCAACCTTGTTCTCCGCGATGGGCAACACCGATTCGTAAGCTTGTAAAAGTTTGTCAGCCATATGTGCGGACGTGTAATGCTCGCGCACGCCGCGAAAACCTTTCGCGCCCAACTCCGCAGCGAGTTCCTGGTTGCGATAGATCTCCAGGATACCGTCGGCTAGCGCGCGCGGATTGTCGGGTTGGACCAGCAAACCGCTGCCCGTCTTTTCGATGATCTCGGTGAATCCGCCACGGCGTGGTTGGACGAGCGGCACACCGCAGGCCATCGCTTCAAGCAGCGAAACACCTTTTGGTTCATCGTACGTGGCCGGAATCGACATCACATCGAGCTGGCGCAGAAACGCGATCTTCTCCGCGCGATCGAGTACGCCGCGATAATGAAACTCGTCGCCGAGTTTCGCCTTTCTCAGCTCGGCTTCGATCTTGTTGAGATACGGTTTGCAGTCGGCTGCCATGTAACCGGCGACTTCAAAGCGTGCCTTCGGCAGATCGCCGGAATGGCGCAACAGTCGATACGCTTCCGCGAGCACGTGCAGACCCTTCTCCGGCGCGACGCGCGCGAGAAATCCTACAGTGAACGGACGCCCGCCACTTTCATCTCGCATCTCGAAACCGGTCGGGTTTATACCCAGCGGCACGGTTTCGATCTTGTTCCGTGGAATGCCGAGATACCTCGGCATGAACTCCGTGTAGTATTCGCTTACAGACAAAAATGAATCGACGTGGTCGACCTGTTTGCGGATCAGAGCGAGTGCTTCGGTGCGATACGGTTCCTGCAGCCCGTCGAGAAAGAGATCTTCGCCTTGCAGCGTGCAAAGAATCGGCCGGTCGAGCGCTTCTTTCAAAGGCGCAGCAAGCCCGATCAGCAGCGTGTAAGGCAAGTTGATCACGTCGGGCAGCGACTCGGTTTTCAACCAGTCGATCAGCTTATGAATCTCTTTGCGCTGAAAGCCGTCTTCGCCTTTCAACACCGACACCGTCATCTCGCCGAGCATCTTCGGGTTCGTCGAGAGCGACTTGCGCGACGCGAGACTCAGCACTGCTTTCGAGTCCCACAAACGATCGAGCCAGCGGGGCGTCTTGCGGAAGAAGGGGACGTACTGTTCGAGATAAGCGCTGATGCCGCCGAGCACGACGTGATCTCGGCTGACGTTTGGTTCGTCAGTGAAGGTCGGCGTGTAGACCGGCAACAGCAGCACGTCGTGGCCGCGCGCGAGCAGTTCGGTGGCCATCGCGTTGTCGCGCAGGCAACTGCCGCAATACATTCGCCCGGCGCCGCCTGTGAGATAAAGAATGCGCACGCGCGGGTACCTCAAACAGCGACGGCGTGTTGAAACGCGCGCCGCCCGTAGAGATGTTCGAAGAGATTGCCTTCGTGCGGCTGGTCCCAACTCACCTGGTTCGTCGCGAGTGGGCCAACGTTGAGACGATCGATGTGCGGCGAGTTGACGAGTGTCTGGATGAACTGCGGGTCTTTCGTGATCGCAGTGACGACGAGGCTGGGACTGAGTTGCGAGATGATCTGATCCTGTGGAATCTGAATCACGCTCGCAAACGGAAAGAGAAACTCTTTGTTCGCGAGCGGATGCTCGGGGCTTTCGCAGAAGATGATCGTGGGCAGCAGATACGCGCAGTTGTTCCACGTGACGAGGCGTTCGCTTTGCCGGTGCGCTGCCGTAACGTCACGCGCGCCGGGTTCGAGTAAGCCCTGTTCGATGATCGTGTTGATGCGCGCAGCGATCTGCGGATCGATGAACGGCGCGAGTTGCGCTTGCGGGTCTTCAGCCGCGCGCGGAACGATCTGCGCGAGCCGTTCCGCCAGTGCTTCGCCGATCGCGTCGGCGTGGCGCGGCGTCCAAACTGCCGAAGCGTTCACACACGAGCGGCCGCCGTTGTCGGCACTCGAAGCTACGATCACGTCGAGATACTGTTCCCACTCGTCGACGCAATCTTCACCGATGATCACTTTGCTATAACCCGGACCGTGAATCTCGATGCGCGGATCGTTGGCCCAAACCGAAGTCGTGGAGCTGTCGCCGAACAGCAGCGAGCGGCCGCAGTTGCGCAGGATCTCGCTCGCGCCTGCGTGGTCAGCCGGATAGAAACTGAAAGCCTCCGGCGGCGCGCCTGCTTTGATCAGCGACTGGATGATTCGGTAAGGCGTCCAAGGTTCAGCGCTACCGGGTTTCAGCACGAGCGGAATGCGTAAAGCAAACGCGGGAATCCAGAGCGAATGCACGCCGGGCGAGTTGTTTGGCAACACTGCGCCGAGCGATTGCGTGCGCGGGTAGAAACTGAGCGCGCGTCCTTCGAATTGGCCGAAGCCGCGATCGAGGATGGTCCAGTCGATGCCGCGCGTCAGTCCGTTCAATACGCTTTCCATGTTGGCAAGCATGCTCTTGATCTTGAGCATGTTGCGTTGCGCCAGGACGTAAGGCAGACCGGTCGTGGCTGAGACTTGCGCGACGTAGTCGTCGGGTGTTTGTGCGTCGTCGCCGAGGGGAAGTGAATCGTTGGTGAAATGTTCGGCGGCGCGCGCGCAGATGTCAACGAGTTCACGTGTTGTGAGTTCGTCTAAAAGGGATTTCGGAACGGACTGCTTGCTGAGGTCGCGCCGGATCAAACCCGGATTGGCCTGGCTGACTTCGACAAACGGTTCACGCGTGCGGTGGTGCGCCACGCGTGCGACGTCCAGACTGTAGTACGGCTCGCCCTGCCGCAAAATCGGCAATCGCAAATCGGCACTCGACAATCAGTACACTCCCTCCACAACGTTCGCTTGCAGCTTCGAGAACGGCCGCACGTTGCGCACACCGTCCCACGGATACTGCTCGCACGGCGGTTCGCGCTCGGCTTCGTCACGCTCCAGAAAACGCGGCATGAAAAACTCTTTCGTCAACGTTGTCAACCGCACGCGCCCGGTCTCGCCATATCCAACCACGCGATCCGGATTCTCCGGATCAACCACCTCCACCATCGCCCGCGGCAGCGGCGGATAATAAATGATCGCGTAATTGTCTTCGGGAACTCTCGGTTTATGTACGGCCAGACCCATCAACGTGTTTCCGTAAGTTGGCGCGAAGTACGCGCCCTCGAGCAGTTCCTCGACCGCGAAGCGATGAAACTGCGGCGTCATCTCGGTGCCGCCGCAAAACACGCCCGTGATGCCGGCCTTCTTGAGCGAGATCTTTTCGCAGAGCGCCTCCAACAATTTGGGCGTCGTGAAGAGACAACGAATATTGTCGTGCGCGCGCAGCAGCGTGAGTCCCTGCTCGACGACGTGCTGCTTGTACTGCTCGGCCTGTTTCGGCTGGCCCATCTTCAGCAGCTTGATGACCCAGCGCGGATCGAGATCGACCATGAAACAGATCCCGCCGCGATGCTGCGCGAGATGTTCAACCGCCAAACGCAAACGCCGCGGCCCGGTTGGACCAAGCGACAACCAATCGGCGCCGCGCGGAAAGAATTCTTCCGGTAAAGTGTCGCTGAACGCTTCGTAGTCGACACGAAAATCATCTATGTTAATGCGTGACTTCGGCACGCCCGTGCTGCCACCCGTTTCAAACGTATAAACCGGACGATGCGCCAGACCCTTCGGCACCCAACGCCGCACTGGTCCACCACGCAGCCACTCGTCCTGGAAAAAACCGAAGCGCCGGAGATCGTCGTAACCGCGGATCTCCTTGCGCGGATCCCACGACAACTTCTGCGCAAACTCCAGCCAGAACGAACAGCCGGTGTCAGGATTGAAATGCCACTGCACGACTTCGCGCACCCAGGCATCGAGCGTTTCTTTGTACGACATTGTCGCCTAAAAATAACATAAAGCCATCCGCAGATTACGCAGAAGTTTTTAGACAGCTAACCGTTTTGACATCTGCGTAATCTGTGGATGGCTTTTACGGAATCGTCTTCTCCGTTTCGCGCAGCAGATCGATAAAGCGTGGATCGGAGCGGAGCTTGGCCAGATGCGGATCGACGCGCACGAAGGTGAAGCCGACGGCATGCTCGCGTTCGGCCTGGGCCAACCAGCGAAACGCGTTGTCGAAGTCGTCGAGCCACGTGTAGATGATCGCGATCTCGTAAGCGGTGACCCAGTTCTGACTGCGCTTCGCCAAAAGCTCTTCAAGAATCGCGCGCGCTTCGTCGCGTTTGCCGATGGCCGCGAGCACGTGCGCTCGCTTCGCGTGTGTGGTCGGCGTGTCGCCGGCAAAACTGCGCTCCTGTTCGAACGCGGCCAGGGCCTCCGAGTCCATCCCTTTTAATTCGTACGCCCAACGCAAAATCGTGTGCGCCGCGACCGCGCCCGGATCCTGTTCCAGCGACTTCTTACACTGCACGATCGCTTCATCAAACTTGCCGGCGAGGAACAGCACGTTCGCCACCGCCGTCGCGATCACCGCCGACTGCGGCGTGATCTGCCGCGCGCGTTCGATCTCCGCGTAAGCCTCGTCGTGCCGGCCCATGGCCGACAAACTGTAAGCGTACCAGCGATGGGCCACCTGGTTAGTCGGCTTCAACTGAATCGCTTTGCGCAGCTCGCGTTCGGCGTCGATCCAGTCGCGATCGTAGTGCAGCCTGACGAAGCCAAGTGAGGCGTGCGCTTCGGCCAAATCCGGATCGGCCCGGACCGCGCGCGTTGCCGAAGCCTTCGCGAGTTCCCAGGCGCCGGGTGGCGGCGGCTCGACGTACCAGTTCAGCAACGCGTAACAGTCAGCCAGCTCCGCGTGCGCGATCGCAAACTGCGGATCGAGTTCCACTGCGCGTTCCAAACGTTCGATCGCCTGGCGCAAACCTTCCGCGGTCCTGCGGGTCGAGTAATAACGGCCGGCAGTGTAGAGCTGGCGCGCCTCTTCGTTCTCACCCGCTTTCGTGTCGGGCGCCGGACTAAGAATCTGCATCGTGACGGGCGGAATGTGCTCGCCTCGTTTTCGCCTTTGCGGAGAGCCAACAGCGGCCGTCGCCATGTCCGACTTGCGCGTCAACACCGGATGCCGCAGATTTTGCAGGATCGCTTCGAACTCCGGTTCACCGCGCAAAGGATCCCACTGCGGTTCGACGCCGAGCCAAACGACCCACGCATCGCGGATTGACTGTGCTTCCTGTAGCAACTCGAGTGCGCGCTCACGTTCGCCGAGATGCAGGTGAATCAGCGCGCGTTGATACGGCGAGACGTAACCATGGACCATCATCTGGTCCAGCCGCTCGAGCACTGCGCGTGCTTCCTGTTGTCTACCGGCCGCGGCGTAAGCAGCGCCCAAAGCGGCGATGTAAAGCTGTCCGCCGCCGGAAAGATCGAGCGCTTTCTCCGCGGCTTTGACCGCTTCGTCGGCCGCGCCCGTGTGACGCAGGACCCACGAGTACGTGACGAGCCCGTAAGGAAAGTCAGGTGTCGCATCGAGCACCGCGCGGAAGGTCGCGATCGATTCATCGAAGCGACGCGCTTGGTAATAACACCAGCCTTGCGCCTGCAACACGCCCGGTGAAAGCGGATCGAGCTCGCGCGTGCGCATCATCCGATCGATGCCTTCCTCGAAGCGTCCTTCCATCACGAGATGAAAGGCGTACCAGTGATGCGCGGTCGCGTAGTTCGGATTGATTTCGAGGGCGCGCCGATGCAGGCCTTCGGCGACGGCCCAGTCGAAGTCGTGTGTGACGGTCGCGAAGCCGAGCGCCGAATAAGCTTCAGCAGACTCTGCGTCGAGCTCTACTGCTTTAGCCGCCGCTTGCTTTGCAGCCGCGGACGATTCGGCAAACGGCTTGATACCGAAGACGCCGAGCCAGTTGTAGTAATCGGCGATGCCGGTGTAAGCCAACGCGTAATCGGGATCGAGTTTGATTGCGCGTTGATAACTATCGAGTGCTTTCGCGAGACCGGTTTCGGTGTAAGAGTTCCAGTAGTAACGGCCGCGCAAGTAAGCTTCAAACGCTTCGGAACTATCGGTGCCGCGTTTCGAGAGTTGGTGTTGCTCGTCGCCGGTCAACTGCGGCAACAGTGCGGTCGCGACCTTCTCGGAGATCGAATCCTCGATCTGTAAAACGTCGGTCGAATCCTCGTCGAAGTGTTCGGCCCAGCGCGTGACGCCTTCAACTACGCTGAGAAGCTGCGCGGTGACGCGGAGTCGATCGCCGGCGCGCCGAAGCGTGCCGTCAACAACGTAGTCGATGCCAAGATCGCGGCCGGCGATCAGCGGATCAATGTTCGCGCCGCGATAACGCAACACGCTGCTCGTTGGTCGCACGACGAGACGGCGCACATTACTGAGGCGCGTGATGAGCGCGTCCGCCAGACCGATGCCGAGATACTCGTCGCCCGTGTTTTCTCCTGGCGGACTGAGAATGCGAAACGGCAGCACGGCGATCGATTCCTGCTCCTCACGCAGTTGTCCGGCAAGCGGCGGCAACGCAGCGAGACGATGGTCCAACCGGCGCAACAGATCGTTGTAGCGCGGATGACCGTGCAGCGGCTCGAGCTCAGGATCGACGCCACACCAAAGCACCTTTGCGTCGCCCGTGTCATAAGCTCGTTCGAGCAGATCGAGCGATTCTTCGCGACGATCGAGCGCGCAGTAAACAAGCGCGAGATGATACGGCGAAACGTAACGACGTTCCGCCAGTTCGCCCATTTCATCGAGCACTCTCTGCGCATCCTGACCTCTGCCGCCGACGGCGTAAGCAGCGCCGAGACGGCCGAGAGTGTGCGACGCTTTGCCGAGTAACTCGACGCCTCTTTCGGCCGATGCGATCGCTTCATCATGACGGCCCAAACGACTGAGCACGAAACTCAAAGCGTAGAGCATCATCAGATTGCGCGGCTCAGTCTCGAGCGTCGCCTTTGCAAAGCGATAAGCCTCGTCGTAACGGCGCGCGTGATACGAACACCACACCACGGCGAAACGAGAAATCACCGCGAGCGGATCGAGATCGCGCGCGATGTGCGCCTGGCGCAGCGATTCGCTGAATCGGCCTTCCATCGCGAGTTGCAACGCATACCAGATCCGCGCCGGTGAATAGTTCGGATCGAGCTCGATCGCGCGCACGAGATGATGTTCCGCGCTGGCCCACGCGAAGTCGCGGAAGAGCACTGCTTCGCCGAACGCCGTATGACCTTCCGCGAGATTCGGATCGAGTTCAATCGAAGTGGCCGCTGCTTCGTACGCTGCGGCCGCACACTCCGCGAACGGCATCACGCTGAAAACGCCGAGCCAGTTGTGATACGCAGCGACACCGGCGTAAGACAGCGCGTACTTCGGATCGAGGGCGATGGCCTGTTGATAACAGACGATCGCGCGCGCGAAGCCTTCTTCCGTAAACGTGTTCCAGTAAAAACGCCCGCGCAGATATGCTTCGTGCGCCTGCGGGTTGTCGGTACCGCGCTTGGCGAGTCGCAACCGTTGATCGACCGTCAGGTGCGGCAGGATCGCTTCGGCGACGTGGGACGAGATGACGTCTTCGAGATTGAGTACGTCGGTAAACTGTTCGTCAAACTGTCCGGCCCACGCGGTCGTCTCGTCCTTCACGTTGAGCAACTGAATCGTCACGCGGATCCGGTCGGACGCCTTGCGAATCCTGCCGTCCAGCACGAACGCAACACCGAGCTCGCGACCGGCGCGCAGCGGATCGGCGTCGGCGCTGTAACGCAGCACGCTGCTCGTCGGTCGCACGACAAAACTCCGAATCGCGCTCAAACGCGTGATCAAAGCATCGGCCAAACCCGTGCCGAGAAAATCCGGACTCGTCTCGAGGTTGTTGATGTCAAACAGTTTCATCGGCAACACGGCAAGCGAGTTTTCACTCGACGCGTCGGGACGCGACAACGCTGACGCTTGCGGCGGATCCGGCAGATCCGAAACGGGACGCCCTTCGAGATAGCGTGTGATGTCGTCGCGCAACTCGGCGGCAGTTTGATAACGCCACTCCGGCTCTTTGCGCAGCGCCTGCATCACGATGTTGTCGAGATCGCCGACGAGCGCGCGGCGAAGCGTTTCGAGCGTGCCGCCGCGAGTCGAGTAGAGATGCTTGAGCGTCGTCGTTTCGTCGCCGGTGTAGAGACTCGGCAACAGATCTTCAGCACGCGTGATGATGACGCTTGGCGGCGTCGGCGACTCTTCGCAAATGACGCGAGCGATCTCGTGTGGCGCGCGATTCACGAGGCGATACGGACGATGCCCAGTCAACAACTCGTACAACAACACGCCGAGCGAATAGACGTCAGTGCTCGGTGTTGTCGGCGCGCCCTGCACTTGTTCGGGCGACGCGTATTCCGGTGTCATCAAACGCATCGCCGTCGCGGTCGGATCGTGCGTGATGTCGCCTGCGAGTTGCGGGTTGAGTAACTTGGCGATGCCGAAGTCGAGCAGCTTGGGAACGCCTTCGGACGTGACGAGCACGTTCGAAGGTTTGATGTCGCGGTGTACGACCTGCTTCTGGTGCGCGTAGTGAACTGCGTCGCAGATGGAGCGAAACAGTTTGAGACGTTGGGTGATGTTTAGCTGGTGCGTGTCGCAGTAACTGTAGAGCGGCTGGCCTTCGATGTACTCCATCACGAAGTAAGGCAAGCCGTCGTCCGTTGTCCCGCCGTCGAGCAAACCGGCGATGTGCGGGTGATCGAGGGCGGCGAGGATCTGTCGTTCTTTGCGGAAGCGGCGCAGGATGAAGTCGGTGTCCATGCCGCGCTTCACCAGTTTGATTGCCGCGCGCTTGTTGAATTCGTTGTCAGCGCGCGAAGCTTCGTAGACTGCGCCCATGCCGCCGCGGCCGATCTCGCGCTCGATGCGATACGAACCGAGGCGCCGACCGATCATCGGATCTTCTTCTTCAACAAACGACTCGAGCACGTTGAACTCGGTATCACCGTAGAACGGTTGATCCAAAAGTTCCCCTGCGCTGTCGTGTTGCGAGAGCAGCGACTCGACGTCGCGCTTCAAAGTAGTATCGTTCGCGCAGACCTGCGCAACGTAGCGGGCTCGCTCCTCGGGCAGGAGTTCGACCGCAGCCTGAAAGATTTCTTCAACTTTTTGCCAGCGTTCCGGGGTCATGTCTTACTGGGCTGTATTCGCTATAAATAAGAGGACAGTTAGATGCAGGAACGGCTGGACTGACAGCGTACCCTAAACATTTCTTTGCATTTCGCCATGAAGCCAGGCTTTGGCCAGCCGCCAGTGACGCTTGATGGTAGTCGGTGTGACACCCATCACGTCTGCTGTTTCTTCGATTGACAGACCGCCAAAGTAACGCAACTCGACCATGCGAGCCTTTTGCTGATCGAAAGAAGCTAGAGTCTTGAGCGCGTCGTCGAGCGCGATCAACTCGGCGCTGCGTTCGACGGCGCGATCGATATTTTCATCCAGGGAGAGCTTCTTAAAATCCTGACCGCGTTTCTCTGCGTTGTGTTTGCGTGCGTGATCCACTAACAGGCGACGCATGATCTGGGCAGCGACGCCGAAAAAGTGCGCTCGGTTCTGCCAGTTTACGCGCGTCTGGTCTACCAGACGCAGGTAAGCTTCGTGAACCAGCGCAGTCGGTTGCAAAGTGTGATCGGGACGCTCACGTCGCAGATAATTAGCTGCCAGTTTGCGCAGTTCATCGTAGATGACGGGTAGTAAAAGATCAACCGCTGCCCGATCGCCTTTAGACACCTCAATCAGGAGTTTCGTGACGTTGTCAGAGGGGTTTTTGCTCAATCGTTAACTCTCCTGCGCGAGCGCTAAGTATAAGGCACAACTCACACTATAAAAAAGGTGGCCCTATTCCGTCAGTGTTTTCGCGTTAGCGACATGAAGGCAGTTACGAAAGAGGTGAGCGAAATGCACAATGGACAAGTAACAGAGAGTGGGCAGGCGACCAGAAGATTCGGAAATTTCATGGCGCGTGTGTTTGGTTGCCGGCACGGAGAACTGAGCCGCCCGTTTTCTCATGGCGGTCGCGCGTATCGCTCGTGTTTGAACTGCGGCGCGCAACGCCGGTTCAATCTCGGCGACTGGCAAATGCAGGGCGATTTCTATTACGGCAAACCGTCGCTCGCCAATTAGACACCCACCCCGTATATAATGCGGTCATAGCACACCTATGACCGGTAGCGAACACAACGAGCTCGGGTACTACGTCTACTGCATCGCCGAAACGGCGGCCGCACAGCAACTCGACACCACATCCTTCCCGCCAGCAATCGAAGACAACGAAAAACTCGAATGGGTGACTGCCCACGATCTCGCCGCTCTCTCCAGCACGGTTCCGCTCGATGAGTACGGCGAAGAAGCACTCGCCACACATCTTTCCGACGCGACGTGGACCGCCGTGCGCGCGATGCGTCACGAGACGGTAGTCGAGTACGTCGCGAAGCGCGTGAGTGTTGTTCCGCTTCGTTTCGGCACGATTTATCTCGAACGCTCGAGCATCGAGCGTATGCTTAACGAGAAGGGCAGAGAACTCGCGCAGATCATCGAGCGCTTGCGCGGTCACGAAGAGTGGGGTGTTAACGTTTACTCGGATCGCGCGACGCTGTTGGCGAGTATTACTGAAGTGAGTCCGCGCTTGCGGGAGTTGGCGCGACAGGCGGAAGCGGCTTCGCCGGGACAGTCCTATTTAATGCAGAAGAAGATCGAGGCGTTGCGAGTGGATGAAGCTCGCACGTCTTTAAACGAGATCGTCGAGAGCATCGAAAAGGCCTTGAGCGCTGAGGCGGACGACACGAAGCGCCTGCGCATTTTGAAAGTGGAAGCGACTGAGCACGGCGAGCTTAAAGCGAAGTTTGCTTTTTTGGTGAAGCGCGCGCAGTTTGAAGAGTTTCGCGCGGCAGCGGAACGATTGGCGGAAGAGAACGTCGCGGCAGGCGTGCGTTTGGAACTGACCGGCCCGTGGCCGGCTTACAACTTCTCGACTGAAACGGGATTGCAGTAGCAACCAGATGTCGTTCGAACAGATCATTGTGAGTGGGAACCGAGACTCACTCGAAGAGCAGGAGCTCTCGTTACTCGAAACACTCGATCACGTACTTAACCGCGGTCTCGTGATCGCCGGCGAGATCACGATCGCCGTGGCCGACATCGATCTGATTTTTGTCGGTCTCAACGTAATGCTCAGCTCGGTCGAAACGGCGCAGCAGGTGTTGCGCGAGCGGCAAAAAAAGTCGGAATGAAGTTATACGTCTACTGTCTGGTCGAGCATACAGAGACGGTTCCGGATGCTCTGCACGGAATCGGCGGTGTCCTGGTTCGGCGGCTCGGTATAGGAGACTTCTCTTTCCTCGTTAACGATTTCCCGGAGCGAATGGTACCCGTTACACGTGAAAACGCGCTCGCCCATGCGGCTGTGATCCAAAGCGTTCTCAAGAAGACGACGCCGTTGCCATTTCGCTTCGGTACGCTGGTCAACGAACAACAACTGGAAAGTTACGTCGGCGCCAGAACCGAAGCGCTGCGCGCAAAACTGGAGCAAGTGCGCGGCTGCGTCGAGATGAACGTGAAGATCATTTCCGACCGCGACTGGACGGAGGAACCGCAGGCGAGTGGGACGCAGGAGAAACCGGGGACGGCTTTTCTAACTGAAAAACGGCGCGAGATTCTCGGTGGGGAAGCTCGTGCCGCGGAAGCGAAACGCATCGCTGAGTGGCTGAGGGCTCAAGTAGAGCCGGTGGCGAAGCAGACGCAAATTCAAACCACTCCCACCGGAAAAATGCTGGTGGCCGCGGCTCATCTGATCGAACGGGAGCGGGTCGATGAGTTTCGCGCGCGGGTCACTGAGGCGCGCCATCAACGCCCGGATCTTCATTTTCTGCTCAGCGGACCATGGGCTCCCTATAGTTTTGCGAACATGGATCTTGAGTTTAAAACGCACTTCGGAGTAAGCTGATGGCGTTTTCCCCCGAAAACCCCCATCCGGCTGAGCCGGAAATAGAAACCGCGCACCCAGAGGAGTTTGTCGAGCAACTCCGTCTTGTGGCTGACTCTTTGCCGTCGCGGATCAATATCGACGCGCAGGGCGTCGAGCAGGGTCTGGCAAAGTTGGTTCTTACTCTGATCGAGTTCATCCGCCGGCTACTCGAAAAGCAGGCGGTCCGCCGTATGGAAGGCGGGGATCTCTCACCTGAACAGATCGAAGAGCTGGGATTGGCGCTCATGCGCCTGGAAGCCAAACTCCAGGAGCTGAAAACGCAATTCGGTTTGGAGGACGAAGACCTCAATCTGGATCTTGGTCCGATTGGGCGCCTGATTTAGTAGTTTGCGCCCATAAGTAAGAAAGGCACGGTTAACTATGGTGGCGGCCATCTGAGCTTTGTGAGTAAAGCCGCCCCCTGAGCGTGGAGGGCGATAAGTGTCCACAGAGCGGTCTACCCTGATAACGGCCCGTCCCCCGGGCCTGGTTGATGTTCTCGACCGTATTCTTGATAAAGGACTGGTGATCGCGGGCGACATCAAGGTGTCGCTGGCGAACGTTGAACTACTCACCTTACAGATTCGGCTGCTCGTGTGTTCGATCGACAAAGCCGAACAAATCGGTCTGAACTGGTGGCGGTACGACACCAATCTGACCACGCGGGCGGAGCGCGCCGAGGCCGAGAATGTTGAGCTTCGGGAACGTCTCTCCGAACTCGAACAGGAAATCAGGAAGCTGGGTGCGGCAGCTCGTGACGCCGGCAACGAGCCGGTTACAGCAACGCGTCAGATAAAGACGCGCAAAGTGAGAACGAAGCGCCGGACTTAGGACAGGTAGCTAATGCAGAACAAGGGGCGCCGTCAGTCCTCGCGTAAGCAGTATGCTGGTTTTTTCAAACTCTAGAAAAGGAACCAAAGCAAATGGCTGTCGAAAGAGCACCAGGCGGTACTAGTTTAATCGACGTTCTCGATCGCGTGCTCGATAAAGGTATCGTGATCGATGCGTGGGTCCGCATTTCACTGGTGGGTATTGACCTCATTACAATTGAGGCGCGCGTGGTCGTGGCGTCGATTGACACTTATCTCAAGTACGCCGAAGCGGTGGGTCTGACGCCGGCAGTTTCGCGCCCGGTGTTGACCGGTCCTGGTGAGACAGTCGAAACGGAAACGCGGCGTCGCACTACAGTCGATGTCGAGAGATAACGTGTTCCGGTTATCGGTTCGGGTTAGACAGGGGTTTGCGAAGCAGAAGTTGAGCATATGGGTGAAGTCCCCTCAGAGATAGCCCTCCAAGCCTCCAGATCGATGGGGGAGCCAAACCGCGTCGAGCTGCGTCATTTCGATGTTTTCATCGAAACCACCACGCAGATGCTCGCGACGCCCAGACTCCAGGAACGATTGCTCCTGGCCCTTGAAGCAATAGTGCATAACTTCGGCTGCCCACAAGCTGCGATTGCCATCGTCAACGAACGAGACGCGGAACTACGCTTTCGCGCCGCGCTCGGCTTCAAGGACGATCACGCCGCAGCCCGCGTGGAAATGCCACTCGACTCGAGCGCGCGCTGCGTCCGAGTCATTCACGATGCCCAGCCCCTTTGGATCGATCTCGAAGAAGACGAATCATCACGGCAGTTTCTTGGCAAGATGAACTGGCGGCAGGACGTGCTTGCGCTGCCGCTCTTCGGCATTGCCGAGTTGCCGCCGAACACTGGACGCGATCGAACCGCGCGTTTGCCTGGTCAGTATTGGACGTTTGAACGTGGATCGCGCGTCGGCGTGCTTTACGTGGGCGCCGACCGCGAGACGCTTGAGGGCGACTCGTTCGACTTGCTGAAACGTTTTTCTGAACGCGTCGGCATCGTTGCTTCGCTCGCCAGTCATCAGGAACGTTTGCTTGCCACCGTCGGCAAGCTGCAACGCGAGCGGCAATGGATCGAATCGATCATGAAGTCGGTCGCGGACCCGATCGTTCTTACCGATCTCGACAACGAAATCCTGCTGCAGAACCGGCGCGCGGAAGAGTTGTTCAGTGGCTCGGCCAATGCGGGCGAAGGCAAACGACGCGCGTTGAAGATGAACGACCTCTTGTTCTCGGCTTATCTTTCGAGTGCGACGGTTTCATCGTCGGAAGTTATTCAACGCGACATCACGCTCGTCGATCCGATTGAAGGTTCCGACATCCACTTCGAAGTGATCTCGACGCCTGCGACCAACGGGCGCGGCGAACCGCTCGGTCTCGTTTCGATCTTTCGCGACGTCACCGATTTGCGTGAAGCGAACGAAGAGCTCGCACGCAACTTCGCCAAACTCCAGAACGCCGAAGCCGACTCGCGCCGCGAACGCGATCGTCTCGATCTGATCATCGAAAACGTCGGCCACCCGATCGTCGTGTGCGACTCGGCCGGCAACTTCATTCTGTTCAACCGCCGGGCCGAACTGCTGTTTCAGGAAAGCGACTCGTTCAAATCCGGCCTGGCTGCCGTGCGTACCAACGCGGTCAAGCTCACGTCGTTTATTTCCACGCTCGCGTCGGCATCGGAAACCGCGCGACAAGCGGAGATCGAGTTGATCGATCCCGAAGACGGGCGCGCACTGCCGATGGAGATCACGGCGCGCGAAGTGTTGGACGAAGCCGGCCAGGTGACCGCGGTCGTCTCGATCCTTCACGACCTGACCGAGATTCGCGAACTCGAACGCCGTCGTGTCGAGCAACAGTTGTTCGAATCGGAAAAACTCGCGGCCGTCGGTCGTCTCGCCGCGTCGATCGCGCACGAGGTCAACAATCCGCTGGAAGCGATCAAGAACGCGTTGTATCTCATGCAGACGAGCTCTGACTTCGAGTCGAACTCGCGCTTTTTGGACATCGCGCGGAAGGAAACCGAGCGCGTTTCGCACATCATTCGGCAGATGCTCGGCTTTGCCCGGCGGCCCGGCGAGGTCGATTGGGTCGACGTCAACCAGGTGCTCGAAGAAACGGTCGTGCTGCTGGAAAAGAAGATGCGCCAACAGCACATCAAGATAATCAAACAGCTCGATCCATTGTTGCCGCCGATTCGTGCCCGAGCCGATCAATTGCGCCAGGTGTTTCTCAACTTGATTATCAATGCGCAGCAGGCGATCGAGGGCGAAGGCGAGATTCGCATTTCCACATCGCGTTACGACCAGGCGTTACAGCCGTCGATCATCGTCCAGCTCAGCGACAGCGGCGTCGGTATTGCCGCCGACGATCTCACGCGCATCTTCGATCCGTTTTTCTCCACCGGCAAAAAAGGCACCGGCCTCGGCCTGTGGGTTACGCAGGACATTGTCAGGCAACACGGCGGCCGCATCGAGGTCAGTAGCGACATCGGCCGCGGCACGGTTTTCAGTATCGTTTTGCAGGTTGATTCCCCAGTGCTCGAAGACGGCAAGAAGGAGCGGACGAATACTAAATGAGTCGTTCATTCGATCACCTGGGAAACGGCAACCCTGAAATCTCGGCACTCTTTTCCGCGCTGGACCACGCTCGGCTCCTCGTCGTCGACGACGAAGAGAACCTGCGTATCACTACCGCCGCGATTCTCGAAAAAGAAGGTTACGCCGTCGACACCGCCTCGAGCGGCAACGAAGCGATCTCATTACTCGCGACCGCCGACTACGATCTCGTTCTCACTGACTTGCACATGGAAGCCGGTGAGGGGCTCGCGGTGCTCAACGAGATCCGGCGCAACGCGCCGTTGACGATCTCCGTTGTGCTCACGGGTTTCGCTTCGGTTGAATCAGCCATCGCCGCTTTGCAGGAAGGCGCTTACGATTACCTCGTCAAGCCGTGCGACATCGAAACGATGAAGCACACGATTCGCCGCGGGGTCGAGCATCGCAAGCTGATGCTCGCCGAGCAGAAAGCCCGCGCGGACCTCGAACAACTCAATCTCGATCTCGAGCAACGCATCGCCGAGCGCACCGCCGAACTTACGCGTCTCAACGTCGAGCTCGCGGAAGCTAACCGCGCGAAAGACGTCTTTCTCGCTACGCTCTCACACGAGTTGCGCACGCCGCTCACGCCCGTCGTCGGTTGGATCAAGCTCCTGCGCAGCGGCAACCTCGACGCGAAGAGTGTCGCGCAGGCGCTCGATGCGATCGAGCGCAACGCGTGGTTGCAGGCAAGACTTATAGACGATCTGCTCGACACATCGCGCATCGCGACCGGCAAGTTGCAGTTTGAGCCGCGGCCGACGGACCTGAACATCGCGGTCAAAGCGGCGCTCGAAACCGTTCGCAGCCTCGCCGCCTCGCGCAATATCGATCTGGAGGTAAACCTGTCGCCGGAGACCCTGGTCGTGATGGGTGAGCCGGTGCGGCTGCAACAGATCGCCTGGAACCTGCTCTCAAACGCGATCAAGTTCACCGAACCGGGCGGCAAGGTAACGGTCACGACTGAAAGCAACGGCCTCGAAGCGCGTGTTAGAGTCGATGATAGCGGCGTCGGCATCTCGCCCGACTTTCTGCCGCACGTGTTCGATCGTTTTCGCCAGGCAGACGGCTCAACTTCGCGCCGTCACGGCGGGCTCGGGCTCGGCCTCGCCATCGCCGATGCTCTCGCGAAGATGCACGGGGGAAGTTTGTCAGCGAACTCTGACGGCGTCGGGACAGGCTCGTCTTTCACGTTTCGCATCGGCCTCGTCTCTGCGGCGAAGATCGCCGCGGAAATCGTCGAGAAGAAGGCGCGCTCTTTTGAAGGCCTCGACGTGCTGGTAGTCGAAGATTCGGAAGACACGCTGATGTTGCTGAGCGCGCTCTTCCGCAACAAGGGCGCAAACGTGATCACTGCCGCGTCCGCGGCCGAGGCTTTACAGTCGGCGAAAGACCGCCGTCCGGATGTCGTGATTTCCGACATCGGCATGCCGGACGTGGACGGCTACGAGTTTCTTAAGCAACTAAAACAAATGCCGGGACTGAGTGACGTTCCCGCCATCGCCGTCTCCGGCTACGCCAGCGACGAAGACCGCCAGAAGGCGCTTTCAGTCGGCTACCTGACGCTCGTCCCGAAGCCTGTCGACGTGGACGTCCTCTTTGACCTTTTCCACGACCTCAAGCCGCCCGGCCCTGCCAAAAAAGTCTAATCCAATCAAATAGTTGACAAAATCGAAATTGTAACTATAATGGTTACAAAATTGCTTCCCGAAGTTGGGATCCTTGATTTGATATGTCGACTAATAGCCGCTTCGCCGTGGCGGTGCATGTCCTGAGTTTGATGGCCTGGTCGGGCGAAGAGCCCCTGAAATCCGAACAGGTTGCTGAGAGCGTGAACACCAATCCGGTCGTGATCCGCCGCATGTTGCTGGACTTGGCGCAGGCCGGCCTCGTGGTGTCGCAAACCGGCTCGTTGGGCGGTTCGCGGCTGGCCACCGACCCCGCGAAAACGACCTTGCTGGATATTTATCAGGCACTCGAGTGTGGCGGTGTTTTTTCATTGCACCGGCAGCCGCCGAGTCGTGACTGTCCGGTCGGCGTCAATATCGAGACTGTGCTGGGGGAAGTTTTACAGGAAGTTGATTCAGCCGTGGAACGGGTGTTGAAAAACATCACCATCGACGATGTCGTGCAACGATTAAAGCCCTGTGGAACTCTCACACACATGAAAGCTCCTAAGGTAGGGAAGTCGAACGGGAAAGTCGCTAAGGTTCTCAGAACTGCTTAAGCGAGAAAGGAATACCTAATTTGTCCAGGCTGGAAAAAGATCAGAGCGGTATCGAGCTCATGAACTCGGTCAAAGGCGATTTCGCCAACCTCAGTGAGGAACTGACCGACGATGCCGTGTCGATAGAAGATATCGACGAAGTTCTACAAACGCTGGAGAGAGCCACCAGCGGCGAAACAGAGATCGAGGAGCCTTTGATTGAAGAGTCTTCGTCTGCCGCCGAGTCGGACGAAGCGATGAGTGAAGAGGTCGAGTTGGATCTCTCGGCCGGCGAAATGGACAAAACTTCCGACCCGATCCGCGTCTACATGCGCGAGATGGGCGTAGTGCCCTTGTTGACTCGGGAACAGGAAGTGTCCATTGCCAAGCGAATTGAACGAGGTCAGAAGCGAGCGGAGAAAGCGATCGCGCGTTCCCCAATCGCCGTAGTCGAACTCTTCCGGATCGGCGACGAGCTCGCCGAAGGAAAACTCAACATTCGCGACGTCGTCGCGTTCTCGGACCAGATGGAAACCGAGGAGCACGAAGATCGCAGCGAAGAATATTTGCAGTGGACGATCGAGGGTTTGAACAACATCAAGCAGCTCTACAAGCGAGGCTTGAAGGAGTTTGAAAAGTTTGCCGACGAGCAGAGAATTTCGCGCGGCAAGCGCTCGAAGAAGCTGCTGCGTTATCGTCGTAAACTCGCGCGCACGCGTCTCGAGATCGCGCAGGAGATTCGTGGTCTGCACTTGAAAGAAGCGGCCCGCCAGCGGCTCATCGCTGCGATCGGCGTCGTGCACCGGGAAGTGCGCGCGCTCGAGCGCGAGATTGAAGGCGCGAACGAGAAACTCAAGCGGAAAGGTTTGAAGCCCGACAAGCAGAAGGAGTTTCGCAAACAGATTGCGACCGCCCGCAAGCGTCTCAAAGAGATCGAAGTCGAGCATCACCTCTCGCCGCTGGAGATCAAACGGTCGCACCAGATGATCGCCGTCAGCGAAGCGCAAACCGCGCAGGCGAAGCACGAGTTGACGGAAGCCAACCTGCGTCTTGTGGTTTCGATCGCCAAGAAATATCAGAACCGCGGCTTGCAGTTCCTGGATCTGATTCAGGAAGGCAATCTCGGTTTGATGAAAGGCGTCGACAAGTTTGACTGGCGCCGTGGTTACAAATTCTCCACGTACGCCACGTGGTGGATTCGCCAGGCAATCACGCGCGCCATCGCCGACCAGGCCCGCACGATTCGTATCCCGGTCCACATGATCGAAGTGATCAATAAACTCAAGAACACTTCGCGTGAACTGGTGCGCGAGCTCGGCCGCGAGCCGACCACCGAGGAGATCGCCAAGAAGATGGATACCTCGGTAGACAAGGTCCGCAAGGCGCGCAAGCTGATGCAGGATCCGATCTCGCTCGAAACACCGATCGGCGAGAACGGCGATTCGCAGCTCGGCGATTTGATCGAAGACAAGTCGAGTGAGAGCCCGGCCGCTCGGGTCATCACTTCAAACTTGCGCGAGATCGCCGGCGACGTGCTGCAAACGTTGAGCCCGCGCGAAGAGCGCGTCATTCGTTTGCGGTTTGGTTTGGATAACGGTGGTCATGAAAGAACGTTGGAAGAGGTGGGACAGAATTTCAACGTAACACGCGAACGTATTCGCCAAATCGAGGCCAAGGCGCTGCGCAAACTCCGCCACCCGTCACGGGCGCGGCTCCTGAAGAACTTCCTCGAAGGCGAGGGGCAATAAAGTGCCCGAAAGGCACAGTTTCGGCTAGATTAAAAGCAGAGTAGGAGCGATCAGAAATGAGTGAATTGCTAAAAGAAGTGAGTGACAGTTCGTTTGAGAAAGATGTATTGGCATCCGATAAGCCGGTGCTGGTGGATTTTTGGGCTGAGTGGTGTGCCCCTTGTCGCATGCTTGCGCCCACGGTGGCGGCCGTGGCCGAGCACTACGGCGACAGCGCGAGCGTGGTGAAGCTGAACGTCGATGACAATCCTTCGACCGCACAGCGTTATGGCATCAAGGGAATCCCCACGTTGATTCTTTTCCGCGACGGAAAAGAAGTGGAACGCTTCGTGGGCGCGACCAACAAAGAAGCGATCACGCGCATGGTTGAGAAGTACGTCAGCCGTGAAAGTGTAAGCCACGGATAACAGCGACAAGCCACATTTGCGGCCGGACGTGCACACCGTCCGGCCTTTTTTGTTTTTGTGTTAATCCGTGTGAAAATGACCTCACGCCATGCAACCTCCGCGACTAATCGTCGGCATCACTGGTGCTACGGGCACGATCTTCGGCGTGCGCCTGTTGCAGATGCTGCACGGCTCCGGCGTCGAGACTCATCTCGTCGTCAGCAAGTGGGCCACGCGCACACTTGCGCACGAAACCCAGTATTCGCTCAAAGACGTACAAGACCTGGCCACGCACAGCTACGGGATCGGCGATCAGGGCGCGGCGATCTCCAGCGGTTCTTTCGTGACGCTCGGCATGGTGATCGCGCCATGCAGCATGCGCACGCTCGCGGCAATCGCCCACGGTATCGGCGACAACCTGATTCATCGCGCGGCCGACGTCGTGTTGAAAGAACGGCGTAAACTGGTGCTCGTCGTGCGCGAGTCGCCGTTCAGTGAAATTCATCTGGAAAACATGTTGAAGCTCGCGCGCATGGGCGTGGTGATCTTGCCACCAGTGCCCGCGTTCTATAACAATCCGCAAAATCTCGACGACATGATCAATCACATCACGATGCGCGTGATCGATCAGTTTGATATTCATCTCGACGTGATGAATCGCTGGGACGGCGTTTTGCGCCAGCCGATGCAGAAGGAGTAAGTACGAACGATGGGAGAACTAGTCGAATTTAAATCGAACGGTGGAACAGACAGCGGCTATCTCGCGATCCCGGAAAACGGCAGTGGGCCAGGCGTGATCGTGATTCAGGAGTGGTGGGGACTCGTCGATCACATCAAAGACGTTTGCGAGCGGTTCGCCGGCGAAGGCTTCGTCGCGCTGGCGCCGGATCTCTATCACGGCAAGACAACGAAGTCGCCCGATGAAGCGGGCAAGCTGATGATGTCGCTGCGTATTGACGAAGCGGAGAAAGACATCAGCGGCGCGCTCGAGTATCTGTTGGACCACGAAGCGACGACGGGCGACAAAGCGGGCGTGGTCGGGTTCTGCATGGGTGGCGCGCTGGCGCTTTACACCGCGACGAAGAATGCGAAAGTGGGCGCTTGTGTTGTCTTTTATGGCGGCCATCCGAAGGTCAAACCCGATCTGCCGAAGCTGGAGTCGCCGGTACTGTATATTTCCGGAGAGCGCGACAAGTCGGTGACGCCGCAAGTAGTTCACAAACTCGAGCAGCAAGTGAAAGCGCTCGGCAAACAGATCGACGTGGTTATCTATCCGGGCGCGGATCACGCATTCTTTAACGATACGCGGCCGACGGTTTACATTCCCGAGGCCGCCGCTGATGCGTGGCAGCGCACGATCGAGTTCTTTAAGAAGCACCTGGGGTAAGTAACTCAAGGTCAGTAGCAGTAACGTTAAGTAGCCGTAAAACACGGATCTGTGTTAATCCGTGTCTCCAACTCCAACCAAAGGAACCTTCTCAGCTTATGTCCAAGTGTGCCCGCGCGTTGTTTCTCATCTTAGCTCTGTCTCTTTGTGTGCTGGCCCAGGAGCCGGTGCCAACTCCGAGCGCGACTCCTTCCGTAGCGCCGTCGCCTTCGCCGAGTCCGAGCGCGTCACCAACGCCAAGCGAGTCACCGTCGCCGCGCGATCCGATGTCCACGCCGACCTTCAACGGACTGCGCTTCCGTTCGATCGGTCCGGCGTTCACCTCGGGACGCGTGATCGGCTTCGCTGTCGATCCGAAAAACCCGGCGAAGTATTTCGTCGCGGTCGCCTCCGGCGGTGTGTGGAAGACGATCAACGCCGGCAACACCTGGACACCTGTGTTCGATAACGAAGGCTCCTACTCGATCGGCGCGATCGTTCTCGATCCAAAGAACCCGTTAGTCGTCTGGGTCGGCACGGGTGAGAACAACAGCCAGCGCAGCGTCTCTTACGGCAACGGCGTTTACAAATCCGAAGACGGCGGGCGCTCGTGGAAAAACGTCGGCCTAAAAACTTCCGAACACATCGGCCGCATCGCGATCGATCCGAAAGACTCAAACATCGTCTACGTCGCGTCGCAGGGACCACTCTGGGGGCCTGGCGGCGAACGCGGTTTATTCAAAACCACCGACGGCGGCAAGACGTGGAAGAACATTCTCAACATCAGCGAGAACACCGGCGTCACCGACGTCGTGATCGATCCTAACGATCCGAACACAATTTACTGCGCTTCCTACCAACGCCGCCGTCACATGTGGACGCTCATCAACGGCGGCCCCGAAAGCGCGATCTACAAATCAACGGACGCGGGCGCGACCTGGAACAAGCTGCGCGCGGGATTGCCGACAGTCGAGCTGGGCCGCATCGGACTCGCCATCTCTTCCGTCGATTCGAATGTGATCTACGCCACAGTCGAAGCAGCGGATCGCAAAGGTGGCATCTTTCGTTCGAGCGATCGCGGCGGCAGTTGGGAACGGCGCAACGAGTTTGATTCGACCGCGATGTACTACGCGCGCGTCGTCGCCGATCCGAAGGACGTTGATCGCATTTACGTGATGAACGTTTTTCTAATGGTCTCCGACGACGGCGGCCGCACGTTGCGTCGTCTCGGCGAAAAATCGAAACACGTCGACAACCACGAGATTTGGATCGATCCCGACAACACGGATCATTATCTCGTCGGTTGCGACGGCGGCGTTTACGAGAGTTTCGACCGGGGCACGAACTGGGACTTCAAATCGAACCTCCCGGTGCCGCAGTTCTACGACATCGCGGCTGACAATTCGAAGTGGTTCTACAACGTCTATGGCGGCACGCAGGACAACTTCAGCTTTGGTGGGCCAGCGCGCACGCGTAGCGCTTCGGGCATCGTTAACTCCGACTGGTTTGTCACCAACGGCGGCGATGGTTTTCGCTCGCAAGTCGATCCGGAAGATCCGAACACGATCTATGCGTCGTTGCAGCACGGCGTGATCGTGCGCTTCGACAAGCGCACCGGCGAGCGCATCGGCATTCAACCGCAGCCTGGGCCGAAGGACGATCCGCCGCGCTGGAATTGGGACACGCCGTTCATCATCAGTCCGCATTTGCACACCCGTCTCTACATGGCCTCCGACAAGCTCTATCGCAGCGACGATCGCGGCGATAGTTGGACCACGATCAGCGGCCAGCTCTCGCGCAATCTCGATCGCGACAAGTTGCCGGTGATGGGCCGGATCTGGGGCATCGACGCCGTGGCGAAGAACGCGTCCACTGCCTTCTTCGGCAACGCTTCAGCCGTCGCCGAATCGCAGAAGAAAGAGGGCCTGCTTTACGTCGGCACGGATGACGGTGTGCTGAACATCAGCGACGACGGCGGCAAGAATTGGCGCCGCATCGAGAAGTTCCCCGGCGTCGCCGATATGGCTTACGTCAGCCGCGTGATCACTTCGAATCACGACGCAAACACCGCGTACGTCAGTTTCGATAATCATCAGAACGCCGACTTCAAACCATACCTGCTGAAAACAACTGACGCCGGCCGTACGTGGGTTTCGCTCAGCGCGAACCTGCCGAAGAATGGACCAGTGTGGGCCATCGCGGAAGACTACGTGAACCCGAACCTGCTTTTCGTCGGCACCGAGTTTGGTTTGTACTTCTCGATCGACGGCGGGCAGAAGTGGATTCAACTCAAAGGCGGCTTGCCGACGATCGCCGTGCGCGATCTGGTCATTCAAAAACAAGAGAACGATCTCGTTGTCGGCACGTTTGGCCGTGGCATTTACGTTCTCGATAACTACACGCCACTGCGTCTGCTCAAACCCGAAATGCTCCGTCAGGAAGCGGCGGTGTTTCCGGTGAAAGATGCGTTGATGTACATCCAGTCGCAACCGCTCGGCGGCCGCGGCAAGAGTTTTCAAGGCGAGTCGTTCTTCACCGCTGAGAATCCGCCGTTTGGCGCGACTGTGACGTGGTATCTCAAAGAGGCGCTCAAGACGCGCAAGGAGAAACGTCAGGAAGCCGAGAAAGAAGCGGAGAAGAAAGGCGCGCCTGTTGGCTGGCCCACCCGCGAACAACTGCGCGCGGAAGAGGAAGAAGATGCGCCCACGATCGTCGTCACGATCACCGATGCAAGCAATCGCGTCGTGCGCCGGCTCACTGGTCCAGTCACCGCCGGCATGCAGCGGATCACGTGGGACCTGCGCGACCCGTCCGCAACCCTTCCCGCGCCGCCCCCACCCGATGCCGATCCTGATTTCGAACCGCCGTCAGGACCGCTGGTCATGCCCGGCGCTTACAAAGCACAGGTCGCGAAACGTGTCGACGGCGTGATGACGGTACTTGGACCACCGCAGGAATTTCAGGTCGTGGTCGAAGGACAGGAGAACATGTCAGCGTCGGATCGTGCGGTGCTGGTCGAGTTCCAGGAGAAAGCCGCACGTTTGCAACGTGCGGTGAGTGGTGCGAACCAGGCGGCGAATGCGTTGACGCCGCGGCTCGCCGCAATTAAACGCGCGATCACCGAAACTCCATCGTTGCCGCCCAGCATGTACGACGATGCCCTCGCGTTGGAGAAACGCAAGAACGACATTCTGCGCGCCTTGAACGGCGACGCCGCGGCGCGGGCACGCAACATGAACACGCCGCCGTCGATCAACGATCGCGTCGGTTACGTTGTCGGCGCGCAACGCATGTCGACCTCGCGTCCGACGCAGACGCAGCAGAACCAATACACCGCTGCGGCACAGGACTTCGAAACTGTGCTCTCTCAACTGAAGCAATTGATCGAAGTCGATCTGTCGCGTCTGGAAAAACAACTCGAAGCCGCCGGCGCGCCCTGGACCCCCGGCCGCATTCCGGAGTGGAAAGATCAGTAAGGGCCACAGACAAACACGGACGGACACAGGCCAGAACTGCTGTCCGTGTTCGTCTGTGTTTGTCCGTGGCTAAGGAGGATTTAATGAAACGTGGCGGCGCTCTAATGTTGTTGCTGTGTTTGTCTGTGGTCGTTCACGCGCAGACGATCACCGAGAAGGTGAAAGGCATGGAGAAGTTTCCCGGCTTTTTCACATTCTACTGGGACGCGAAGGCGGGCAAGATCTGGCTCGAGATCGACAAGTGGAACAGCGAGTTTCTCTATGTCGAATCTTTGCCCGCCGGCATCGGCTCGAACGACATTGGCCTCGATCGCGGTCAACTGGGCCAGAGTTCGATCGTGCGTTTCGATCGCAGTGGCCCACGCGTGCTGCTCGTCGCGCCGAACTACTATTTCCGCGCCATCTCCAACAACGCGGACGAACGTGCGGCCGTGAAAGACGCGTTCGCTGAGTCAACATTGTGGGGCTTTGAAGTCGCCGCGGAAGAAGGCGGGCGTGTGCTCGTCGACGCTACGAACTTTTTCCTCCGCGACGTTCATGAAGTCACGAACGTGCTCCAACGTACGCAACAGGGAACCTACAGACTCGATCCCTCGCGCAGTGCTTTCTACCTGCCCAACACAAAAAACTTTCCGCGCAATACCGAGGTCGAAACCACGCTGACGTTCACCGGTGATCCGACGGGCCAGTACCTTCGTCAGGTCGTACCGCGGCCCGAAGCGATCACGGTACGCGAGCACGTTTCGTTCGTGCAGTTACCCGGCCCCGGCTTCCACCCGCGCGCTTTCGATCCGCGCGCCGGTTACTTCGGCATTCAATACATGGACTTCGCAACGCCGATCGAAGATCCGATCACGAAGCGCTTCATCGCGCGTCATCGTTTGCAGAAAAAAGATCCGACGGCGCGCGTAAGTGAAGCCGTCGAACCGATCGTCTATTACGTCGATCGCGGCGCGCCCGAGCCGGTGCGTTCGGCGCTGCTCGAAGGCGCGCGCTGGTGGAACCAGGCGTTCGAAGCGATTGGTTACAAGGACGCCTTTCGCGTCGAGCTGATGCCGTCCGACGTCGATCCGATGGACGTGCGCTACAACGTGATTCAGTGGGTGCATCGTTCGACGCGCGGCTGGTCCTACGGCAACTCGCTCACCGATCCGCGTACAGGTGAAATTATTCAGGGCCGTGTATCGCTCGGTTCGCTGCGCGATCGCCAGGACTTGCTGATCGCCGAAGGTCTGCTCGCGCCGTATGACGGCACCAACACGACGCCGCCGAAGTTGATAGAGATGGTGCTCGCGCGTCTGCGGCAACTCGCGGCGCACGAAGTGGGCCATACGCTCGGTCTGCAACACAACTACGCGGCGAGTCCCGTCGGTCGTTCTTCAGTGATGGACTATCCCGCGCCCTGGGCCAAACTCGGTCCCGACGGTGTGCCGGATCTTTCCGACGCATACGCGAAGGGAATCGGTGAATGGGACAAGGTCGCGATCGCATACGGCTATCAGGATTTCGCGCCGGGCACTAACGAAGCCACCGCACTCGACACGACGTTGCGCGACGCGTTCGCGCGCGGCCTGATGTATCTGACCGATCAGGATGCGCGGCCCGAAAGCAGTTCGAGCTCGGTGGCCCATCTCTGGGACAACGGCCGCAACGTCGTCGACGAGCTCGCGAACGTGATGAAGGTGCGTGCGGCGGCGCTGCGGCGTTTCGGCGAAAACAACATTCGCGAAGGCCAGCCGCTCGCGACGATCGAAGAAGTGCTCGTGCCCATCTATATGTATCACCGCTACCAGGTCGAAGCGGTCGCGAAAGTGATCGGCGGCCAGGACTACACCTTCAGCGTGAAAGGAAAAGGCGATCGCAATCCACAGATCGTCGCGGCCGAAGAACAACGGCGCGCGCTCGCGGCGGTGCTCGATACTTTGAAACCCGAAGCGCTCGCGGTGCCCGACTCGTTGTTGCGTTTGATTCCGCCGCGGCCGGTTGGTTATCCGCGCACGCGCGAAGACTTTCGCATTCGCACCCAGCCGGTCTTCGACGCGCTGGCGCCCGCGGAAGCGATCGCGGACCACGTCGCGGGTTTCCTGTTCAACCAGGAACGCGCCGCGCGTCTGGTCCAGTTTCACGCTCGCGATCCGCGCAATCCGGGTCTCGACGAAGTGATCGATCGTGTACTCGCGGCCACGTGGAAAGCGCCCGTGGCGAGTGGTTATGCGGGCGAGCTTCAGCACACAGTGAACATGGTTGTGTTAACGAACCTCATGTCGCTCGCGGCGAACGATCGCGCGGCGAACCAGGTGCGTGCGATTGCTTCGTGGAAACTCGAGCAGTTGAAAACGTGGCTCGGCACGCAACGCCGTCTAACCACCGACGACAATCGGCGCGCGTTTCTTTTCTACAGCTTCGATCAGATCAAACGCTTTCAGGAAGATCCCAAGAAGATGAATCTCACGAATCCGCAACCCCCGCCTGACGGCCAGCCTATCGGTATGGATCGGTGGTAGGATTAGCGTCTCATGCCCGGACTTGAACATTACGTCGGCGAAGTGCTCGACGAGAAATACCGCCTCGAACGACTGCTCGGGCAGGGCGGCATGGGCGCGGTGTATCTCGCGACGCACCTCGGCACCGAGCGCTACGTCGCGTTGAAATTGATCTCGCCGCGCTTCATGCGCAACGAGGAGTTCGTGGAACGTTTCAAACGCGAAGCGCGTGCTGCGGGACGTTTGCGTCACCCAAACGTCGTCGACGTTACCGACTTCGGTTTTGCACGCGTGAAAGAAGGCCACGTCGCGTACCTCGTGATGGAATATCTCGACGGCTGCACGCTCGGAGATGTGTTGGCCGAAGAGAAACATTTGCCGCTCGAGTGGGTGGCGGACATTCTCGAACAAGTTTGTTCAGCCGTTCACGAAGCACACCAGCAGGGCATCATTCACCGCGATCTGAAGCCCGACAATATCTGGCTCGAACCCAATCGCCTCGGCGGTTATCGGGTCAAGGTGCTCGACTTCGGCATCGCTAAACTTGGACCAACCACTGAGAGCGCGCCGGTCGACGATTCAGCTTCGACACTGATCGACAACGTCTCGGCGATGCGCGCTGGCGGTGATTTGGAAAAGAACACGCTGCTGCAAGCGCCGCAGCTCACGAAACCGCCGACGCAGCAGGACAGTTTTGCAGACGAAGACGGCACGCTGCTTTTCGACGACTCGAACGGTGGTCCAACTCGACACGCCGGCGCGACCACGGCGCGTGGCTCGGCGTTGACGCGGGTCGGCGCGATCATGGGCACGCCGCTTTACATGTCGCCCGAACAGTGCGGCGGCGGACGCGTCGACATGCGTTCGGACATCTACAGTCTCGGTGTGATCGCTTATCAAATGCTCGCGGGCGAGCCGCCGTTTTCCGGCAACACTTCCGCGGTGATGAAGGCGCATCGCGAGCAGTCGCCGCAGCACCTGCGCGAACGTTCGAAAAAAATTCCGAAGCGCGTTGCGGGTGTGGTCATGTCGGCGCTGGCGAAAGAGCCGGCGAAGCGGCCGGCGACGGCGTTTGCGTTTGCGAGTACGTTGCGCGGTCAGGCGGAAGGCATCGGCGCGCTTTACCGGCGCGCGTTTGCGCTGTACAGCGAGTTCTTTCCGAAGTTTGTGAAGTTGAGTTTCATTGCGCACGTGCCGGTAATCGTCACGTCCATTCTGATGAGCGCGCTGCTGATTGCTGCGCAATACCTCGAGGGTGGGAACAAAGCTCTGAGGATCGCGGTCGCTTGTGCGACGGTTATCGTGGCGCTGGGACAAATCGTCGCCTACACGATTGCGAGTTCGGTGATCTCGGGCGTCACGGCAGTGATCATCACGCAGATCACGGCCGCGCCGTTGCGACCCGTGGAGCTGCGCGTCGCGTTTGGAGTTTTGAAGAAGCGTTGGCGTCCGTTTATGAAAACGGTGATTCGGGTAACGTTGAAGATCCTGCTGGGGATGGTGTTGTTGGTGATCCCGGGCATCATCACGTGGGTCCGCTACTCGCTTTACGCGCCGGTCGTGCTCATCGAAGGATTGCAGGGAAAGGCCGCGATGCGCCGTGCGCGTGAGCTCGCCTCGCGCTCGTGGCGCACGATCATCATCGTGTGCGTGCTGCAGATCGTGATTCCGATGATCGTGAGCGCCATCGTCGGTCGCGTTAAGTTTGTAGTGAACGGTCCCAAGAATTCGCTTTCGCAACAGCTCTACCAGCAGGCTATCGCACTCGTGAACATCTTCATCGTGCCGCTGATCGCGATCGTGCCGGCGCTGCTTTATATAAAGATGAAGCAGTTAGGTGGCGAGCAGTTGACAGCAGCTCTGACGCAGATCGAAGAAGTCGACGCGGGCGAGCGCAGTGCGTGGCAGCAGCGGATGCGCACGCGCGTGAGTCTGTCCACCCCCACCAGCCACAAGACCGCTTAGGGTGAAATCGCCCAACTCACTGTTGCGTACACAATTTTGATTGACGGGCCAACTACCTCGCCGTATACTCCGCCAACCTCAAACGTGAGCACATGTCACTCGCGACCTCGCTAAGGAATTCATACTTGTCTCACTCTTCGCGAATGACAGTATTCATGGTCCAGGCGTAGAGGTGCTCATAAACGTCCTTACCCGCAAAGGCTTTGTTAACTTCTCCTCCGGAGGTAGCGATGCTTAAACTCGTCATTAGCGCGGTGCTCGTAGTTGCTGTTTCTGCCGTCCTTATCACCCTATCCTCAAACAGCGTCAACTCGAAAATCCAGGAACTGGAAAAGTCGAAAGACCGCGGCAAATTGTCCTGGTACGCCGCGAGGGCCAACGCAAAAGGTCAAACTGAAGCCAGGGTGGCGGCGCCGATCATCGAGTATGCGGTGCCAAAAGATCTGGATGAAGCTCTGGCCTATTACAGCCTCGTGATAGTAGAACCTGTGGAAAAAAAATCGTATCCCGAGGAAAGCACGATCACGAGTTGGTACAAGTTCAGGCTGATCGAAGAATTGTCCAGCCCGACACGTCTTTGCACAACTTGCCCGGACATTGCACCAGCGCCCGCTGACATGTTGCCGCTCAAATCGGACGAATTCGTGGCGCCACGATGCGAAGGTGAAATCGAACTGGCTGGGGTAAAGCTCGTCAGCGTCAATCCGGACTTTCCCAGCTTTGAAAAGGGAAAACGCTACCTCATCTTCCTCGCTTTCGACACGGCGCGCACCGCGGCGGCGTTGCGGATGGGTCCATGGGGGGCCTTTCGATTAGACGATTTGGATCAGCTAAAAGCCGTCAACGAATACAAACACCCGGTCATCGATGAACTCACAGGTGGCGCAGACCATTCGCTGAATAAACTGCGCAGACGCCTTAAGACCGGGAAATAGTTACTCGCAAGAGTCATGGTCTCTCGTTCCTCACCTCCTCAAGAGAAGGGCTTTGCGATGAATCTCACGTGATCCTCCTACGCTCGCAGTTGGATTGTCGGCTTTGTGTTGACGTTTTTTGTTGTCGCTGTCGCGTTTGTCTACGCAGAGAATTCCCACCCTGTTATAAGGATCAACAATTTCCGGTTAGCAGCGGCACACTGCGATCTCTGCCACAGTTTGGATTGAAAATAATCGAGCTCGACTACAAGCTCTCCAAACGCAGCGACAGTTACGGTAATTTCTTCCGCTACCGCGCTAAGATCAAAGATAACCAGGATGCTCAAATGGGCCGTTGGGCTTGGGATGTGATCTTAGGTCGAGGCGAACAACACTAGCGCGCTAGAAATTCATCTCGCCGTACAACCCAAACGACGGCGCGTAAACCTCATCTCGAAAGTGGGACTGACGAGTCCCGCAAGCGAAACGTCCAAAGGCTTACGCGCCGCCCAACCTTCGCGTTTTTTCTAGCAAAAATACAAATCCCTTGCTGGCACGCCCCTTGTTTACATTCGCGCCGGAGAACTGTATATAGTTGCGTGTGAAGTTTTAGCTGAAGTCGGCTCCGTCACTTCGCGCGCGCATCGCCGCTCTCTCAACTGGCTAATACAGCTCTCCACTAATTTCTTGGCAGTAAGAGTGCGTTATGGATATCAAGCGACCCCCTAAATCCAAACTCAAGAAAAAGATTCGCACGGCCATCATGATTGTCGTCGGCCTCGCAGCCATCGGCGGCATCACTTACGGTCTCACTAAACTGAAACCCGCCGCCCCCCCGCTCGATCCCTCGACTGCGGTGATCGACACTGTTAAGCGCGGCGAGATGGTGCGTGATGTGCGAGGTAACGGGACGCTCGTACCGCAAGTAACGCGCTGGGTGCCCGCGCCGGCTGACGGACGCGTGGAAAACATCCTGCTCCAAGCCGGCGTCGAAGTCAGCCCCGAAACAGTCATCGTCGAACTTTCCAATCCGCAACTCGAGCAACAAGCCACTGACGCCGAATTTCAGGTCAAGGCTGCCGAAGCCGACGAACAAAACCTGCGCGTGAAGCTTGAAAGCGACACGATGACGCAGAAAGCGGCCATCGCTACTATCAACGCTCAGTACAGCCAGGCAAAACTGCAACTTGACGCCGATGAAGGACTGGCAAAGCAAGGTTATCTGCCGGAGTTGCAATTGAAGATCTCACGTGTCGCCGTTCAGGATCTGGCGAACCGTTTGAAGGTCGAGCAGGAACGACTCGCCGTTAATTCGAAATCTACAAACGCTCAACTCAATGCCGCAGCTTCTCGCTTAAACCAACTCCGCGCCATGTCGAAACTGCGGCGCGATCAGGTTGACGCGTTGAAAGTGCGCGCCGGAACCGCGGGCGTGTTGCAACAAGTCTCCGTGCAGGTCGGGCAACAGGTAACGCCGGGTTTGAACATCGCCCGCGTTGCGGATCCGGCTTCGTTGAAAGCGGTGCTGAGGGTGGCTGAGACGCAGATCAAAGACGTGCGCGTCGGACAGCCCGTGCTCGTCGATACTCGCAACGGCGTGATTCAGGGCACTGTCGCGCGTATCGATCCCGCGGCTCGTGAAGGCACGTTCGACGTCGATGCTTCGCTCATCGGACCGCTGCCGCCGAGTGCGCGTCCCGACCTGAGTGTTGACGGCACCATCGAGCTTGAGCGGCTCAAAGACGTGCTCAAGGTCGGCCGGCCGGCGTTTGGCCAGGCGAATCAGACAATCGGCATGTTTGTGCTGACACCCGACGGCAGTGAAGCGGTGCGCACAAAGGTGACGCTCGGCCGCAACTCGGTCAGCACGGTCGAGATACTTGACGGGCTGAAAGAAGGAGATAAAGTAATAATCTCCGACACGTCAGCGCTCGACAGCTACAACCGCATTCGGCTGAAGTGATCTTTCAGTCATGGAAGACCGCCCTGCGGTGTTCATTTTAAGAAGTAGTCCATACAAAAACTCAAGGAGCAAAACATGAGTTCCAACGGGCAGCCCCTAATCCACCTCGCCGACGTCCGAAAAGTGTTCGAGACGGACGAGGTCGAGACCCACGCGCTCACGGGTATTCATCTGGACATTAAACAAGGTGAATACGTTTCCATTGCCGGGCCCTCGGGCTGCGGCAAGTCGACCCTGCTTTCGATCCTCGGTTTGCTGGATACGCCCAGCGCCGGCGAGTACGTCCTGAACAACCATCCGGTCGAGAATCTTTCGCTTTCCGAGCGCGCGCGCATCCGCAACCGCGAAGTCGGTTTCATCTTTCAGAGCTTCAACCTGATCGGCGATCTCAACGTTTACGAAAACGTCGAACTGCCGCTGACCTATCGCGGCATGAGCTCGTCCGAACGCAAGAAACGCACGACCGAAGCGCTCGAACGAGTCGGCATGGCCCATCGCGCGAAGCACTTGCCGAGCCAACTTTCCGGCGGTCAACAGCAACGCGTCGCGGTCGCCCGCGCAGTCGCCGGAGCCCCGAGCATCCTGCTCGCGGACGAGCCGACGGGAAACCTCGACTCGACCAACGGTGAAGCAGTGATGGAACTGTTACGCGAGCTGCATCGCGCCGGCGCCACCATCTGCATGGTCACGCACGATCCGCGCTACGCTCAGCACGCCGATCGCATCGTCCACTTGTTCGACGGCCAGATCGTCGAAGAAGAACAGGGCACCGAGCGACGTGAGATCATGGAGCGCGAGTTGAAAGAGAGCGGATTCGGAGCCATTCAATGATCAGTTTGCGGGGAGTCGAAAAAGCTTTCGCCCACGGCCCCACGAAAACTTACGTTCTCCGACGGATTAACCTCGACATCAAGCCGGGTGAATTTGTTTCGATCATGGGTCCATCTGGAGCAGGGAAGTCCACGCTGCTCCACATCCTGGGAATGCACGATCATTCATGGACCGGCGAGTATTACTTTGATGACGTGCCGGTCCATTCGCTCGACGCGAAGAAGCGCGCGGCGTTGCGCAATCGCAACGTCGGTTTCGTCTTTCAGAGTTACCACCTGCTCGACGATCAAACCGTTTTCGAGAACCTCGAATTACCGCTCTCCTATCGCGACGTGAGTAAGAAAGATCGGCAATCGATCGTCTGCGACACGCTCGATCGATTCCAGATGGTTGGCAAGAAAGACCTGTTTCCCACGCAGTTGTCGGGTGGACAACAACAACTCGTCGGCATCGCGCGCGCAGTGGTTGCGAGTCCGCGCATCATCCTGGCTGACGAGCCGACCGGCAACCTGCATTCGGCCCAGGGCAAAGAGATCATGGACATGTTCAAGCGCCTGAACGACGAGGGCACCACCATCGTTCAGGTCACGCACTCGGAGACCAATGCCGCTTACGGTAACCGCGTCGTGCAACTTGAAGATGGCTGGATCGTGAATGCCGAATCTGCGGCAGTCTGAGCTGGGAGCGCAGGCGTCTCGCCTGCACTTCCGCAACGGGTTGCCGGCGAACAGTGCAGGCGAGACGCCTGCGCTCCCAGGTTTCCCTGTAGTTGCTCTAGTAGGCGGTTAACGAACGCACGTCGGTCCAAATTTGCCGCTGTACGTTGACGTCACCCGTGTGCCCGGACGAGCCGGTGGTCCAAAACTCGTAATGGAGGAACTATGGACGCCTTCCTGAACGACATCCGTTACGCGATTCGCAATCTCGTCAAGCGTCCCGCCTTTACGATCATCGCCACCGTTACCCTTGCGCTCGGTATCGGCGCCAACAGTGCAATCTTCAGCGCGGTTTACTCGCTGTTACTCAAACCGCTGCCGTTTCCCGAAATCGATCGCGTCGTCACCATCTGGGACAAAGCGCCGAGCCGCGGCTATACGCACAACGAAGTCGCCATGGCCAACTACCTCGATTGGCGCGCGCAAAATCACTCGTTCGAACAACTCGCGCTTTATCGCTGGTGGAGCGTAAACCTCACGGGCATCGACACGCCGGAACGCATTCAGGGTTTTCAAGTCACTGCAAACTTCGTCGACGTCACCGGCATTAAGCCGATCCTCGGCCGCGCGTTCACCGAAGAAGAGAACCAACCAGGCAAGGGCGATGTGGCGATCATCGCAAACAGTCTGTGGCAACGCCGTTTTGGCGGCGATCCAAACATCATCGGCAAGACCATCACCGTCAACAAACTCCCGCTAACCATCGTCGGCGTGATGCCGAACACTTTGAGCTATCCGGTGCCCGGCGAGATTTACGCGCCGCTGACAATCACGCCCGCACTCGCGAGTAATCGCCAAAGCCACGATTCATACGTCATCGGCCGGCTAAAGCCTGGCGTGTCGGTCCAGAGCGCACAAGCCGACGTTGACAACATCGCCGCGCGGCTCGAGCAGCAGTATCCCGAAACGAATACCAAGCTCGGCGCGACGGTGTTTCCGATCGTTGCCGACACGGTGCGCAAGTACGATACCGGCGTGTGGGTCGCAATGGGCGCGGTCGCTTTCGTTTTGTTGATTGCCTGTGCGAACGTCGCAAACCTGATGCTGGCGCGCGCGAGTGGACGCCAGCGAGAGATCGCGTTGCGCGCCGCTCTGGGCGCGACGCGTTGGCGCATCGTTAGGCAACTGCTGATCGAAAGCGTGATTGTTGCGCTGCTCGGCGGCGTGCTGGGAATTCTCGTCGCGGTTTGGGGTCTCGATGCTTTGCGAGCAGCAAATCCTGGCGACGCGGCCAGGTTTGCTCCTGGTTGGAGTCAACTCGGAATCAATGTTCCCGTCCTCGTGTTTACGATCGCACTTTCGGTTCTCAGCGGCCTGGTGTTTGGCCTCGCGCCGGCTTTACAAGTTTCCAAACCTAATCTCAACGAGTCGATGAAGGAGGGCAGCCGGCAGAGTTCCGGTCGCTCACATGGCCTGCGCAGTTCGCTGGTGGTGTTTGAGATTGCTTTGTCGCTAGTCCTGCTCGTCTGCGCCGGTCTCTTCTTTCGTAGTTTTCTCACGCTGTTCAAAACCGATCCCGGTTTTGATCCCGACCACGTGTTGACGATGAATCTGATCTTGCCGCACGCGAAGTACAAGGATGAACCACAAAGCGCGGCTTTTTATAAAGAGCTGGTCCAACGCGTCAAAGCAACTCCCGGAGTTGAATCAGCGGCCGCAGTCAACTTTTTGCCGCTCGGCGGTTCAAACGCGTCGGACGACTATTTGGTTGAAGGCGAGCCGCAACCGGGGCCCGGTCACGAGAATGAGGGCCGCTATCGCGTGTGCACAGCCGATTACTTCAGCACGATGCGCATCCCGATCGTTAAAGGCCGCGCTTTCACCGAACAAGACAAAGCCGGCGTGACGCCGGTCGTAATCGTGAACGAAACACTGGCACGGAAACACTGGCCCGGCCAGGACCCGATCGGCAAACGCATTCGGTTCGACTATCCGATCGACAAAGCGCCGTGGCTGGAAATTGTCGGCGTCAGCAAAGACGTCCGGCACGAGCTGACGCTTGAAGTCACGCCCGAGCTCTACCTGCCTCACGCACAGGATTCATGGAACTCAATGGTGCTCGTGGCCCGCACCACTGTCGATCCAACGTCGCTCGCGGGCGCGATTCGCCAGAGCGTTTGGGCCATCGACAGAGATCAGCCGGTGTTTGACGTACGCACGATGGAGGAAGTGCGTGCGCTCTCCGTGGGGTTGCAAACGTTTTCGTCGCTGATGATCGGAATCTTTGCGGGCATCGCGTTGTTGCTGGCGTCGATCGGCATTTACGGCGTGATGGCTTTTGTCGTCACGCAACGCACGCAGGAGATCGGCATCCGCATGGCGCTCGGCGCGCGTGGCGTGGACGTGTTGCGGCTCGTGCTCGCAAACGGAATGAAACTCGCGCTTATCGGCTTACTAATCGGTTTAGCGGTCGCGTGGGGCGTGACGCGATTCTTCGCGAAATTATTAGTGGGAGTGAAGCCGACAGATCTACTGACGTTCGGCATCGTGTCGGCGTGTTTGTTGGCGGCGGCGTTTCTCGCTTGTTACCTGCCCGCGCGCCGCGCGACGAAAGTCGATCCGTTGGAAGCGTTGCGCTACGAGTGAAAGGCAATCCACAGATTACGCAGAAAGTAATCTGTGGAATCTGTGGATGGTTTGATATGGCAGGTTTGTACAAAGACATTCGATATGGCGTGCGGATGCTGTTGAAACATCCGATGTTCACTACTGTGGCCGTACTCACGCTCGCGCTCGGCATCGCGGCAACCACTGCCACGTTCACGGTCGTCGACGGCGTACTCCTGCGGAAACTGCCGGTCGCCGATCCGGATCGCGTTGTTGTAATCCACAATCAACTGCCGAAGATTAATCTGCCGCGCACGCAAGTCTCCGCGTTGCAGTATCTCGACTACAACCGGCAAAGCGACGCGTTTGCCTCAACGGCAGCGCTCAGCACGCGCAACTTCAATCTCACCGGCGTGAGTGTCCCCGAACGTTTACAGGCAGGACGCGCCACTGCGAGTTTTTTTCAGACGCTCGGAGTAAATCCTGTTGTTGGCCGCTTCTTCACCGCAGACGAAGACAGGGTCGGCAACGAGCACGTCGTCGTTTTGAGCAGCGCGTTGTGGAAACGTCTCTTTACCGCCAACGCTGCCGCGATCGGTGGTTCGCTTCAACTCAACGCCGACAACTACAAGATCGTCGGCGTGGCGCCGGAAGGACTCGAAGAGCTCTACCCCAATGTAAATCTCTGGCTGCCGATGGCGTTCTCGCCGCAGGAGCTCTCCGAGGCACGACGCTCGAGCCTTGCTTTCACAATGCTCGCTCGCTTGAAACCGGGCGCGACCATTCACGAAGCGCAGGCGAGCATGACGGCGGTCGCACGCAGTACTCCGGGAAAAGACGCTGACAGCTTCAACATCGAAGTCCGTTCGCTGACGGATGAATACGTCAGCGACGTGCGCCGGCCGCTCTTTGTGTTGTTGTGCGCGGTGGTCGCGGTGCTGTTGATCTCCTGCGCCAACGTCGCCAATCTCCTGCTGGCCCGGGCGACCGCGCGCGGTCACGAGATCGCCGTGCGTGCAGCTTTGGGCGCGCGCCGCAGACGTCTCATTCAGCAACTGTTGACCGAAAGTCTGCTCGTCGCGTTGACCGGCGGTGTGCTCGGCGTCCTGTTCGCTTTCTGGGGCACGAAAGCTTTACTCGCGTTTGCGCCGGCGAACCTGCCGCGTCTCAACGCGATTCATCTCGATCTCAAAATTTTATTTTTGAGCATCGGCGTGTCGCTCGTTTGCGGTGTGCTGTTCGGGTTAGCGCCCGCTTTGACTGCGTCGAAGACGAACCTCGTCACTTCGTTGAAAGAATCAGAGCGCACCGATTCGGCGAGCGCGGGTCGACAATGGTTGCGCCGAACTTTCGTCGTGGCGGAAGTCGCAATGGCGCTCGTGCTGCTCGTCTCCGCGGGACTGCTGGTCCGAAGTTTCGCCAAAGTGGTCGACGTGCAGCCCGGATTCGATCCGCACAACGTGCTGACGCTGCGTCTCTCGCTGCCCTCCGCTCAATACAACAACGCGACCAAAGTCGCGGCGTTCTACGACGACGTGGTCGCGCGAGTGTCTGGTTTGCCGGGCGTGGTCCAGGCCGGCGCGGCGTATCAAACACCCTTCACACCCGGCGGCGACAACTCCATCTTCTTCGTGCGCGATCGACAAGCCGGACCTGACGCGCCGCCGCCGCATGCCGATTACGGTTTCGTCTCCGCAAACTACTTCAAAGCCATCGGTCTGCCGATTCTCAAAGGCCGCGACTTTCAGCCGCAGGACATGCGCGCCGGTGATTACTTCGCGCCCAACTCCGTCGCGATCGTCGATGGAGAGTTAGCGAAACGTTACTGGCCCAACGGCGACGCGCTCGGTGGTGGCATCAGTTGGAGCGCGCAGGGACCATGGGCCACCGTCGTCGGCATCTGTGCCACTGCGCAGTTAAACGATCTCACTGAAAAATCGAAAGGCACGTTCTATCTGCCTTCATACATTCAGAGTTCGACCCTCGTCGTTCGCACCGCCGGCGATCCGCGTTTGCTCACCCAAGCGATACGCGATCAGGTCCTGGCCGTCGATCCGAATCAACCGACATACGACGTGAAGACAATGGAAGAGCGAGTGGCGCTGACGCTCGAAGCGCGTCGCTTCGCCGTCGTTCTGCTCGGGATCTTCAGCGGACTCGCATTGCTGCTCGCGGCGATCGGTTTGTACGGCGTGCTCGCGTTCACCGTCTCGCAACGTACGCGCGAAATCGGCATTCACATCGCCCTCGGTGCCCGCGCGCGCGACGTTTTGCTGATGGTTATCCGGCAGGGAATGGCGCTGGTCCTGATCGGCATCGGCCTCGGAATGTTGGGCGCGTACGCCTTGACGCGAACCATTCGCAGTTTGTTGTTCGAAGTTGCCCCCACCGACGCGCTGACGTTTTCGATCGCGGCGTTGCTGCTCGCGGTCGTCGGGTTTCTCGCTTGTTATCTGCCTGCGCGGCGCGCAACGAAGGTCGATCCATTGGTAGCACTTAAGTACGAGTAACGGTTATGGAATCTCTAATCAAGGATCTCAAGTACGGACTGCGCAGTCTCGTGAAGCGCAAAGGCTTCGCGGCGATCGCGGTGCTCACGCTCGCGCTCGGCATCGGCGCCAACACCGCGATCTTCACGCTCGTGAATGCCGTGATGTTGAAGTCACTGCCGGTAAGTCATCCGGAACAACTCGTGTTGTTCAGCGACACGACCGGCGAAGGCACTTCAGTTCACGACGTGCCGATGACAGGAGAATGGAAGCGCTTCACCTACGCTTCTTATCTTTACTTCCGCGATCACAATCAATCGTTTCAGGACCTCACTGCGTTCCGCAGCGGCGAGAGCCGCTTGAGTGTGCGGCGCGGCGCGGTCCAGGGCGCAGCCGCCACGCGCGCGTCGGGACATCTCGTTGCCGGCAACTATTTTTCTTTGCTCGGCGTGAATCCGCTGCGCGGCCGTCTGCTCACACCTGAAGACGACAAACCAAGCGCGGCACCGGCCGCCGTGCTGAGTTATCGCTACTGGGACCAGGAGCTGAACCGCGATCCGTCGATCGTGGGCCAAACGTTCATCGTCAACGGCACCAACTTCACTGTCGTCGGCATCGCGCCGCAGGAGTTCTTCGGCGTGCGCGTGCGGCAGCCGCCGGATTTCTGGTTGCCGCTCGCGTTTCATCCGCAAGTGGAGCTGCGCAAGTCGTTTCTCGACAACGACCAGGTTTCGTTTCTGGGGCTGCTCGGCCGTCTCAAGCCCGGCGTGTCGTTGGCCCAGGCGCAGGCGGGCATCAATCTTCAGTTGCGGCAGTACCTGACCGAGTTGGCAGGCAGCAAACTCACTGAAGAACGACAACGCGGCATTCAAAACACGTACATCAAGCTCGCTGAAGGCTATGGCGGCATTTCCGGTTTGCGCGCGCTTTATTCGAAGCCGCTGCACATGCTGATGGCCATCGTCGGCATGGTGCTGTTGATTGCGTGTGCGAACGTCGGCAGCTTGCTGCTCGCGCGCGCAACGGCGCGCAAGGCGGAGATCTCGTTGCGCATGGCGTTGGGCGCGAGCCGCTGGCGCATCATTCGCCAACTCCTCACCGAAAGCATGTTGCTCGCGGCGGTGGGCGGAATTTGCGGCGTGCTGTTGGCCCAATGGGGCGTAACGATCCTCGTCAATCTCGTCGCGAAAGAAACGCCGCTCGACACGCGTCCTGATTCCGGCGTGCTCGCGTTCACGGTCGCAGTTTCGATCGTCGCGGGACTCTTGTTTGGACTCGTGCCGGCGATTCGCGCCAGCAAAACAGATCTCGCGACCGCGATGAAAGAGAAGGCGCGCACGCGCAGCCGTCTCGGACGCTTCAGCCTGTCGTCGGCGATGGTCGTGTTGCAGGTCGGACTCTCGATGGTGCTTTTGACCGGCGCCGGTCTGTTCGCGCGCAGCTTGCTGAACCTGCAACGCGAAAACGTCGGGTTCGATCGGTCTAACATCCTCCTGCTCGGGATCGATCCGCGGCTCGCGGGTTACAAACCGGCGGAGCTGCCCGCGCTTTATCAACAGATACTCGATCGTCTTGGCAGTCAGCCAAACGTGCGCTCGGTTTCGATGGCGACTTATTCACCGATGAGCGGCAGTCATCGCGGCAGTAGCATCGAGATACCCGGTTACACGCCGCAGCCTGACGAAAACGTCGTCGTCGAAGACATGCTTGCTGGTCCAAAGTATGCGGAGACACTCGGCATACCACTGTTGCGCGGACGAGATCTCGAAATTCGCGACAACGTATCGGCGCCGCGCGTAGCGTTAGTTAACGAAGCGTTCGCCAAGCGCTACTACAAAGATCAAAATCCGGTCGGCCGCAACTTCACCTTCGATGACGAGACGGACAACGGCAAGATGCTCGAGATCGTTGGCGTTGTCGGCGACGTCAAAACCGAAGACGCGCGTGAAAAACAGGAACCGGCGGTCTATCGACCCATCCTCCAGATTGCCGACGAAGCCGCTTACACGGTCAACATTCAGCTCCGCACCACCGGGGATCCCAACTCCTTCGCGCAACCCGCGCGGCAAATCATCAACAGCGTCGACGACAAGATTCCGATCTTCGGCGTGACCACACTCGACGATCAGGTACACGGAACTCTGCAACAAGATCGTCTGATCGCGCAGCTCGTGAGTTTCTTCGGCGCGCTCGCGTTGATGCTCGCGTGCATCGGTTTGTACGGCGTGATGGCCCATGGCGTCGCGCGGCGCACAAACGAGATCGGCATTCGCATGGCGCTCGGCGCGCGCGGCGGCAACATCGCGTGGATGATTTTGCGCGAGACGATGACGCTCGTCTTGCTTGGTCTCGTGATCGGTGTGCCGACCGCACTCTTCGCTGCGCGCTTCATCTCCGCGCAATTGTTTGGTCTACAACCTGCCGACCCGACCGCGCTCATCGGCGCGGGCCTTGTGTTGACGCTCGTTGCGTTGCTCGCGGGTTACGTGCCCGCGCGTCGCGCCTCGCGCGTGAATCCGTTGAATGCACTGAGGTACGAATGATGGACTCCGTAATCAAAGATCTACGCTTTGCGATCCGCAGCCTCCTCAAACGGCCGGGCTTCACCGCCATCACGTTGATCGCGCTCGCGCTCGGCATCGGCGCAAACACCGCGATCTTCAGTCTCGTGAACGCCGTCATCCTGCGGCCGCTGCCGTATCCCGAAGCCGATCGACTCGTGTGGATGTACGGCAACATTCGCAACGGTGGTAATCACGCGAGCGTCGCGCCGCTCGACTTCCTCGACTATCGCAATCAGAACAAAACGTTCGAGCAGTTTGCGGCTTCATTCACCGTGCCGCTGCCGGTAACCCTCACCGGCTCCGGCGAGCCCGAACGTCTGCAAGCGTCCGGCGTCACCGGCAATTTCTTCCAGGCGTTTGGCGTGTCGCCCGCGCTGGGCCGCGGCTTCACACTCGATAACGAGCAGCCGGGCCAGGACCAGGTCGCGGTGATCAGTTACGGACTTTGGCAAAGACGTTTCGGCGGCGATCCGTCCATCGTCAACAAGAAGGTCGTGCTCGACGGCAAAGCCTGCGAAGTGGTCGGCGTGATGGGCCAGGACGTTTCGTTTCCGCAAACCGTCGACTTGTGGGTGCCGCTCAATTTCGAAGCCGGCCCGTTCATGAAACAACGCAAGGCGCATTTCCTGCGGCCGATCGGACGATTGAAAGCCGGCGTCAGTCTGGCCCAGGCGCAAGCCGACACCGATCTAATCGCGGCCCAACTCGAGAAGCAGTTTCCCGAGTCGAACACCGGCTGGAACCTGCGTCTCATTCCGTTGCAGGAACAACTCGTCGGCAGCACGCGCACCACGCTCTTTGTTCTTTTCGGCGCGGTTGGTTTCGTGCTGCTGATCGCGTGCGCAAACGTCGCGAACCTGTTGTTGGTCCGGGCGGCGGCAAGGCAGCGCGAGATTGCGCTGCGAACCGCGCTCGGCGCGAGTCGCGGGCGCATCGTCAGGCAGATGATCACGGAGAGTTTGTTGCTCGCGATCTGCGGCGGCGCGTTGGGTGCGGTGCTCGCGGCGTGGGGCGTGCAGATTCTCGTTAAGTTGAGTGAAGGCAGTATGCCACCGACCGCGAAGGTGAAAATCGACGCGACCGTGCTCGGTTTCACCCTCCTGATTTCCGTCGTCACCGGCTTGCTCTTCGGTCTCGCGCCCGCGCTGCGCACGGCGAAAGTGAACCTGATCGATTGTTTGAAAGACGGCCTGCGCGGCGGCAGCGAGAGCACGCTGCGCAATCGTACGCGTAGTTTGCTCGTCGTGTTTGAAAGCGCCGTCGCGGTGATGTTGTTGATCGGCGCGGGACTGCTGGTGCGCAGTCTCGTCGCGCTGCAGCACGTCAATCCCGGGTTCGATCCGGAAAACGTGTTGACGCTGCGCGTCGATCTCTCACAACACAAATACGACACGCCGGAAAAGAGCTCGAACTTCTTCCAGCAACTCCAGACGCGTGTCTCCGGTCTACCCGGCGTCGAGACGGTTGGTCTGGTTACGGAACTGCCGCTGAGCGGCCAACCAAACGATCTGCCGTTCACTGTCGAAGGCCGTCCACCCGTCAAACCCGGTGAGGAATACGACGCAGATTTTCGCCGCGTAAATCAAAACTACTTCAGCGCGCTGCGCATTCCTTTGCTGCGCGGTCGCAACTTCACCGAGCAGGAAGTGCGGCAAGGCGACGCCGTGACGATCGTAAGCCAGCAGCTCGTCGACGACGTGTTTCCGAATGAAAACCCGTTGGGCAAACGGCTGGTGAGCGCCATCGGCAAGCAGGCTTACGAGATCGTCGGCGTCGTCGGCGACCTGCGTCACCGATCGCTCGAAGACGATCCGTTTCCGGCGATGTACTTCCCGACGTTTGCGTCTGGTGGGACCAACCTCGTGGTCCGCACGAAGGGCGATCCGTTGAGCATCGTCGGCGCGATCCGTAAAGAGGTGCAGGCGATCGATCCCGATCAACCGATCGCGGCGGTGAAGCCGATGACCAATGGGTCGAGACTTCAGTCGCGGCGCCGCGTTATCGCACGACGTTGCTCGGTTTGTTCGCGGCGCTCGCGATGGTGCTCGCGGCGACCGGAATCTACGGTGTGATGTCGTATTCAGTGGCGCAACGAACACACGAGATCGGCGTGCGGATGGCGCTCGGTGCGCGACGTAGCGACGTGTTGAAGCTCGTAGTGCGACAGGGAATGCTGCTCACAGTGGTCGGCGTGATAGTCGGCTTGCTCGGAGCATTTGCCCTGACGCGCGTGATGTCGAGTTTGCTTTTCGGCGTGACGACAAAAGATCCGATCACGTTTGCCGTAGTTGCGGGTTTGCTGATCGCCGTGGCGTTTATCGCGTGCTTCGTCCCCGCGCGACGCGCAACGAAAGTCGATCCGTTAGTTGCCTTGAGATACGAGTGAGGGATTAGTAATGCTGCAAGATTTACAGTTTGGTTTACGGATGCTGCGGAAAAATCCCGGCTTCACCGCGGTCGCTGTTTTGTCGCTGGCGCTCGGTATCGGCGCGAACACCGCGATCTTTCAACTCGTGAACGCGGTGCGTCTGAAGACGCTGCCCGTCGCGAATCCGCAACAGCTCGTGAACGTTCGTCTCACGGATATGGACGGGTCGCGCGGCTCCAAACCGGCGCCGTACTCGTCGGTGACTAATCCGATCTGGGAACAGGTTCGCGATCGACAACAAGCGTTCTCCGGCGTGCTCGCGTGGGGCAGGCAGGATTTCAATCTGGCCCAGGGCGGTGAAGTGCGCAACGCAAAAGGACTCTGGGTCAGCGGCGACTTCTTCAACGTGCTCGGCGTGCAACCGGAACGCGGCCGACTGTTGACCAATGCGGACGATCAGCGTGGTTGCGCTGCTCCCGGCGCGGTGATCAGTCACGGTTTTTGGCAACGCGAATACGGCGGCGATCCAAACGTCGTCGGCCGCAAAGTCACGCTCGCAGACAAGTCTTTCGAAATCGTCGGCGTCACGCCGCCGAGCTTTTTTGGTCTCGAAGTCGGCCGCACGTTCGACGTCGCTTTGCCGATCTGCGCCGACGCCGTCATCTCCGGCAAAAACAACCGGCTCGATTCAGGTTTCAACTGGTGGTTGATGATCACCGCCCGGCTGAAGCCGGGTTGGACCACGCAACAAGCGACCGCGCAGTTACAGTCGATCTCGCCGTCGCTGTTTCAACAAACGCTGCCGCCGAATTATCCGCCCGTCAGCGTGAAACCCTACCTCGAATCGAAGCTGCAAGCCGTCGAAGGCGACGCGGGCTATTCGACTCTGCGCGAGAGTTACGAGCGTCCGTTGTGGTTGTTGCTGGCCATCGCCGGGTTGGTGCTGCTAATCGCGTGCGCCAACCTGGCGAATCTTTTGCTCGCGCGGGCCAGCACGCGCGAACGCGAGATCGCCGTGCGCCAGGCAGTCGGCGCTTCGCGCGCGCGCATCATCCGGCAGCTACTCGTCGAGACGCTGTTGTTGACGTTACTCGGCGCCGGAATCGCGGCGTTGTTGGCCCAGGGACTGAGCCGCTTCCTCGTTTCGCTGATCGGCACAGGCGCGAACGCAGTCTTTCTCGATCTCACTCCAGACTGGCGTGTGCTCGGATTCACTGCCGGCGTCGGCGCGTTGACATGTTTGCTGTTTGGCCTGACTCCCGCATTGCGCGCGACGCGCGTTGATATCGGCGCGGTGATGAAAGCCACCAAACGCGGGCTCACGGCGGGTCACGGTCGTTTCAGTTTGCGGCGCGCGCTCGTGGTAATTCAGGTCGCGCTGTCGCTGGTCCTGGTGGCGAGTGCGCTGCTGTTCACGCGCAGTCTCACGAAACTGCTGACACTCGACGCTGGCTTCAATCAGGAGAACCTGCTGATCGCGCGCGTCAGTTTTCGCCGGCTGAACGTCGCGCCGGAACGCCGGATCGAATTCAAAGAGCAGATGCTCGAGCGGCTGAAGGCTGTGCCCGGCGTGCAGGCGGTGACCGAGTCAGACGTGATTCCGCTCACGGGCGGTGGACGCAGCAACGTGGTTTGGAAAGAAGGCGATCAGAACACGAAGACTGACGTTTCTTTCAATCGCGTCGGCATCGACTACTTTCAAACGATTCAACTGCCGCTGCGCGCGGGACGCCAATTTAATTCTTACGACACCATGAGCTCGCCGCGCGTTGCGATCGTGAACGAAACGCTGGCGCAGCAACTCGGCGAGCTTAGTCCCATCGGCCATCGCTTTGTCGTCGAACAAACACCGAGCGAACCGGAAACTGCTTACGAGGTCGTCGGCGTCGTGCCCGACGCGAAGTTTGAAGACTTGAAAGAAAACCGACAAGCGGTGATGTACCTGCCGGCGTTACAGGATCCGCAGCCGGCAACGTGGCGGCAGTTTCTGATCCGCTCCTCACTACCGCAAGCCGAGATCACCGCTGCCGTAAACAAAGCGTTGACTGAGGTGAACCCCTCGCTCGACACGGGCTACGAGTGGTTCCAAACGATGGTCCAGGGATCGATGTTGCGCGAACGTTTGATGGCGACGCTCTCGGGCTTTTTCGGCGTGCTCGCGCTCGTGCTCGCGACAATCGGTCTCTACGGAATTTTGACTTACGCCGTGTCGAGCCGCACGAACGAGATCGGCATTCGCATCGCGCTCGGCGCGCGCGTGCAGGAAGTCGTCACCCTCGTCCTCCGTGAAGCGCTGGTGCTGGTCGCGATCGGCATTGTCGCCGGCATACCCGCGGTGTTTGTAATCGCGCGCTTTGCGCAAACGCTTTTGTTCAACTTGTCCCCGACTGATCCGCTGTCGCTGACGCTCGCCGTCGTGGTGATGCTGGTCGTCGCTTTGCTGGCGGCTTACCTGCCGGCGCGGCGCGCGACGCGAATCGATCCGCTCGTTGCGCTGAGGTACGAATAAAGCCATCCACAAATTACACAGATGTTTTTCTGCGTAATCTGTGGATGGTTTTGGTGAGGTTAACAATGGACGTTTTATTCAAAGATTTTCAGTATGCGCTGCGGGGCGTGGTCAAGCGCCCGGCGTTCACGGCGATCGCCATCGTCACGCTGGGGCTCGGCATCGGCGCGAGTACCGCGATCTTCAGCGTCGTCAATAGTGTGATGCTGCGGCGTCTGCCGTACCCCAATGCGGATCGCATCGTCGCGATCGAGGAGATAGATCGAGAGGGACAACAAGGACAAGTGACTGGTCCAAACTTTCTTGATTGGCGCGCGCAAAACACCGTCTTCGAACATCTCTCCGCGATCAAAACAACTTACGCCAATCTCACGCTCGCCGATCAGGCTGAACGCATCGACCTCGCGCAAACCTCCGCTGACTTCTTCGACGTGTTTGGCGTCGCGCCGGAAGTCGGACGCCTGTTCGTCACGGCTGACGAGCAAGCGGGACATGCGCCGGTCGTGGTGTTGAGCGATGCGTTGTGGCGGCGGAAGTTCGGCGCCGATCAATCGCTCGTCGGGCACCAGGTAAATCTCGACGGCAAGAGCTACGTGGTCGTCGGGATCGCGCCGCCGGGTTTTGGGTATCCGGGTAAAACTGAAGCATGGTTGCCGCCGCTAAAACTCGCGCCCGAGATGAACGAACGCGCAGAACCCACGACGCGCCGCGGCAGTGGTTACTTGTACGCGATCGCGTTGCTCAAGCCGGGCATCACGTTGCCGCAAGCGGCGAGCGAGATGGAAACGATCACCGCGCGGCTGCGGCAGCAATATCCCGATACCAACAACACGCGTTTCGATCGCGTGGTCTCACTGCAGGAGCATCTCATCGGCAAGTCAGACACGATGCTGTGGCTACTCTTTGGCGCGGTGATGTTGGTGCTGTTGATTGCTTGTGCGAACGTCGCGAACCTCCTGCTCGCGAGCGCCGTGTCGCGCAGCAAAGAGATGGCGATTCGCGCTGCACTCGGCGCGTCGCGCTGGCGCGTGATTCGTCAACTCTTAACGGAAAGCACGATCCTCGCGCTCGCGGGTGGCGTGCTCGGTTTTGCGCTGTCGAGTTACGGCATCGCAGCGATCACCAAGCTGCTGCCGCAAGACTTTCCGCGGCTGAACGAAATCGGCATGGACTGGCGCGTGTTTGGTTTCACGCTCGGTGCGTCGTTGCTTACCGGTTTTCTCTTCGGCTTCGCGCCCGCGCTGCAAATGTCCAAGACGGACGTGCAGGAAGCGATAAAAGAAACTGGACGCGGCACCGCCGGCAGCGCCCGGCACACGCGTTTGCGTCATGCCTTGATCGTCACCGAAGTTGCGTTGTCGGTGGTCCTGCTCGCCGGCGCCGGTTTGTTGTTCCGCAGCTTCATGCGTTTGCAGTCGGTGAACGCCGGCTTCATGCCGCAACAGGTGTTGACCGCAAAACTCTCGCCGGCTGGTCCACAGTTCCAAAACGACGCTGACTACGTTTCGTTCTACGACCGGGTGCTCGAACGCGTCCGGACGATCCCTGGCGTGCAGAGCGCGGGCGTTATCAACACGCTGCCGCTGAGCAAGGGACCAACGGTCGCCTTCCGTATCGACGGACGCCCCGTTACGACGCCCGATAAGTGGCCCTCTTGCAACTTCCGCAGCGTCAGCTCCGACTACTTCCGCACGATGAACATTCCGGTGTTGCAAGGCCGCCCGTTCAACGACGCCGACGGCCCAAACGTCCCGCTGCGTTTGATGATCAATCAGGCGTTGGCCCAACGCGATTTCCCGAATGAAGACCCGGTGGGGAAGCGAGTCACCTTCGGCAATACTGGGCCAAACAATCAACCCGTCTGGTTTGAGATCGTCGGCGTGACCGCAAACGTGCGCAGCCTCGAGTTGCGCGAAGAAGCGTCGCCCGAGCTCTACTTCACAATCAAACAAAATCCCTTTGAGAACAACGCCATCGTCATTCGTTCGACTGTCGAACCGCAAAGCATCGCGCCCGCGTTGCGGCAGGCAGTTGCGGAAGTCGATCGCACGGTGCCGGTTTCGCAAGTGCAGACGATGGAACACATCGTCAGCGAGTCAGTGACGCAACCGCGCTTCAACCTGTTTCTGCTCGGACTCTTCGGCAGTCTCGCACTGCTGTTGTCTGCCGCGGGAATTTACGGCGTCACTTCTTACACCGTCACGCAACGCACGCACGAGCTCGGCATTCGGCTCGCGCTTGGCGCGCAGGTCAGCGACGTGCTGCGGCTCGTGCTGGGCCAGGGCATGGTGGTGATTGGTATCGGTCTCGTTATCGGTCTCGCTGCTTCGTTGGCGTTGATGCGTTTACTGCGCAGTCTGCTCTTCGGCATTGGTGAAAACGATCCGCTCACGTTCACGGCGATCACGTTTGTGTTGCTGCTCGTTGCGCTCGCGGCGTGTTACATCCCTGCGCGCCGCGCCACGAAAGTCGATCCGTTAGTAGCGCTCAGGTACGAATAAAGCCATCCACAGATTACGCAGAGTAGTCTGCCTTGGCCGAAGTAATCTGCGGAATCTGTGGAAGGTTTTAGTGAGATAACAATGGAAGCTCTCCTTAAAGATCTCAAGTTTGCGCTGCGTAGTTTGTTGAAGCAGCCCGGCTTCACCGCCGTGGCGGTGATTACCCTGATGCTGGCGATCGGCGTCAACACCACGATCTTCAGCGTTGTGAATGCGGTGCTGCTGCGAGCCCTGCCTTTTCGTAATCCCGAGCAACTGGTGGCGGTTTACAAGCCCGCGAGCGGCGAGGGATTCCCGGGCCTCGCTGCGTACCAGTATCTCGCCTGGCATGACAAGCAGACGAGCTTCGAAGATCTCGGCGCGTACAGTGACGACAGCTTCAATCTCACCGGTCTCGGCGAGCCCGAACGCATCACGAGCGCAGAGGTAACTGCCAGCTTCTTCAACACGCTCGGCGTGCGGCCGGTGCGTGGCCGCACTTTCGCCGCGGAAGAAGATAAGCCGGGCGTGAACAACGTCGCGATTGTCAGCGAGGGATTCTGGCAACGACGTTACGGGCGCGACGAAGCCATTCTCGGCAAAACTCTCACGCTGAATGACAAGCCTTACACCATCGTCGGTGTGATGCCCGCGGGTTTTCGTTTTCCCGGTGACTTCGAGATCTGGTTGGCGCTGGCGCTCGATCCGGCGCACGAATTTCAGGGGGAGTATTTCTCGATCGTCGAAGTCGTGGGCCGGTTGAAACCCGGTGTCTCTGCGCAGATGGCGCAGAACGAATTGAACGTGATCGCGCGCAACGCTTCCGCCGAAGTAAAGGATCCGTCGACGCTCACGTCGATCGAGGTCGGACCGCTGCATCAACAACTCGTCAGCGGCGTTCGTCTCACCATGCTGTTGCTTTGGGGCGCGGTCGGCCTCGTGATGTTGCTCGCGGGTGTGAACGTCGCCGGCCTGATGATCTCGCGCACCCTCGCGCGTCAGCGTGAGATGGCGGTGCGCGCCGCGGTTGGCGCGCGACGTTGGCAACTCGTTCGCCAACTACTCACCGAAAGCGTCGTGCTCGGTCTTGCCGGCGGCGCGCTGGGTTTGCTGATCGCGATCTGGTCCACACACGCCATCGGCTCGCTCGCGCCGGAAGGTTTCGCCACTTCGGTTTACGACTTGAGCAACGTGCCCATTGATTGGCGAGTTTTTGCGTTCACGCTGGCGTTGTCAGTCGTCACTGGGATCGTGTTCGGACTCGCTCCCGCGTTGACGGCTTCAAAACCCGACTTGCTGCAGGCGTTGCGCAACAGTCGCTCAGCAGGTTTGATGAGTTTCGGATTGCGCAGTCTCCGCGGCTGGCTCGTCGTAGCTGAGTTAGCACTGGCGATGGTCCTGTTGCTCGCCGCCGGACTGCTCGTGCGCAGCTTCACCAAACTAACCACGCTCGATCTCGGTTTCGATCGCGAGAACGTGCTGACCGCACAAGTCAGTCTGCCGCGTTCGAAATACAAAGAACCGCAGCAGACACTCGCGTTTCAACAGGAACTGCTGGGCCGGATCAAAGCGCTGCCCGGCGTGCAGGCCGCGGGCACGATCACTCACACGCCGCTCAACGGCTTTACGCTGATTGTCTTCACTCAAGTCGAGGGAGCGCCGCCGATCAAGCGCAACGAGCCGGCGATCGGCGTCGGCGCAGTCTCGCCTGAATACTTTCAAACGATGCGCATTCCGCTGCTGAGCGGCCGCTACGTCGACGAGCGTGATGGTCCACAAACGCAAAAAGTCGCGGTGGTGAATCAGGCGTTTGCGCAACGATTCTTTCCGAAAGGCGACGTGTTGGGGAAACGAGTCGGGTTCAAATGTGAGAAGACGGAAGGTTTGTGCCGCACGATCGTCGGCGTAGTGGGCAACATCCGGCAGGAGAGCATCACTGACAACGTCGCCGCGGAGCTTTACCTGCCAAACACACAACTGTCGATCAACAGCATGACGTTGTTCGTGCGCACCGCGTCCGATCCGCTATCGCTCGTGGCATCGGTGCGTAACGCGGTCACGACCATCGACGCGAACCAGCCGATCTTCGGCGTGAAGACACTCGCGCAACGTGTTTCCGATGCGACTGCGGTCACTCGCTCACTGACGGTCCTGTTTTCAGCCTTTGCGCTGCTCGCGGTCGCGCTCGGCGCGGTGGGAATTTACGGCATTGTTTCGTACGCGGTCACGCAGCGGACCCAGGAGATCGGAATACGCATGGCCGTCGGCGCGAACGCGCGAGACATACTGCAACTCATCCTCAAACACGGTCTGATCCTCGTTCTCACTGGCGTGGTCATCGGCGTGGCGGGCGCGTTCGCGTTAACTCGCTTCCTGAAAACGTTGCTCTTCGGAGTTACCGCGACGGACACGCTCACGTTTGTGGCCGTCTCGCTGAGCTTTTTTGTGATCGCGATGTGCGCTTCGTTGGTTCCGGCCCGGCGCGCGATGAAAGTCGATCCGTTAGTGGCGCTTAGGTACGAATAAAGCCAGCCACAGATTACACAGATTAATCTGCAATGGCTGAAGTAAATCTGCGGAATCTGTGGATGGTTTTAATGAGGTAAAAATGGAAGCTCTTGTCAAAGATCTCAAGTTTGCTTTTCGCAGTCTGTTCAAGCGGCCGGGGTTTGTCGCCGTGGCGGTGATCACGCTCGCGCTCGGCATTGGCGGCAGCACCGCGATCTTTACCGTCGTCGACGCGGCGCTGTTGCGCGGTCTGCCTTACAAGTCGCCCGATCGTCTTTATCACTTGTGGGAGAAGACGCCGCAGGAGGAATTTTCGAAGCGTGAGTTTTCTTATCCTGATTATCTGGACTACCAGCAGAACAATGTGTTTGAGGGCCTCGCCGCGTATACCGGCGGCCGCGTGTTGCTGAGCGGCGCCGGCGACCCGGAGTTTGTCGGTGGACCACGTGTGAGTGCGAATTTCTTCTCCGTGTTGGGAGTGGAACCGATCCTCGGCCGCACGTTTCAGCCCGGCGAAGACAAGCAAGGTGGGCCAAAACTCACGGTGCTTGATTATGGCCTGTGGCAGCGCAGGTTCGGCGGCGATCCAAACGCGATCGGCAAGTCGCTGACGATCAACGGCGAGAGTTACACCATCATCGGCGTGTTGCCGCAGAGTTTTCAGTTTGCCCTGCGGCCCAACGATCTTTGGACGCTTTACCAACCCTCGCAGAACCAGTTGACGCGGCGCGGACTGCACGGCACGAACCTCATCGGCCGGCTCAAGCCGGGCGTCGATGCGGCCCAGGCGCAATCCGAACTAAACATCATCGCGAGTCGGATCGAAAAGGAATACAACGACTCGCACGCGGGCACGACGATGCGCATCGTGCCCTTGCATGAAGAAGTGGTCGGCAAGGTCAGGCCGATCCTGCTCGTATTGCTCGCGGGCGTCGGCTTCGTGTTGCTGATCGCCTGTGCGAATGTCGCGAGTCTGCTTTTGACGCGTGCGCTCGGACGGCAGAAGGAAGTCGCGATTCGTTCGGCCTTGGGCGCGAGTCGCTGGCGCGTCGTGCGGCAGTTGTTGACGGAGTCGCTGTTGCTGTCGTTGCTCGGCGGCGCGGCTGGTCTATTGATCGCCTATTGGGGCGTGCCCGCGCTCGTCTCGGCGTTGCCGCAGAACCAGTTGAACGCGATGCCGTTTCTCAAGACGTTGAGTCTTGACGCGAGAATTCTCGCGTTCTCGTTCGGTCTCTCGTTGTTGACTGGTCTCGTTTTTGGTTTAGCGCCGTCGTTGCAGTCGTCGCGCTTGGATCTAAACGAAGTGTTGAAAGAAGGCGGACGCAACACCGCGGCGGGGATGAGTCATCGGCTGCGCAGCACGATGGTCGTGGCTGAGATCGCGCTCGCGGTCGTGTTGCTCATCGGCGCCGGATTGATCATGAAGAGCCTGCTGCGGCTGCTGCAAACCAACGTCGGTTTCAAGACCGACAACTTGTTGACGATGACCGTCGTTTTACCGGCGGCGAAATTCAACCAGCCGAACCAGATCATCAACGCCCAGCAGCAACTTCAGGATCGCCTGCAATCATTGCCCGGAGTATCGAGTGCGGGAACGATCGACATTCTGCCGCTGAACGGCGGCAATACCTCGCGGTTTTTTGTCGAAGGCGATCCGATCCCGACACCGGGCCAGGAACTAGAAGCGAATGTGCGCGTCGTCAGCGACACGTATTTCAAAACTCTCGGCGTGCCGCTGCTCGGCGGCCGCATGTTTGACGAACGCGACACGCAGGACAAACCCGGCGTGGTGATCGTCAGCCGAAGCATCGCCGATCGACTCTTTGCCGGTCGCGATCCGGTGGGCCGAAAAATTCGCTACTCCGCAACTGATGATAGCGCGGATCTGATCGTCGGCGTGGTCGGTGACGTGAAGACCACCGGCCTCGATGAAAGCGTCAGGCCGGTGCTCTATTACCCGTTCCGGCAAGCACCAGCTCCGATAGCGAATTTCGTTTTGCACACGGACACCGATCCGACCGCGCTCACCGCGACGATTCGCAAAGAGGTCCGCGAGGTCGCGCCCGACGCCGGAATCCTCAACGTCAACTCGATGGACCAGATGATCGCGCAAACGCCCGCGTCGTTCATGCGCCGTTTTCCGGCGTTGATGATCGGCATCTTCGCGATCGTTGCGTTGTTGCTTGCGTCGATCGGCATCTACGGCGTGGTCTCGTATTCCGTCAGCCAACAAACACACCACATCGGTGTGCGCATGGCGCTCGGCGCGAAGCCCGCCGACATTCTAAGCATGGTCCTGAGAGAGGGACTGGTGCTCGCAGCCGCAGGCGTGGCGATCGGCATCGTGGCGGCCTTTGGGCTGATGCGTTTGTTGCGCACGTTGCTTTTCGAAGTCAGTACGACCGACGCCGCGACGTTTGCGATGGTTCCGGGCGTGTTGTTCGCCGTCGCTTTGCTTGCGTGTTACTTACCGGCGCGAAGAGCAACGAAAGTCGATCCGCTCATAGCGCTGCGTTACGAATAGGGGATTCACACACATGAAAACGGATCTTGTTTACGCGGTTCGCGTGCTCCTGAAGAAGCCGGCGTTTACGCTCGTCGCCGTATTCACTATCGCGCTCGGTATCGGCGCCAACACGGCGTTGTTCAGCATCGTCGATGCCGTGTTGTTGAAGAAACTGCCGGTGAAAGATCCCGATCGCCTCGTGCTTTTCAAAGCGAGTTGGAACAGTGAGAAGTTTAGCCCAGGCGCTTTTGACGGCGGCAACCGGATCAATCGCGCGACCGGTCTCACCATCGGCACGTCTTTTCCGCTGCAAACGTTGACGCGCTTGCGGCAGGACAAAAGCGTCGTCTCAGACGTGTGCGCCTTCTATCCGCTGGAACTGAATCTCAACGCGGGCGGCCAGGCGGAAGTGGTCCATGGCGGGATCGTTTCGGGAAATTACTTCAGCGTACTCGGCGTCCCGGCGATCGTTGGCCGCACGATTACCGATGCGGACGACAACGCCGCGGCGACGCCGGTGGCGATGCTGAGTCATCAGTTATGGACCACGCGCTTCGGCAGCGATCCTTTCGTCGTCGGTCGGCAAGTGAATATCAATAACGTGGCGTTCACGGTTGTCGGTGTAACGCCCGCGGGCTTCAACGGCGCGAGTGACGTCGGCACGACGCAGGACGTCGCGATTCCGCTCGCGTGGGAGCCGCAGGTGATGGGCGCCCAAAGCAATCTTGAAGGCGCGGGCATCTGGTGGTTGCGACTGATGGGCCGTTTGCAGCCGGGCGCCACGATCGAACAGGCGAAAGCGACGCTTGCTGGTCCATTCCAGGCGTCAGTGCTCGAGCATCGCGCCGGACGACAGGCCCGTCTGAAGACGCCGCTCAAAAACATCGAGCCCAAAGATCTGCCGCGACTCGAAGCGTTCTCCGGCAGTCAGGGCGAAATCGACGCGCGTAACGGATACGTTAAGCCGCTCGAACTCTTACTCGGCGTCGTTGCGCTCGTGCTCCTGATCGCGTGTGCGAACGTCGCGAACCTCCTGCTCGCGCGCGCTTCGACGCGCAAAAAAGAGATCGCGCTTCGGCTCGCGCTCGGTGCGAGTCGCTGGCGTTTGATCCGCCAACTGCTGACCGAGAGTGTTTTGCTGGCGACGGCCGGCGGCGCACTTGGAGTGCTCTTCGCACTTTGGATCAAGGACGGTCTTTTGATCGTCACGGATTGGGCCGGCCGGGAAATGGGTGGGCTTAACCCGACGCTCGATCTGCGTGTGCTGGCGTTCACGCTTGGCCTGTCAGTCTTGACCGGACTCGTGTTTGGCATCGTGCCGTCGTTGCGTGCGACGCGTTTTGATCTGACCCCGACGTTGAAAGACGCGGCGCGCGGATCGAGTGTCGTTGGGCGTTCACTACTCACACGATCGCTCGTCGTGGTCCAGGTCTCGTTATCGCTGTTGTTGCTGATCGGTGCCGGCCTGGTCGTGAGGACGCTGCGTAACCTGCAACACGTCGATACCGGCTTCAACGCTACTAACCTGCTGCTGTTCGACATCGATCCGAGTTTGGTCGGCTACGACGAAAACCAGCGGGCCACGCTTTACGAACGCATGTTCGCGCGGCTCGAAGCGGTGCCGGGCGTCCAAGCCGTCACTTTCTCACGCCATCCGCTGCTCGCACATAGATCGACCACGAGCGACGTCTTCGTCGCCGGTGAAGTCGGACCAGACGGCAAACCACGTGAAGCCGAGGCAAAAGTTCACGAGATACGGGAAAACTTTTTGCAGACGATGGAGATTCCGCTGCTGCTCGGCCGTTACCTGAACCCACAGGACGATGCGCAGGCGCCGCAGGTGGCGATCGTCAATCAAGCTTTCGCGCAGGCCCACTTCGGTAGTGAAAGTCCGATTGGCAAACGCTTCAGTGTCGATCCCGACAAACCCGGCGAGATCGAGATTGTTGGACTCGCACGCGACACGAAGTACACGAGTCAACGCGAGGACGTGCGGCCGACGGTCTACCGCTCGTGGCGACAGGTGTTGCGCCGCATGCAGTCCGGCACGGTTGAAGTACGCACCGGCGGCGACCCCGCGGCTTTCGTTGCGGGCATTCGCGCCGCGATGCATGAAGTCGACAGTAACTTGCCGTTGAGCAACATCCGCACGCAGATCGAACAAGCAGATCAAACGCTGGCGATGGAACGCATGTTTGCGAAGCTGCTCACGCTCTTCGGCGTGATGGCGCAGGCGCTCGCGGCGGTCGGGTTGTACGGCGTGATGGCGTTCACGGTGGCCCAACGCACGCAGGAGATCGGCATCCGCATGGCGCTCGGCGCGAACCGCGCAAACGTGTTGGCGATGATCCTGCGCCAGGGAATGGCGTTGACGTTGATCGGAATCGCGGTTGGACTCGGCGCGGCTTATGCGTTGACGAAGTATCTCGAGAGTTTGACCGGCTTGCTGTTTGGTGTTGAGCCGCGCGACCCGTGGACGTTTGCGGCGATCAGCGGGTTGTTGGCCGTGGTGGCGTTGGTGGCCTGTCTGGTGCCCGCGCGGCGGGCGACGAAAGTCGATCCGCTGGTGGCGCTCAGGTACGAGTGAAAGCCATCCACAGATTACACAGATTATGTTGAAAGACGTGCGCTATGGCATTCGCAGTTTGTTGAAGCGACCCGGCTTGACCGCGGTCGCTTTGCTCACGCTGGGCCTCGGCATCGGCGTGAATACGGCGATCTTCAGCGCGGTCGATTCGGTGTTGCTGCGGCCGCTGCCGCTAAAAGATCCGGCGCGACTCGTCGCGGTGTGGGAACACACGCCTCATCTCGGCATCGCGCAGAACCACATGGCGCCAGCGAACTTCTTCGATTTGCGCAATCACAACGATGTGTTTGAAGGCGTCGGCGCGTTCAGTGAGCTCAGCACGAACCTCACGGGCGCGGGTGAGCCGGAGCGTCTGGCAGGACAACTCGTCACCGCCAACGTTTTCAATTTGCTCGGCGTGCAACCGGCGTTGGGCCGCACGTTCGCCGCCGACGAAGATCAGATCGGTCGCGAACACGTCGTGGTATTGAGCGATGCGTTGTGGCAACGGCGCTTCAATCGCGATCCGGGCATCATCAATCGCAGCATCAACCTCAACAGCGAAGCGTTCACCGTGATCGGCGTGATGCCGCGCGGGTTTTTCTTTCCTGAACGTGAAGCGGAGTTGTGGATTCCGTGGGCGATGCCAGCTGATCAAGCGAGCGGACGCGGCGATCATTACCTGCGGGTGCTCGCGCGTCTCAAACCTGGCGTAACGATCGAACACGCCAACGCGGAAACCGAATCTCTCGCCGCGCGTCTAGCCGCCGATTATCCGCGCACGAATGAAGACCTCGGCATTCTCGTCCGCTCGTTTCAACAGGATTACGTCGGCGATCTGCGTCTGCCGATCCTGATCCTGTTCGCGACGGTCGGCGTGGTGTTGCTGATTGTCTGCGCGAACGTCGCGAACCTGTTACTGGCCCAAGCGACGACGCGACGGCGCGAGATCGCGATCCGCATGGCCGTCGGCGCGAAGCGTTGGACCATCGCGCGGCAGTTTCTGATCGAGAGTTTGTTGCTGGCCGCTGGCGGCGGGCTGTTAGGCGTGCTCGCCGCCGTTTGGGGAGTGGAAGCACTCTCGAAATTACTGCCTGACAGTCTTTCGAAACTTCAGGCGATCGGCATCAACGGCCGCGTGCTGCTGTTTACGCTCGTGGCGGTCGTCGTCACGGCGATCGCGTTCGGCGTCGTGCCTGCGCTGCACGCGGCGCGCGCGAATCCCGGTGAGAGTTTGAGTGAGACGGGCAGAGATTTGAGCGGCGGAATTTCCGGCCGGCACGTGCGACGTTTGCTCGTCGTTTCGGAAGTGGCTTTGGCCGTCGTGCTGCTCGTCGGCGCGGGTTTGCTGGTCCGTAGTTTTCAAAGACTGCGCGAAGTCGATCTCGGCTTCAAGACCGACAACCTGCTGACGATGCGCATGGAACTGCCCCTGCCGAAGTATCAGAAAGCCGAAACACGCGCGGCGTTTTACGGCGAGCTCTTGCGCCGCGTCGATGAGATTCCCGGCGTCGAGTCAGCGGGCATGATCTCGTTTTTGCCATTGTCGACCAGTGGCATGAAGTTCAACTTCAGCGTCGAAGGTCGCGCGATGCCGGGTGACGCGAACTTGCCGTTCGCACTCTATCGTTCCGTCAGTCCCGATTACTTCCGCGCCACCGGAATTCCGTTACAACGCGGCCGCTTTTTCGACGCGCACGATGCGCCCGACACGCAGCCGGTCGCCGTGGTGAACCACAAACTCGCCGAACAATTCTGGCCCGGTGAAGATCCGACCGGAAAGCGTTTGAAGGTTGGACCACCGGACGCGCCGAATCCGTGGGCCACCGTCGTTGGCGTCGTCGGCGACGTGCGCCAGAACGGTTTCTATGGCGAACAGCAGTTTGAGTTGTACGTGCCATACACGCAGGAGCGCCGGTCGTGGGTCGCGCCGCGCGATCTCATCGTGCGTACGAGTGGTGACGCTGCTTCGATCGCGGGCGCGGTGCGACAGGCGGTTTGGACGGTAGACAAGGATCAGCCGGTTTCGAACGTGCGCACGATGGACCAGGTCTTCGCCGCGGCGATCGCGCGCGAACGCTTTCAGATGTTGCTGCTCGCTTTGTTTGCGTCGCTCGCGCTCGTGCTCGCGTGTGTCGGTCTCTATGGCGTGATCTCTTACGCGGTGGCCCAACGCACCCGCGAGATCGGTGTGCGCATGGCCCTCGGCGCGCAACGCAGCGACGTACTGCGGCTCGTGATTCGACAGGGAATGGCGCTAACACTCGCGGGACTCGTGCTCGGCACTCTAGGAGCGCTCG
>JADMIO011721395.1_pt1 | contig 100344 bp, 58 predicted proteins | sample 8958161 | NCBI WGS metagenome assembly JADMIO01 (sample SAMN16585339, study PRJNA669376) | soil metagenome | isolation source: Crop rotation soil | place: USA: Cullars Rotation, Alabama | collected 2011 | reverse complement strand
CGGGATAGACAGCGTCGCTGATCGTAAAAGGGATCGGGGCAGTCGATGTGTCCTGCAGGATGGTCTGATCTGCAATCGCCGAGATGGTTGGAGGCGGATTCGTAACGGACAAGCTGACGGCAGTTGATATGCCGGTGGCACCTTGGTTATCGGTGGCTTTGGCGGTAAGCGAGTAAGCGCCCGCGCTCACGTTGTTCCAGAGAAAGTTGTAAGGGGCAGAAGTCGCTTCGCCCAGCTTGGTGGCTCCCTGGTAGAACTCGACTTTGCTCACGCTCCCATCGCTGTCCGCGGCGCTAGCGGCAATTGTCAGGTTAGCTGGCGCACTAAAGCTGGTGCCATTGCCTGGGCTGAGGATCGAGACGGTGGGCGGATGATTGACAGCCGTGACGTTCAACCCAAACGTGATGCTCGAAGCTAGATTCGCTGGATCCCGCACGGTGAGTGTTACCCTCGCTTGGCCAGATTGGCCGGGCACTGGAGTCAGGATGATCCCCCGGTTGGCGTCGGTTCCGCCCAGGAGAATGTTCGCAATGGGGAGCAGGGACTTGTTGGAAGAGTCGGCTGTCACGACCAGGCTGGATGCGGGATAGACAGCGTCGCTGATCGTAAAAGGGATCGGGGCAGTCGATGTGTCCTGGAATAAGCTCTGATCCGCAATCGCCGAGATGGTAGGCGCAGGATTCGTGACGGACACGGTGACGGCAGTTGATATGCCGCTGGCACCTTGGTTATCGGTGGCTTTGGCGGTGAGCGAGTAAGCGCCTGCGCTCACGTTGTTCCAGAGAAAGTTGTAAGGGGCAGAAGTCGATTCACCCAGCTTGGTGGCGCCCTGGTAGAACTCGACCTTCACAATGCTCCCATCGCTGTCTGTGGCACTGGCTGAAATCGTCAGATTCGCCGGAGCGGAAAGGCTACTGCCGTTGCCTGGGCTCAGGATCGAGACGGTTGGGGGACGGTTAACGGTGGATACAGTCAAGAGGAAGGTGCTACTGGAATTCAGATTGCCTCCATTCTTGACCGTGAGGGTCACGCGCGCCTGGCCAGATTGACCCGGGGTCGGCGTCAAGGTCACCGTCCGGACCGCCCCTGATCCTCCAAGGACAATGTTAGCGACCGGGAGGAGCGACTTGTTTGAAGAGTCGGCCGTCACGATCAGGGTGGAGGCGGGATACGCCGCATCGCCGACCGTAAAGGAAATAGCCGCAGTCGATGTATCTTGAGGGATCGTCTGGTCGGCAATGGCCGAGATCGTCGGGACCGAGCCGTTGACGGTCACGTTGACGGCAGCCGAGGTGCTGATGGCGCCCTGATTATCGGTGGCTCGGGCGGTCAGTGAATAAGCGCCCGCGCTCACGTTGTTCCAGAGAAAGTTATAGGGCGCTGACGTTGCTTCGCCCAGCTTCGTGGTTCCTTGGAAGAACTCGACTTTCGCAACGCTCCCATCACTGTCTGTGGCACTCGCTGTAATGGTCAGATTGGCTGGTGCAGAAAAGCTCGCCCCATTGCTCGGACTGACGATCGATATGACGGGAGAGCGATTCCCGGCCGTTACGGTAAAGGCAAACGCGCTGCTGCTGACCAAGTTTCCTGGATCGCGCACCGAGAGAATGACCGTCGTTTGACCTGATTGACCCGGGACTGGTGTGAGAGTGACTGTGCGGTTCGCACCTCCTCCGCCGAGAACGATGTTAGCCAAGGGTAACAGCGCCTTGTTGGAAGAGTCGGCTTCGACGATCAAAGAAGACGCGGGCGTTTCGGCATCGCCAATGATAAAGGGGATGCTAGCGGTCGGCGTGTCCTGAGGAGTGGTCTGGCTGAAAATGGAAGAAATAGTTGGGGGAGTGTTGGCGGGTGCGGTAACGGTGATCCAGTTCGTCTTCGTTGTGGAATAGACCAGACCGCTGACCGTGAATGCACTTAAGGTAACGGAGTAAACCCCAGCCTGATTGTACGTGTGCGGCGGGCTTTCCACCGAACTATTTGTGCCATCGCCGAAATCCCAAAAATAGCTGCTCACCGGGTCGGGGGGGGCTGGCGGTGATGCCAGCGCAACTTGGCCAACAGCCGGCTCGCTCTGGGCCAAGTCCAGGAGACCCACGTGTGACCCTGGCGAATTGGCGGCCGGCTTGAGAGATTGGATCCGGTCAACGGCGGTGATCTCGCTGGTTGCCCCATCGATCGTGCACACGTGCCAATAGTCTCCAATCCCGACGGCTGGGACGGTAAACGTGCGAATTAATCCATTGGGAGAATAAACCTTCACCGTGGCGCCGGAGCCGGCCAATGTGCCCACTCCAGAATACCGATGGACGAAGTATTGATACTTGCCTGGAAATAACGTCTGGATCGTAATCGTTTCCGGGCCGAATCCGCCTGTGCGATCGAAATCCAAGCTTGCGAAAGGATAATTGGTCAGCGTGCCTCGGCTGTTTCTTGGGTAATAGATGTGATAGGTCGAGCCTTGAATGATGGGAGTCTGCAAATGGGCGTCGAGGTCGCGCGGCTGATTTTGCCAGTTGAGCACAAGCCGCAGTGTCCCGGACGATAGAATGGGGGACATCGAGAAGCTGTTGGTCACGACGCGTTCAGAGCTCACCTGCACCACCGGGTTGAAGTAAGGCACGTATCCCGTCAGCAACGCGTGGAGCGTGGAGCTATTCGTTCTCGTCTGATTGACGAATTGCACAGTGAGCGGAGCAAACCCACTCCGGATATTGGCATCAAAATCAGCCTCGATGATGCCCCGGTCAGCGCCTTCGATCCGGTAATTGCCACTCGCATCCGTGATGTTGGTGAGAGCGCCGACCCATACGGCAACCCCTGGCAAAGGTGCGCCTGTTAAGGCATCGGTTACCTGCCCCTTGATCACATCTCGGAAGGTCAGAGCGGCGGACTGGCTGAGCACCGAGCCGAGGCTGTTGCTCACTCTCACCGAATAAAGCCCTAGATCACTCGCCGAGGCCGCCCGACGCAAGAGCGTGGCACCCGTTTCGTTTGGAAGAATATTCCCGTTGAAGAACCATTGATACGAAAGGGGTAGCGCGCCCAGAGCTTCCACGGAGAAGGAGGCATTCTGGCCTTGGGAAATGGCTTGATCTTGCGGCTGCGAGGTGATGGAAGGCACTGAGCCCCCCGAGATGACCAACTCCACCCGGTTTTGGGATTGGTTGCTGCTCTGCACAGCAATCTGGTACTCGGTCCCGGCAACGGCCAGGAAACTCAGGCTGACTGTTCCGTCCACTTTGCCCACGGCATTGCTGGCAACGACAGATAATTGGTTGAGCTGGGACCCGGTATAGACCGCAACGACGCCGCCTGAAACGCTGTTGGTCAATGTGATAAAGGCATTGCCCGACGTGGGCGCCACCCAACTCCACCAAACACTGCCAAAAGGCCCAAACCCCGCGTGCGGAGGTTCGCCTGACTCGGACGTGGCGTGCAGGTTTGAGCCAGTGGCCGTGACATCCGTCCCCGCGATGCTAATCCGGTCAGCGAAGTCGTCATTTTCTGGACGCGACAGCACGGTTAGCCTCACGAGCCGGCTGGGTGTAAATGTGCCGCCGGCATTTCGCACGAGAACCTGGTAAATCCCGGCTTGGTCCAGCCGCACATTCGGCAACGTGAGGGTGGCGGCATTGGCGCCGGTGATATCAACGCCTTGGAACTGCCATTGGTACGTCACGGGCGTTGCGCTCGTGGCTGCCACCGTAAAGGAGGGACTGTCCAGCCGTTCGATGACCGTGATATCCTGCGGTTGCTGCGTAATCGTCGGGGGCGCTTCCGGCAGCACTTGAAGGCTCAACCGGATGGCGCCAGGAGAACGATTGAACCCAATCTGCACCTGATACGTGATGCTGGCACTGGCCAGAAAACTCGCTTGCCAGGTGCCATCGAAATTCTGTGCGTAGCTCAGGGGCACCGGCACCAGCGTGTTGAGAGAGTCCCCCGTATATAGAAGGGGCTGGGTGGGCACCTCAATGCTACTGCCACCCAAATCGATCAAAGCCGGGCCGCTCTTGGGCGCCGTCCAGCTCCACCATACCGTCGGCGTGTCCGGGCCCGCACTGGGTTCGTTTGGTTCACCCGTCGCGGTCCCATTGTTCCCAGTGCCAATCGCCGGCACTCCAAGGAGCGTAAACCGGTCGACAAAATCATCGTTGGGCGGGCGCGGCATGACCGTCACCCTGGCGGGCAAGCTATTGACTGCACCCCCGAGATTTCTGACGATGACCTGATAAATCCCGTCTTGATTCTGCTTCACCTTTGGCAACGTGAGCGTCGCTTGGGTTTCTCCTGGAAGGTCGCTGCCGTTGAATTGCCATTGATAACTGAGCGGAGTCGCGCTGGTCACTTTGACCGAGAGCACGGGACTATCCCGGCGTTCCACAACCGTTAGGTCCTGGAGATCTTGGGTAATAATGGGCGGAAGGTCGGCGGCCAGCATCTTGTGCTGCGCAAGTGGGCCGATTGAGAGTGTAAGAAGAATACAAATCTCAGACAAACCAAACCAGAATCTTCGAACGCAATCTTTCCTCATAACGCTGTCGCTGCAGCCCCGCATGTCGCGCGGCCGCAAGCTGGTCACGCGTCTGGGCCCACGGCAGCCGATCAGCATGACCTTCACTACACGGTACGGTCGATTTAACGCTACCTAACAAAGCGGCCGCAGTAAATCTCAAAGTCTGGTTATTATGGGGCTGTGAAAATAAGCCTCTGGCGCAGAATGAGATGGCGCAGATGACCCTGCCAGATCCTCCCGATGTCATCCCTGGCCCGTTGCTCCCTCGCTTTTCACCAGGCGTCCGGAAACGGCCTTAGACGCGGCTGCTTTCGGCTTGCCCTGGCTATTGCAGCGATTTGATATAAAGCACCAGCGCCTCGATTTGCGTTTCGGTTATCATCCCTTCATAGCTCGGCATCGCTATGTCTGACTTTTCAAAGCCGCGGACGATCTTCACCCCAGGCTCGCGAATGGATTCCCGCACATACTTTTCGTCAGCCGCTGATTTGCTCCCGCCCGCGAGCAGGACTTCGCTGCCGAACAGTCCTTTCCAAGTTGGTCCTGCTTTGCCCACGGTTGACCCGTCAACGGAATGGCACGCCACGCAGCCCATCAACTCGGCGGTTCGTTTGCCCTCCGCAACCGTCGCAGGCGCGGATGCGGCCGCGGCGGCCAGTCTCGGGGTTAGATCAACGGCCAGGTCCGGAAACCCCTCGGCGGCGGGATGGAACGGCACAAGTTCGCCAGGCGTGAAATAGGCGCTTTGCTCGAGTTGGGCGTTGGCGCGGGTTTGCAGAGACCAGCCAATGCGCATTTGCATAACGGGACGCATATCCGGGATGCCGATGAAGAGGGCTGTGCGATCGAGCGATAGATAAGCGCTGCTCGGCACCAATCCATCCTGGCCTTTGTTGCCGTCCGTTTTAAAATGCGGCGAACCGTAGTTGGCGGAGCGCTGATAGTTCCACCGTTCCGCGGAGAAATTGCCAGCGTCCGCCGCGGTCTTCTCGTCCAGGGCAACGTCAAAGCGGAGCAGGACCCCTTTATCCATCGCGACGATCTCGCGCGGCAGCGTGCTGGGAGCGCCGGTATAGCGCAATCGGGCCAGTCCGCTGATCTGTCCGGCCGTGGTTCCGAAGATTTGGAAGCCGGCAAAGTAGAGCTGGCCGTCCTGGGGATTCACCGCGCCATCGAGCGGAGCAAACGCCAAATCCCGCGTGATGCTGATCACCGCAGCTTGCCAGCGTGAAGTTCGCTGGTGCATCAGCACCCGGAAGATTTCCGGCCGATAATAACCGAAATGAATGAGTGCATCATTGAGCGGGCCCATCTGCGCGCCGGTGAGCCAAACTTGGTTCGCCCCAGACGCATTGATCGAATACGGAATCCAGGTCAGGGGATCAGCAATCGGCGCGGGGTATTGTTCCTTGGGCAGCAGACTGCTGAGAAACCCGTAAAACTGGTGATCCTGGATAATATGCAACGGGGTGGTGGGCACATAATGGCCTTGCTGATCACTAGCGGTGATAAGCCCGGTTTTGGGATGCACTCCCAGGTAGGGCGAGCGCAAGCCCCAGCCGAGCACCTCGGCTGAGGCGCCATCCGGCGTCACTCTCATGACGCAGCCATTGTGCTTGCCCAGGTGCGACATTTGGATTCCCCCTTTGCCAATGATAAACGCACCGTCTGGCGCAAGTTTCATCGCCTGCGCGTATTCGCGGGTTTCGGCCGTTTGGGCGAAGGCATTTGAGAAGAGTTCGTGAACGTCCGCCTCACCGTCCTGATTGGTATCGCGCAAGCGCCAAATCCCGTTTCGGTCGAAGACAAAGACTTCGTCGTCGCGAATGCACAAGCTTTGCGGTTCATGCAAGCCGGAGGTAAATCGGCGCCATTGGACCGCGCTCAGGTCGCCGGTCAACCCGGAGATGATCCAAACATCGCCATCAAAGGTTACCGCTGCAGCCCGACCGTCCTTGAAGAAAGCCAAGCCCGTCAACCGAATGTTCCGGTGCCATGGGTTGTCCAAGGGAAGCGAGATGTTATCGACCACGTAAGCGTTCGTGGCGGAAGACAATTCCGCGTGTGTCGTCAATACCTCTGGCCAGCGCGCTCGGGCAACGGAATCGAGCTCAGCCTTGCGCAGAGTGCGCGATGTGGTCGCTCGGGAGAGTTGCACGCTGAACTCGATCGATTTGGACGACGGAAAAATCCGCGCGGCCATCAAGCCGTCCGGTTGCTCCACTAACTCGGCAACGGGCGAGGCGTCGGACGCTGCAAACGCGAGGGCAACCTGGATTTGAGATAAGAGATGGTCGGGCCGGCGGCCCAGGACAAGCCAGAGTCGTTTGGACACGCGGGGCAGGAAGAACCGCCGTTCCAAAACCGGCTGCCCATTCTCCAACTGGGCCTGGACCCACTCCTGCACCGGCACGCCAGCCACCTCGTACTCCAGGCGCAGCCCGCCCGCCGTGAGTCGAATGGCATTGAATCGGCCGACCTTCTTGGGCAGAGCGCCCCGGCCGGTCTCATCTTTGTCCGGGGCGGGTTCGCGAGGATCATCCAGCGCGATGAATTCGCCAGTTTGCCAGCCTGGATAAAGACCAGTGGCGAGCCAAGGGACGTCGAGGATCTGCGGCAGGATTCTCTCGCCATCCGGCGCTTTCGTGCCGGCCGCATTGTACGAGACCCGCGACATCGAAACGGCGGTGATTCCTTTGCCCGTCCACATGGCCGACATCCGGAGCAGATCTGTGTCAAAGCAGGCCCAACAGCCATAACCCAGATTGAGGATGAGTCCACGAGGCGTCAGGTTGTTTGACGGAAGCCCGTCACCCAGCGTTCGCGCGTCCAGGATGGAAGAGGAGAACGGGAAATTCGTTTCCACAAAATCTCCCCACATCGCCTGCTGGGACGCCAGTTCGAAGCTGTTCCGCTGCCAATCAGCGGCCCGCGTTGAAAAGATCAATCCAAACCAACCCGCCACGAACAGCGCCGTGCGCATGCAGCCACCTGGAATGTTGTCCATGCCATACTGTTAAATGCGTTTCATTCTCCGGGCGAGATCAAAGGACCGCTCCAGAAAAGTCATTCGAAAGCTCGGAACTTCCAGTCGACCCTCTGTGGGGGGGAGGTTGCTCCGGCTGGTTGAGTGGCTCTCGCGGACCGCATGGCCGAAAATGCAGGTGCGGCTGACCGGTTTCGGCCATTGTGAGGAACTATCCCCAAGCCGCGCTTGACCGTTTATGGGCGGCTGCACATGCTCGCCGAATGGCTGGCATATGCTGAGGCTGCACACAAGCAACCGGCTGGAGGCACTAGCCGGCCAGCTCGTTGAGGTTGTGCGCGAGCCATTGTCCTCGCCGCTGCAGCCGGAGGTGATCGTCGTGCAGAGCCAGGGAATGGCGCGCTGGCTCAAGCTGCAGTTGGCCAGTCACCATGGCATCTGCAGCAACTGCCAGTTTCCATTCCCGCGGGCGTTCAGCTATGCGGCCTGCCTCGGGACAATTCCTGGTCTGCCTGCGGAACCGGCTTATGACGCCGGCGCGCTGGTCTGGCAGGTCATGAAACAACTGCTGGAATGCATCGATCGGCCCGGATTCGAGATGGCGCGGAACTATTTGCAGCAGGATCTGGATGGCCGCAAACGGTTTCAACTCGCCCAGCAGCTCGCCCAAGTCCTGGATCAATACCTGGTGTTCAGGCCTGAGATGGTCCTGGAATGGGAGCGCCAGGACCCGGCAGAGTGGCAAGGGAGACTCTGGCGCGAGATCAGCCCGCCGTTCCGGAAGGAACATCCAGCCGCTTTGCAGGCCAGGCTGATCGAGTCTTTGGCGGAAGGATCGCTATCGCTGGCCAAGCTGCCCGAGCGCGTTGCGGTCTTCGGGATTTCCGCTTTGCCGCCGTATTACCTGGAGATCTTTGCGGCCCTTGGCAAGCGGATCCCCGTGCACTTCTTTGTGCTGGAACCGTGCGCCGAGTTCTGGGGGTATATCCGTTCGGATAGTGAGCAGCGGAAGGTGTTAAAACAGGCGGGACGCAGTGCTGCTCAAGCCGAGTTGTGGCACCTGGAGACGGGCAACCGGCTGCTCGCATCCCTGGGCAAACTGGGGCGTGATTTCTTGTTGCTGATTCTGGAGTCCGGCCCGTGGCATGAAGGCGAGCTGTCGCTCTTTACTGACCCAGGCGAGGCCACGCTCTTGTCCGCCATCCAATCGGATATTCTTTGGCTCCGGGATCGAGGCCGGGATGGGACGCCGCGCCTGGCGCTGGCTCATGCGGACGATTCGGTGCAAGTGCATTCGTGCCATAGTCCGTTGAGGGAACTGGAAGTGCTGCAGGATCATTTGCTTTCCTGGTTCCAGCAGGACTCGGAGCTCGCGCCGCGCGACATCCTCGTCATGATTCCGGAGATTGAGGAGTACGCGCCCCTGGTGCACGCGGTCTTTGAATCGCCCGAAAAAGAGGAGCAGCGCATTCCATTCAGCGTGGCCGATCGCGGTGCGCGATCCCAAAGCCATCTCATGGAGACCTTTTTGGCCCTGATCAGTCTGGCGGATTCCCGCCTCGGAGCCAGTGCGGTCCTGGCCCTTCTTGAATCCGAACCGCTCCGCGCCAAGTTCGGGCTGGTCGAAGGCGATCTTGAATCCATCCGGCATTGGATCGAAGAAGTTCGCATTCGGTGGGGCTTAAACCAGGATCAGCGAGCTGGCCTGGGCTTGCCAGCGTGGGACGAAAATACCTGGCACGCTGGCTTGCAGCGTCTTTTGGCCGGGTATGCCATGGCGGGCAAAGGCGAGCAACTTTTTCAGGGCATTCTCCCGTTCGACGACATCGAAGGCAGCGCCGCGGAATTGCTCGGCAACTTTCTCGAATTCACTCACCAGTTGTTCGAGATGACGCAAGGTTTATCGAAGGCCCGTTCGCTTGACTCATGGGTGGGCACATTTCAATCGATTTTGGAGCGCTTCTTTGCCACGGATGATGTCCACGCCCCCGAGTTGAAGGTGTTGCAAGACTGTCTGGAAAACCTACGGGCATCAGCCCGGCGCGCCGGGTTCAACGAGGAGATCAGCAGAGTCGTCGTCCTGGAGCAGTTGACGCGCGATCTGTCCCAGGACCATTGGCACGCCGGGTACATGACCGGTGGCGTGACCTTCTGCGCTCTCAAGCCCATGCGGAGCATTCCCGCAAAGATCATTTGTCTACTCGGGATGAATAACAGTGCGTTCCCGCGCGCGGCGGCGTCCTTGAGTTTTGACCTGCTGTCCACCGGCCGGAGGTTAGGCGATCGGAGCAGCCGGGAAGATGACCGTTACCTGTTCCTGGAGACGCTCATTTCCGCGCGGCAACGCCTTTACATCAGCTACGTCGGGCAATCCATTCGGGACAACTGCGTTGCGCCACCTTCCGTGGTGGTGAGCGAGCTGCTGGATTACATCACACAAGGGTTTGAATCTCCTGATCAATGCCCCATCCACGAGCACATCAGCACCCGGCATCGCTTGCAAGCGTTCAGCCCCGCTTACTTTTCCGGAGGCCGGCTGTTCAGCTACTCTCGCGACAATCTCCGCGCTAGCCAGGCAAATGGGCCGGCCCACATGCCGCCCACTTCATTCATCACCTCCCCAATCCCCAGCCCGGAACCCGAATGGCGCCGGCTGACTTTCCCCGCCCTCGCGGAATTTCTTTGCGCGCCCGCCAAGTATCTTGCGCAAAAGCGTCTGCGGATCAAGCTGCCCGCCCGGCGATCATCGCTGCTCGAGCGGGAGCCATTCAACCTGGATCACCTGGAACGATACGGGTTGGAAACGGAATTGCTTGAGCTCCGGCGGCGGGGCATGGATCTGGCCAAGACTCTCGATATCCTGCGGTGCTCGGGCCGTTTGCCGGCCTGCAAACCGGGGGAAGCGTGCTACGCGCAGCTGTGCCGCAGCGTGGAAAGCTTTTACGCGACATTAAAGCCGCATCTGCCAGAACAATTCGAACCGGCCGAGTCATTCGAGCTGAACATCGACAGCTTCAGGTTATCCGGCCATGTCAGCCGGATTACCCGAGCAGGACTTCTGTTTTATAGGCTGGCGACGATCAAGCCGTCCGATTTGATCCGGGCTTGGGTCGAGCACCTGTTCTGGAACGCGGCTCAGCGCGACCCAAAGCAGGCCACATCCGTGCTCGTGGGCAAAGATGCCCTCTGGACATTGCGGCCGGTCGCAGACGCGCGCTCGGTGCTGAGGGAATTGCTCACGCTCTATTGGAGCGGCCTTTGTCAGCCGCTGAAATTCTTCCCTAAAACCTCATTCGCTTTTGCCGATGCCGATTTCAAGGCGCTCGCCAAGCCGCCGGGCAAGAGCACAAGGACGCCCAGGGAATGCGCTCTAGCCATCTGGGAGGGCGACGATTACCTGGCTCAAAGCGAGAGCCAGGACGAGTACATCGCCCTGTTTTTCCGCGAGTCCGTCCCTTTAGACGAGTGCTTTGAAACGACAGCGCGCACGGTGTTTCACCCGTTGTTGCGCAACGCGAATACCGCAAAGACATGAGCCATTGCGCACCCTTTGAGCTCGCGAAAACGCCGTTATGGCCAGGGGCCAGCCTGATCGAAGCGAGCGCCGGGACGGGCAAGACCTACGCCATCACTGGCCTGGTTGCGCGCCTGATCGTCGAACAAAATCTGTCTATTCGTGATATTCTCGTTGTGACGTTCACGGATGCGGCGACGCAGGAACTTCGCGATCGCATCCGCCAGACATTAGGGCTCGCTGCGCAAGCCTTCAGCCGCGGGTCAAGCACCGTGCCTTTCCTGAGTGAACTCCTGGATGCTTGGCGCGCGCAACAGCAGGAGATGGCCGCGCGCTTCCAAAATGCTCTGTGCAGCTTCGATGAGGCGCCCATCTGCACCATTCACAGCTTCTGCCAGCGCACACTCCAGGAACGGGCCTTTGATAGTGGCCTGCTCTTTGACACAGAACTGGTGACCGATCCGTCTGAACTCCTCCGGGAGCTGGCAGATGATTTCTGGCGCACGCGGTTTTATGACGCGGCCCCGGTCCTGGTCCAGTATGCGTTCAAGAATGCCCTGGATCCGGAGGTGTTCATGCGTTTGCTCCGCACCTGCACCAACTATCCGCATCTCGAGTTTCTCTCGCAAGCCCAGGGGCAGAGCCTCGACGCGCTCGCGCAGCAACTGGAAGGGCGTTTTCAGGAAGCCCGCGCGCTTTGGCAGGCGGAACGTGGCGTCATTCAAGCGTGCTTCGGATCCGCGATCAAATGGGGCAACAAACCGTACAATTCTGACGCGGACATGGCAGCGCTTTATGAGGAGCTGGACGTTTGCTTTTCCGAAAGCAAAACCGCCTTCGAAACCTTCTCGAGTCTCGAGCAATTTTGCCCCACGGCGCTCGAGGCCAAGCGCAGCCAGCGTTCCAAGTCTCCTCCGCCAATTCCGACGCATTCATTCTTTGAAACGTGCGAAAAACTATGCGCGGCGGAGAAGCTGTGGCTGGCCAGCTTATCCCTGGCCTTTGTCGAGCACGCTCGCTTGGAAATGCCCAAGCGCAAGGCGGCCCACAAAATCCAGTTTTACGAAGATCTGCTGACGCGTCTGGATCAGGCGCTGGCCGGACCATCTGGTGTGTCGCTCGTCGAGCACTTGCGCACCCGTTATAAAGCCGCGTTGATCGATGAATTCCAGGATACCGATCCGATCCAATACGCCATCTTTCGCCGGGCGTTCGCTGGCAGCCAAGCGTTCCTCTTCATGATCGGTGATCCGAAGCAGGCTATCTATGGCTTTCGCGGGGCCGACATTTTTACTTATCTCCAGGCGGCCAGCGAAACCACCCGGTGCTTTACGCTCGGGGCGAACTGGCGCTCCGAGTCGGGCCTGGTGCAGGCGGTCAACCGGGTCTTCAGCTTCAAACCAAACGCGTTTGTCTTTGATCGGATTGACTTTCAGGCCACGGTCGCTAAAGGGCAGGCCGACTCGGCGCCGCTCGAGTTCGAGGGAGTGAAAAAGGCGCCGTTTCAGCTCTGGTTTTGGGAAACAGGCAAAGAGATCACGCAGAAGCTGGCCCGCGCGACCCTGCCTGGAGCTGTCGCGACGGAGATTGTTCAATTGCTCAACGGCAAAGCGATGATTGGCCAGCGGCCAGTTCAACCTGGAGATATTGCTGTTCTTGTCCTCACAAACGCGCAGGCCGCTCAAATTCAGGAAGCGCTGCATGCCCGCCGGATCCCTAATGTCCTCTACACCACAGCCAGCCTCTTTGATTCGGTCGATGCCGCTGAGTTGGGCCGCGTTCTGGCGGGTATTGCTGCGCCTGGGAACGAACAGCGCGTGCGCTCCGCTTTGGCCACAGATCTGTTCGGCATCGATGGCGCCAGCCTCTACGCCCTCGATGAAAGCCAATGGCAAGCTTGGTTCGAGAAGTTCCACAATTATCGCCAGACTTGGGAGGAGTTCGGCTTCTTTCGCATGTTCCGCCAATGGTTGCGCTTGGAACAAGTCCGGGCGCGTTTGTTGGGCTTGGCCAACGGCGAGCGGCGCCTGACGAATCTGCTGCACCTGAGCGAGGTCTTGCATCACGCGGAGAGCACCCGCCGGCTTGGCATCAACGGTCTCCTCAAGTGGCTCGAGGATCAGGCCGGCGCGGACAAGGAAGCTCCTGAGGAACATCAACTCCGGCTCGAACGCGACGACAACGCCGCGCGCATTGTCACCGTCCACAAAAGTAAAGGACTCGAGTACCTAATCGTCTTTTGTCCGTTCTCGTGGAAAGGCTCGGAGATCAAGCGCGGCTCGGATGAACAGGTGTTCTTTCACGACCCCGAGCACGAAGGAAGGCTCATGCGCGACTTGGGTCCCGAGATCCGCGAGGAGCACCGGCAGCTGGCGAAACAAGAAAAACTGGCCGAGAACGTTCGTTTGCTCTACGTCGCGCTCACCCGGGCCAAGCATCGCTGCTATTTCACCTGGGGCCGATTTCGCGGGTCGGGCAGTGCGGCACCCAGTTGGCTCCTGCATCGGTCAGAGACACTGGATGGACCGGTCGTTGCTTCGCTCGAGGCGAGTTTCAACGCATTGCAGGACGACGATCTGAGGAATCATCTCGAGATCATGGCTGGCCAATCACAAGGCACCATCGAGCTGTCCAATCTCCCGGAAATCAATCCCCGCGCGTATCAAGGCGCCGCCCAGGCCGATGCCCAGCTCGAAGCTCGCCAATTCTCGGGCCGGATCCGGCGGGACTGGGTGATTTCCAGCTTCACTGGCCTGGCTGCGGGCCAGCACCAGGAAGCACCAGATCATGACGCGGCCGGCCCTCTATTAGACAACCCTGGGACCGGGATCTTTTCCTTTCCACGCGGGACCAAAGCAGGCACGTGCTTGCATGAAATCCTGGAGAAACTCGATTTTGCCAGCGACGAACTGGCCGTAGCAGCGCTGGTTCAGCAGCGGCTGGAGGCGCATCACTTCGATCAACCGGATGCCGCCCGTGCCGTTTGTCAGATGTTGAAGAACCTTGTCCAGTTTCCTCTCGCGGCGAGCGGGCCGGAACTAAAACTGGCCATGATCAGCGCCGCGGACCGGCTGGTGGAATTGGAATTCTATTTTCCGATCCAGCAACTCGTCCCGTCTGAGCTGCTCAAACTCCTCAGTCGTCATGGATGGGGCGGCGTGGCTGCTGAAGCTGGCCGGTTCGGGCTCGACCTGGTCAACGGCTACTTGAACGGATATATCGATCTCGTCTTCCAGTCCGACGGCCGTTATTACATCGTGGACTGGAAATCCAATTGGCTCGGCGACAGCCTTGAGGATTATGCCCAGCCCGCCCTGCGCACCGAAATGGAGCGGCAACAGTACTATCTCCAGTATCATCTCTACACCGTTGCTTTGGACAAGTACCTGTCGCTGCGGATGCCCGGATATGCGTACGACCGGCATTTTGGCGGGGTCTTTTATATCTTTCTGCGCGGCATAGATCCGGCCCGTCCGGACTGCGGCTCATTTTATGACCGGCCCTCCGCGCGCGCCATCCATGATCTTGCCCGATTGCTGGCGGACCAATGAACGTGGCAAATCCAAATTCAACCGGCCCTAGCTCAGACATCGGTCCCGCCGAGCCGTTGCTGGAGTTCGACGCCCTCGATCGTCGTTTTGCGGAATTTATCAGCCAGTTCGATCCGCGGGATCGACACATCGAGCTGGCCGCGAGGTTGGTCAGCCATGCCCGAAGCTTGGGCCATATCTGTCTGGATCTGGACGCCCTAACCAGCGGTGCGCTCGACCCGGCGTTGCTGGCCCTGGCTGGCCCTATGGTCCCGGAAGCATCCGCATGGATCGAAAAACTCAGCGCTTCACCTGCGATCGGCCGGCCCGGGGCTTTCAAGCCACTCATTCTGGATGAGGCCAAGCGCCTCTACCTCCATCGATATTGGCAGTACGAAACCAACCTCGCGGCGGACCTCAAACAGCGCGCCAACACTCTCACTCCGTTTAACCCCAAATTGTTCGGTGATGGCCTCGTCCGTTTTTTTCCGGGGGCCAAGCGCGAGGTGATTGATGGGCAGATGGTCGCTGCCTTCGCTTCACTGCGGACGGGGCTTTGTGTCATCTCCGGTGGTCCTGGCACCGGCAAGACTCGCACGGTGGTGGTGCTGCTGGCCCTCATGCTCGAACAAAGACCCCAGCTTCGAATTGCATTAGCGGCACCGACGGGCAAGGCCGCCGCCCGGCTGCAGGAATCAGTCAAGGTGACTAAGGCGTCGCTCGACTGCGCGGCTGAGGTCAAGGCCATGTTACCTGAGGAAGCGAGCACGATTCATCGGTTGCTTGGCCCCATTCCGGATTCGGCTTATTTCCAGCACGACACGGACCACCCGCTGCCGTTCGATGTCGTGGTGGTAGACGAAGCGAGCATGGTCGATCTGGCGCTCATGGCCAAGCTGCTGTCCGCTCTGCCGGCTCAAGCGCGCCTGGTGCTCCTGGGCGACCGGAATCAGCTCGCTTCCGTTGAAGCTGGCTCAGTCCTCGCTGATATTTGCGCTGGGAAAGAACACCACGGATTTTCGCAGCAGTTCTGTGATGACTTTCAGCAAATGACGGGTGCGGCCATGCCACCCGTCCCACTCCAGAACAGTATCGGGCGCCGCGCAGATTGCATCGTCGAACTGCGCCAGAACTATCGCTTTGGCAATGATAGCGGCATTTACCGGCTAAGCCAGGCGGTCAATGACGCGGACGCCAGTCGCGCCTTGGATGTGCTCGCGGCATCGCGCGGTTCTTCTGACCTCAGCTCCCGTCCGCTGCCCGCACCCGATGGTCTGAAAGAACAGCTCCAGCCCATCGTCCTGGAAGGTTTCACACCTTCTTTGCGGGCCAGGAATCCAGCCGACGCGCTGGCTTTGCTTGGCCGGTTTAGAATCTTATCGCCGCTGCGGAGCGGGCCGTATGGGGTTGAAAACCTTAACGCTCTTGTGGAAGAGATTCTCCTTGAGGCGGGACTGCTGCGAGGCCGGGGAGCGTTCCCGGCCGGCCGCGCGGTGCTGGTGACCCGCAATGATTACAATCTCAAGCTGTTCAACGGCGACATTGGCCTGATCCAGCCGGATCTCGCGACCTCGCAGATGCGTGTCTGGTTTCCAGCGGCGGGCGGCGGCACGCGCAGCTTCTTGCCCTTGCGCCTGCCGGAGCACGAAAGCGCCTACGCCTTGACTGTGCATAAGAGCCAGGGATCTGAATTTGAACGCGTGCTCCTGATCTTGCCGAAGGAAGATTCAAGAGTTCTTACACGGGAATTGGTCTATACCGGTCTGACCCGCGCCAGCGCGCATGTGGAACTCTGGGCGGATGAGCCGATCTTGCGCGCGGCCATTGGCCGGAGGACGATTCGGCGTTCGGGATTGCGCGAGGCCCTTTGGTTCAGTTAAGGCAGACAGCACTCGTGCCTGAATCCAAGCTGGGCACGAGCCGGCCGCACGGTGCTCTAGAGATTCTCCGCTGCCAAATCGGCGAGGAAATCCAGCCAGTTCACGGTCAGTGGCTCCGTCAGTTCATACGATCGGGCGAAGTCGCGCTCGAACAGGTCGCGCTTGAGCCGGCTGATGAACTCATGATCTGAGGTGGCAATGTTCTCCTCTTGAGAAAGTCTGAGACTCAGGTGGTTCAAGTTCCCCGAACCGACGCACGCCCAGTCGTCGACCAGCAGCGCTTTCACATGGGTCATTCCTGGATAGAAAAATACCCGGACACCATGTGTCATCAGGAAATTGGCAATAACCAGGTTACTGCGCGCGCCTGCTTTGAAATCATTGACGCGGGGCAGTACCACCCGCACGTCTACCCCTCTGGACCGGGCCCGAACCAGGCCGCGGATGACTCGGCGATCAAACAGGTAAGGGTTTTCCAAATAGATGTAATTCCGGGCTTTTCGGAGCGACGTTTGCACAGCGACATTGAACGGCTTCCAAAATGTCCGCGTCGGCAGCCGCCGGACCTGGATTGCGGCTGGCGCCCGCGCGCCGGCTTGGCCATCCGCTTGTCGTGGCCGCAATAAAGCAGCGAGGTACCCCAGATCACCCAAGGGCCCTTCATGAGCCCAGTGGCGCTCGAACGCCTCGCTCAATGAACCGACCACTGGCCCTTCCAGTTCCACCATCATGTCGTGCCATTCAAATCTGTATTCGCGCCCGATATTCATCCCGCCAATCCAGGCGCGCTTTCCGTCCACCAGGTAGACCTTGGAATGATCCGCTGAAAACCATGGATTCAAGAAATGCCGCACCCGCACCGCAGAGCCGTTCCTCAGATAAGAACTAATCGATGCGGGCATGACGAAGTTCTCAGGCAAGGGAGTTGCCGGGGGAGACAAAGCTGCCGCCAGGCTCCCCATGCGATCCATCAGCACTTCCGTATTGACCCGGGGCGAAAGCTGTTTGAGTTGATCAGCCATTTCTGTGGCCACGTCATCTCGATCAAAGATGAAGCTCTCGAAATGGATGTAGTTTGTGGCTTGAACCATCGCCTGGCGCAGTCGGGGAAAGAATTGGTCGCCGTCGATGAGCAATCGGAGGGAACCGCTTTCCAGGCGCGTGCCCGTGTACTGATCGAGCCATTTTTCCCAAGCCACCAGGTCCAGGCCAGTGGACGGTTTGACCGGCGGGGGCGCACCTGAGGGCAGCGGCAATCGAATGAGCCTCGCGAGCGATTCGATACCCAGATCAACCAGGCGCGCGGCGCTGGAGACTGGATTCTTGAGCAGGGCCAGCCCATGCGCTTCCAACAGCAACGCTTTGAGCCCCTCTGGGCTCGTCACCAGAGAAAGGCTGCGTTCCGGATCAGTTGGCCCGGCCAGCGCAAGCCAGATGCACCGCCGATTGGCTATGTCCAAAAGCAGCGGCAGTGGAAACCGTTGGGAATTGGGGACGGCGATCAGGAACACGGACTGGCCAGGATAGCTCCGCAACAAGTCGCTTTCCAAAGAGCGGGCGATCATTTGCAGCGTTTCCTGGATAGAAAAGTGACCGTCGATCGCCAGCCCAGCCGGTTCCAGCTCCATGCTCGTCGAGCGAACTGATCCTCGAGCATCACGATAGAGCAAGCGATCTGCCATCAGCCCTTGATAGTACTGGCCGTGCCCAGGTGATTTAGGTGTAAGCGATTCGAGCAGATGACCTGCCAGAGCTTGCGCTTCCTGCCCCGTGATGACAGTGGCTGGAATCCAGCCGCGCTCGGCCGAGGCCGCCAAGGTCGGCTTCTCGCTCAACCGGAGTTTTGTGAAGTGAATGTTATAACCGTCGGTTGGAATTCGCGGGGGCTCAAAGTGCGCCGTGAATTGCACATGACCAGGGACACTGTCGAAGCGAATGCGCAGCTCGTTTTTGCGCAGATACGCTTTGGGCCGCTCGTTCAGCTGAATCGTGAGCCGCCGCCATTGGTTGACCGATTCCGATCCGACGACAGCGGCCTGGGCTGAGGGCACGGAAAATGTCAGCGCCAGCCATAGCCCGCCCAGCCAAACCAGGGATGGCGCATGCTTTTGCAGCAGATATTTGACGCCTGAATCGTGCACGCCCGCCACAGTAACGCCCACGAGTGGCCTCGGCTAGTCCTTGGAATCGCAGGGCGGGACGAGTTCCTCAAATTCCCGCGTTTGATCCCCATCAGCTCTTTCCAGGTACGCTTCAACGTATGTTCTCCGCACTAAGACGAGCAAGGTTGCGGCCAGCGGCGTCGCCAGGAGCAAGCCCAGGAACCCGAACAACGCGCTAAACAAGACCAGCGCGAGCACCGTCACCGCGGGCGGCAACGAAACGGTGTAGTTCTGGATCAATGGAATCAGCAGATGGCTTTCGATCTGGTTCACCAACACGAAAAGCAGCACCACGTAAAGAGCATTCCAAGGCCCGCTCATGAATCCCAATAAGAGCGCAGGGATCGCCGCCGCAATGGGTCCAAACACCGGCACAAAATCTAGTAGCCCAGCGATGATTCCCAAGGCCAGGGGCAACGGCGTTCCTAGCAACCTCAGCCCGATGCCGATCATCAACCCCACCGCGACCATGGAAACAATTTGCCCAACCAGCCAGTGCTGGAGAGTCAGCCCAACCTCGGCCAGCGCTGCGCAAACCCTCGGCCGCGCTCGGATTGGAAAGAGGCGAATCAGTCCGGTCCGATATGGATCAGGTTGGGCGGCGATATAAAGTCCGGAAAATAAGATCACCGCGATGCTCGCCAGAGCGTCAAACGTGCTGGCGAAGGCGTCCAGCACCTTGCCGGCAATATCCGCGCCGCGCGCGGCCAGGCCGGCCGCGGGCAATTCGCTGATGCCCAGCGTGCGGAGCAGCCCATGCCCAGCGGCCCAGACCCTCAGACGCTCCGCCGCCTCCGGCACACGCATCCGCAGCTCTTTAAATTGTTCGGCAATCGGATTGGCCAGAAACCAGCTTCCCACCGCAAGCAGGCTGATCAAGCCGATCACAACGATGGCCAGAGATAATCCGTGCGAAAGCGAGCTGTGCTTAGCCACCCACGAGCTCATCGTTCGCAGAAAGATAGCGAGCAGAATGCCTGCGAACACGGCCAGCCATATCCGAATCGTGAACCAGATGATCACCGCTAATCCAGCGCTCATGGCCAGCGCCCCGATCACCAGCCAAACCCGGCGCAAAAACCATTCCGACTGGGCATCGGCCGGCACCTCGCCCGGAAGACGCTGCACCTCAGATTGAGGATGGCCCACTTTGATCATTGATTTGGTCCTCCTGGCTCACTTGCCCCGCGGCTTTGGGAAAATAGCGCTGCTCGTGGCCTTGATCAAGGCCGCGACCTTCCCCAATTGAAGCGCGGCGCACCCGGGCACTTCCCAGGACCCATGACGGCTCCCAACTAAAAACCGGGTTCGTTCGAATATTCGTCCGTGGCAAAAGTCTAATCACCAAGAGGCGCATTTTGCGGAGAACTTTCCAACAAAAAAAAGCCTTCCGCGATTTACCTGGCCAGCATCTCTTTTTTCAATGGGCAAGGCGCCCATCTTTTTTGGGGTGCGGCCAGGCTTGCCTAAACTCAAGGAGGGTGTGGCGGCTCAAAGCAATAAGATGACTATTTGAAAACCAAATTGGTTGACCAAATTGGTAACTAAATCGGTCTCGTCCAGCCGCCATGACTTGCCCCGAACCGCTGGCTCTGAACCGGCGACGATTCAAGTGAATTGGACTCGGAGACGGCCTGCATCATTCCCCGACTCAAATCGATTCGATGGACGACCACGTGCCACCCCCTTTTTTCAAAGTCGAGTGAATTCCCATTCTTGTGGGCCTTGAGTTTTAGATTCCCAGGTTCAGGGCGTTAGAACAGATGTATGACACCACTGGGAAATATTCCCATTTCCGCCTCCAAAGCACTGCCGCTTAAGCAGCTGTCAAAGTTCCGCAATTGCGGAACTGCGGAACTTTCCCGGTCTGTCTCTGCGCCCGCCCGTTCAAGGGCTCTGATCATGCGGTCCACGTCATACTGTATTAGATTCTATTTCAAGAGTTGATCTCTGCGGCAGCCAGGTTTGTCCGTCGTTCTCCGTTGCGGGCGATGCGCGGATCCCGATCTTTGGCTCGCTTAAATACCTCGTGGAAAGTCAGATGAATCCTCTTACACTCTGCGTCCGATCTCCGTTCCTGGACGGAGATTGGACGGAGATTCAACGGAGATTAGACGCAGATCACGGCAGACGACACTAACGAGAATCGCTTGGCCCATGGCGATTCGATTGTAAGTCGATGCGGATCTGCCGGCACTTCGTGGCAAATGTCGCACACCTTCCGCAATTGCGGAAGGTCACGCAAGCGGCTGTTAGCGAGCACGCTCCAGCGGAAATTTGGAATTTTGCACACGAGCAAAGTCAGCGGCCGTGACAGCGCCCATTAGAACCCCTTCCATTCCCAGCCTTTCTTTGCCCAAAAGAGCTGATGCCGCCAATTTGTCGTCGCCGCGCCGTCGATAACGGTGGGACCCGACCAGATGCTTGAAAAGGCTCGGGGGATCGACTTTTGCTCAGCGTCGCCCGGATTAGCGAGCGCTGATTCAAATCACGTGGTCAGATTCTGCTCCTGAACCTTTCTGCTTCTTTATAGGTCGGGGTTGGTTATGCTTCGGCACGTGAGCGAGGTAACTTGCATTCTTGACCGTATCCAATGCGGGGACTCGAAGGCTGCAAACCAATTGCTGCCATTGGTTTATGAAGAGCTGCGCAAGCTCGCCGCCTGCAAAATGGCCTCCGAGCCGGCTGGGCATACTCTCCAACCGACGGCGCTGGTTCATGAGGCTTGGATGCGTCTGGCCGGATCGCCAGTTCAGCGTTGGGATAACCGCGGGCACTTTTTCGCGGCAGCGGCGGAAGCCATGCGGCGCATCTTGATCGACAGGGCGCGTGCCAAATGTCGCCAGAAACGGGGTGGGGACTGGGAGCGAAGGAGCCTCGACGAGGTGCAACTCGCCGTAGAATCGGATCCGGTTACCCTGCTGAGTGTGAACGAAGCGATGGAAAAGTTGTCCCAACAATTCCCGGAAATTGGTGACGTGGTCAAACTGCGCTTTTTTGCTGGCCTCTCTATCGAGGAGGCAGCAGACGCCCTGAATATTTCTGTGGCGACCGTGAAGCGGCACTGGGCGTTCGCTCGGGCCTGGCTTTACCAGCAACTTGAAGAAGAAACAGGCAAGAAATAGTTTGAGCCAGGCTGCCCGGAATCGGCGCATTGATAAGGGTGAAGTCATGCGATTAGCCCAGCGCCTATGCACGAGGATGGAAAGAAGCTGAAGGCCGTTTTTGACGGCGCAATCGAGCTGCACGGTTCGGCTCGCCAGCTTTATCTCGACCGGGCTTGTCAGGGTGACGCGGCGTTGCGCGAACAAACCGAGAAATTGCTGCACGCCTTGGAGCGTGCCGGTAATTTTCTCACGGAGGGTGAGTCTGAGCGCAAGCAAAGACAGATACTCTCCGCTTCGTTCCGGAATGGTCTTCAAGCGGAACTATCGACTGAAATATCTCCTGCAGGTCTTCTGGACGCCGGCGACCGCTTGGGAAACTATAAGATCCTGCAAAAGATCGGGGAGGGAGGGTGCGGGGTCGTGTATATGGCCGAGCAAGAGACGCCCGTCCGGCGGCGGGTGGCGCTCAAAGTGATCAAACTGGGCATGGATACCAAGCAGGTGATCGCTCGCTTCGAGGCTGAACGGCAAGCCCTGGCGCTCATGGACTATCCGAATATCGCTAAAGTACTCGATGCGGGGGCGACGGATACGGGCCGTCCTTATTTTGTGATGGAATTGGTGCGGGGGATCAAGATCACCGATTATTGTGACCAACACCATTTGCCGACTCCAGAACGGCTTGAGCTGTTCATCAAGGTTTGTCACGCCATTCAACACGCCCATCAAAAAGGGGTCATTCACCGCGACATCAAACCCTCCAACATCTTGGTCACCCTCCATGATGGAGTTCCGGTGCCTAAGGTGATCGACTTCGGAATTGCCAAGGCGACCGAGGGCCGCCTGACGGATCACACGCTCTTTACCGCCTTCGAGCAGTTCATCGGCACTCCCGCTTACATGAGCCCTGAACAAGCGGAAATGAGCGGTTTAGATGTCGATACGCGCAGCGACATCTATTCCCTCGGAGTTCTGCTTTACGAATTGCTTACGGGCAAAACCCCTTTTGATGCCAAAGAACTCGTCGCGTCAGGTCTGGACGAGATGAGAAAGACAATCCGCGAAAGAGAACCCGCCCGGCCGAGCACGCGTCTCTGCACGATGCTAAAAGGTGAGCTCGCCACCACGGCAAACCTCAGGGCGGCTGAGGTCCCGAAGCTAATCCACTTGTTGCGTGGCGATCTGGATTGGATCGTGATGAAGGCGCTCGCCAAGGACCGGACTCGCCGTTACGAGACGGCCAACAGTCTTGCCATGGACGTCCGGCGGCACTTGTCCCTGGAGCCGGTGATTGCCCGCCCGCCTAGTCAGCTTTACCGGATCCGAATGATGGTGAAGCGAAACAAGCTGGCTTTCGCCGCCACGTGCGCCGTGACCTTGACGCTGCTCGCTGGTCTGGGCTTCTCCACGTGGGCATTCGTGCGCGAGCGCAAGGCGTATGCGGGTGAAGCCCGGCAACGGCGGGAAGCAGAAGCTGCCCGTGCTCGAGCGGTGGCGGCCAGCGTCGCTGTGCAACGCCATTTCTATGCGGCCAATATGAGCCTCGCTCAGCGCGCTTGGGACGAAAACAATGTTCGCTTGCTGCAAGAAATATTGGGAGACACCCGGGAATGGCCAGAGCGCAGCTTTGAATGGTCCTATTGGCAGCGCCAAACGCATCTGGCGTTAAAGACGCTCCGCGGACATTTGCAGGCCGTCACCTCCGTGGCTTTCTCCCCGGATGACCAGTGGATTGTCAGCGGCAGTGAGGATCAGACCGCCAAGATCTGGGAAACAGCTAGCGGACGGCTGCAACTCACGCTGGGCAGGCTCAGCACTGGGATTCGCTCGGTGGCATTCTCGCCGGATGGCCAGCGGATTGCCACGGGCAGCGGAGATCAGAACGCCAGCGTCTGGGACGCGGCCAGTGGACAGTTACTGTTCACGCTCGAAGGGCACCAGACTGGGATTAGCTCCGTCGCGTTTTCCCCGGACGGCCAGCGCATTGCCACGGGCAGCTGGGATCAAACGGCCAAAATCTGGGACGGGACTACTGGAAAGTTGCTGCGCACACTCCAGGGCCATACGGGTGTGATCTGGTCTCTGGCCTTCTCGCCCGATAGCCAGCGGATCGTTACGGGCAGTCGAGACGGGACGGCTAAAGTGTGGATTGCGGTGAGTGGAAGCGAATTGTTCGGCCTCAATGGGAACAGCAATACGATTTGGTCGGTCGCTTTTTCTCCGAACAACCATCAGATCATCACCGGCAGCACGGATCGAACGGCCAAGGTGTGGGACGCGGCTGCGGGGCAGCCATTGTTCAAACTGGAAGGACACGGCGGGGTCATCTTGGCCGTGGGCTTTTCTCCCGATAGCCAGCGGATTGTCACGGGCAGTGACGATGCCACCGCCAAGGTGTGGGATGCAAGCAGCGGCCGGGAACTGCTCACGTTAAAGGGACACAGCGGTGGAGTTCGGGCAGTGAGCTTTTCTCACACCGGTCAGCGGATTGTCACGGGCAGTGACGATGCCACGGCCAAAGTGTGGGATGCAAGCAGCGGCCGGGAACTCCGCGTTTCTGACGGCCACAGCCCTGAGATTCGAGTTCTGTCCTTTTTCCCAGACGGCCGCCGGGTCGTCACGCGCAGTCGAGATCAGTCGCACGCTGTCCTGCAAGCGGCGAACGGAAAAGAACTGGCCACCCTCACTGGGCACACTGCTCCCATCCGGTGCGCGGCCTTTTCTCCGGACGGCCGGCGGGTGGTTACCGGCAGCCGAGATCAGACGGCCCGCCTGTGGGAAGCGGCCAGCGGCCGGGAACTGCGCACGTTAAAGGGCCACAGCGGCCAAGTTTGGTCGCTTGCCTTCTCACCGGACGGCCGGAGGATAGTTACTGGCAGTGGCGATCGAACAGCCCGGGTGTGGGACGCGGCCAGCGGCGTAGAACTGCTGGCGTTGCAGAATCACACGAGTGGGCTCTGGTCCGTGGCGTTTTCCCCTGATGGTCATCGGATCATCACCGGCGGCGCCGATCGAACAGCCCGGGTGTGGGACGCGGCCACGGGGCAAGAACTGCTCAAACTGGAAGAACACAGCGGCGCAATCTTGTCGGTGGCGTTTTCCCCGGATGGCCAGCGGATTATCACGGGCAGTGCCGATCAAACGGCGAAAGTGTGGGACGCGGCCACGGGACACTCGCTGTTCAAACTGGAAGGACACAGCGGCGCAATCTTGTCCGCGGTTTTCTCCCCAGATGGCCAGCGGATTGTCACTGGCAGCGGAGATTTGACGGGCAAATTGTGGGAAACCGTCAGCGGTCGCGAACTGCTCGCTTTGCGGGGGCATACGGGCCCGATCTCGTCAGTTCTCTTTTCCGCAGATGGCCGCCGGATTGCCACGGTGAGTGAGGATCAGGTCAAGCTGTGGGAGGCAGCATCAGCCGATCAAGTGGCGGCTTGGCAGACTGATGAACAAACGGCCGTTGCGAATCTGGCCGAATTACAGCGGGAACGGGCCTTTGCGCAGGGCCAACAACGAATCGCCCGAGCACGTGATGAGTGCGCGATTAAACGGTGGCTTATGCTGGCGCCCATCAGCTTAGCGGCTGGCCAGAGCGGAATCCAGGGATTAGCCAGCGAGCAGATTCGTGGGGAAGCTGCCCTCCGGCCGAAGGCGGGCGAAGGAGCGATGACTCCGAGCGGGGAGCTCAAGTGGCAAGAGGTGATCCAGGATGATTACATCATGAATTTCCATGAGATCGTGGGCCAGGAGACTCTCTGGAGCGTCGTTTACATGGTGTGCTACCTCCGATCCGAAGCGGAGCAGCGCGGGCTGCAGCTGCTGGTCGGCAGCGACGATCAGGCAAAGGTTTATCTGAATGGGAAGCAGATTCACACTTATAACTTCCCCCGCGAATTCGTCGCGGACCAGGATACGGTGGAAGACGTGGTGCTGAAGGAGGGGTTGAACGTGGTCGTGTTCAAAGTCGTCAATGAAGTCGCCGGCTGGCAGGGCTCTCTTCGATTCGCCGATGCCCAGGGAAATCCTTTGAAGGATGTCACGGTCACGCTCACGCCATAAGCTTCGAGTATGAGCACTCAAAAGTGAGAATCCCTGTTGCCCCGCGGACCCCGAATGAGCCCTCAGGAGCACCTCCGACGCCGGCGAAAATGAACTGAAACCAACTTGTGAACCAACTTGTGTACACTAAAAACCGCGCTAATCGCCTGTCAGCGCCGACTGTGTTCTCAGGAAAAGCGGGCTTCACGCTGATCGAACTTCTGGTGGTGATCGCTATCATAGCGATTCTGGCTTCGTTGCTGCTGCCCGCCCTGGGCAAGGCTAAAACGAAAGCCCAAGGGATCAAGTGCCTGAACAATTCGAGGCAGTTGGGTTTCGCGTGGCTCATGTATCCGGAGGATAATTCTGATCGGCTGGCGCCCAACGGCGGCGTTCTCAATCAGAATTTGGCGTGGATCAAAGGCTGGCTCAGTTACGACAATAACAATCCAGACAATACGAACACGGCCTGCCTGCTCAACGGATATCTTGGCCCATACCACAATTCAATCGAGATTCACAAGTGTCCTGGCGACCAAAGCACAACCCGCTCTGGCGGCCGGTCCTACCCACGCGTGCGCAGCGTCAGTATGAACGGCTGGGTCGGCAACGTTGAGCCACCCGGAAATGGAGTTTGGCCAGACAGCGCCGCAATACGTGCTCGTCACACGGTGTTTCAGCGAACCGGCGATTTTTCAAACTCCAGCCGAATCTGGGTGTTCGTGGATGAACGTGAGGACAGTATTGAAGATAGCTACTGCGGCGCGGTGATGATGGAAGAGAGTACGTGGGCAAATACGCCGGCCAGTTACCACAATGGAGCGTGCGGCTTCACCTTCGCTGATGGGCACGCAGAAGCAAAGAAGTGGCTGGACGCTCGCACCAAACCACCCTTGAAGCGCATCAATCAAGCGTACTCGTTCCCGCGTCCGGCGCCGGGCAGCCCGGACGTTCAGTGGCTGCAAGAGCGCACCACCCAACAACGTTAAGCTCCATCGCCACAGAAATGCCTGCCCCGATGGGTTCATTATTTTCCTTTGGGGCATCGAAAGAACCACGACTACCGGATAACGAACGCTCTCCGGCCCACGTATCCTCAAACGGCCGCTTTTGCTTGTCCTTTCAGGCAGTCCAGGCCAGAGCTGCACGATCCAGACACAATAGAGGCCGGAACCCGGATCAGCGCTGGGGTCCAGGGAGCCATCGAGCTAAGAATCTTCGTGCAGAATTTCCCTAAACCTGCGAGAAGCAAGCCATGTTCTCCATACAGCGTTGGATAGGAGAGAAAGGCAAGTTCTTCGATGTCCTCGAGGAGAGTGCAGGGCAAGCATGCAAAAGTGTCGCTTGCTTGAAGGCATTCCTAGCTGCCTCCCTGCATGAACTGCTTGAAAGAGCGGTCGATAGCTGTCGGGATGTGAGTTATGTGATCTTCCGAGTCGTCCTCAACGCATCCTAATTCGCCAGCGTCCTGACGCATGCTCCTGACTTTTTCAGTTCTCCTGATCGCGCTGGTATTTGAGTACCTGAACGGATTTCACGACACGGCCAACGCGATTGCCACGATTGTGGCGACGAAGGTCATGACTCCCCGGCAAGCCATCGTCCTGGCCGCGAGTTTCGATTTGCTAGGGGCTTTGGTCGGGACAGCAGTCGCGTCCACCATTGCGATGGGCCTGGTGGATATCGAGGTGGTTACGATGGGGACGCTGCTCTGCGCGTTGCTAGCGGGAGTTTGCTGGAACGTGGTGACCTGGTGGTTTGGGGTACCGTCCAGCTCAAGCCATGCGCTGATCGGTGGATTATGCGGCGCGGCGGTGGCTTCTGGTAATAACAATTGGTTAGTCATTAAATGGTCGTCATTGAATCCTGCGACGCACTTGCGCGAAGGGTTGTGGCCGAAAGTGGTGATGCCAATGCTGGTGTCACCGGTGTGCGGCCTGGTGGCTGGGTTCGTGGTCATGGGCGTATTCATTCTGCTGCTGCGGCGTATGAGGCCCATGACAGCCAAGTCGGTGTTTGGCCGCTTGCAGTGGTTGAGCGCCTCCTGGATGAGCTTCGGTCACGGGATGAACGACGCCCAGAAAACGATGGGCATCATCGCGCTGGCGCTCTTTACGGCAACGCAAAGTGGCCAGTTCAATGATCTGCCCGCCCGCTTGCAGTTCTTACGCTTGCCCGAATTCGGAATTCCAGTGTGGGTGAAGGTGGTCTGCGCCGTGACGCTGGCCTCAGGCACGGCCACAGGTGGATGGCGGATCATCCGGACCGTGGGCCATAAAGTGGTCAAGTTGCAGACGGCCCAAGGATTTGTCGCCCAAAGCACGGCGGCTTCCGTTATTCAAGTTGCCAGTATTCTCGGGATTCCGCTTTCCACGACGCAAATCATAAGCACCTGCATCATGGGCGTCGGCGCCATCAAGGGACTTCATGCGATCCGCTGGACGACGGTCGAGAGCATGCTGTGGACGTGGGTGTTGACTTTGCCATCCACCGCGCTCTTAGCGTATTGCCTTTTGAAGCTGAGCATGCTCTTGGCTGGACGGTAATCCGCAACGATTCGGAGTTATCCCATTTCCCGCCTTCGAAGACGGCGCATGCTGGACGATCGCCGAACGCGCTGTTCTCATCCCCGCTGCCGAGACGCCATTTGCTCGTGAACCCGCATTTGGTCATGGAAGTTCAAACTTGCGCCATGACGTCGAAGAGAAGAGCTTCGGGCGTGCCACCGCGGACAAGATCGTTTGGTTCTACGAAGACTAAAGGCTCGGCGATACCCTACTCATGAGGCATGAAGACGTTGCGTTTTGCCATTTTCGGCGCTGGGTTCTGGGTGCGTTATCAACTCGCTGGCTGGCGGGAAGTGGGAGGCGTCGAGTGCGCCGCCATCTACAACCGCACGCGTGCCAAGGCCGAGGCGCTTGCACAGGACCTTGGGATTCCTGCCGTATACGATGACCCGGAGCAGCTCTTGCGCGACGTGCAGCCCGATTTCGTCGACAACATCACTGAGGTGGGCGGGCACAAACCTCTTTCCCTGCTCTGCGCCAGGCATCGCATCCCGTGCATCTGCCAAAAGCCGATGGCCAGCTCCTTGCAGGATGCGCGGGAGATGGTCCGGGCCTTTCAGAAAGCGCGGACGCCATTCTACATTCACGAGAACTGGCGGTGGCAAGCGCCGATGATGGCGCTGCGCAAGTTGCTTGCCTCAGGCGTCATCGGCACGCCCTTCCGTGCGCGGCTGAGCATGATTTCCGGGTTCGATTGCTGGGCGAACCAGCCCGCGCTGGCGGAACTGGAGGACTTTATTCTCATGGACCTTGGCACTCATATTTTGGACGTCGCGCGTGTGCTTTTCGGCGCGGCCACGAGCGTCTACTGCCTCACCCAGCGGACCCTGGCGCCCAAGGTGAAAGGAGAGAATGTTGCCACGCTATTGCTTTCGATGGGCCCAGCTCGCACCAGTGTGACAGTGGAGATGGCCTACGCCAGGACACCACTCGAGCCGAGCGTGCGCGAATGTTTCCCACAGACCCTGGCGTTCATCGAAGGGCCCAAAGGGTCCATCGAACTATCCGCGGATTATGTCCTCCGCTTGACCACCCTGGCCGGGACGAAAATTACCCGGCATGCGCCCCCGCGATATGCCTGGGCCAATCCGGCTTACGATATCGCGCATGCCAGCATTGTGCCGTGCCACACCAACTTGCTCGAAGCCTTGCGTGGAAACGCCCCAGGCGAGACGAGCGGCGACGACAACCTCCAGACGCTGGAACTTGTCTTTGGCGCTTACGCATCCGCGAAACGGAATGCCGTTGTGCAATTCTGATGTGTGAATCCCGAAGTGCCCATTCGACGGTCTGAGTTCCCACCACTCTCCACGCTGGTTCGTCTCGATTTGCAGGCCTCCCATCGCGTCCGCGCTGGGCAGCTTGCGGCCCGTTTCGACACGGGCGGCTTGCGTTACCTCAAACTGGGGGAACGTGAAGTCATCCGCCGGATCTACGCGGCCGTGCGCGATCGCAACTGGGGCACGGTCCCCTTCGAAATTTCGGACCTGGACGCGGACGTTGGCCGGGATCATTTTCAGATTCGCTTTACCAGCACGCATCGGCAGAACGAAATTCACTTCGTGTGGCGCGCGGAGATCGTGGGCAGCTCTGAAAGTTCAATCCGTTTCACTTTCGCCGGCGAAGCTAAATCGACTTTCTTTAGGAACCGCATCGGTTTCTGCGTGCTCCATCCGATCCGCGAATGCGCTGGGGCGCGGTGCGTCGCGTGCCATGCTGGCGGCGCCCAAAGCGAGTTGAGGTTTCCGGAACTAGTGGCCGCGGCACAACCGGTATCCGGTTTCCACGACCTCACTGGGCTGGCCCATGAAGTCGATCCAGGGGCGTGGCTGGAAGTAAAGTTCGCGGGCGACGCCTTCGAAATGGAGGACCAGCGCAACTGGATCGATGCGAGCTACAAAACCTTCTGCACACCGCTGCGCATCCCGTATCCTGTGGAAATTAAAGCTGGAACTCGGGTGACCCAGGAAGTGAGTTTGAGGCTGGTTGATCGAAGGGCTCAAAGCAGTGCTGCGCTTCCAGCGAGAAAAGATCATTCAACCAGTTCGTCTGGAAATGCCGTGATCGAGGACCGGCCATCGAGGCCGCCGATTCCCATTTCGTTATCCAAAGTTCGGCGTCAGCTTCCAGCGATCGGTCTGAGCGCTGCCGCATGCGGCCAGCCGCTGACCGCCCTGGAAATCGAGAAACTCTCCTGTCTTAAGCTTGGCCATCTCCGTTGCGACGCGAAGCTCGCCAGCCGCCATTGGCCGGAATCGCTGCGGCTGGGCTGGAACGAGGCCGTCGCCTTGGGCGTCCCGCTGGAATTGGCGGTGCACCTTCCCCAAAGCGAAGGCGAAAGCGAACTCAACGAACTGGGGGCGCAACTGCGCGGCTCGAAAATCCGCGTCATTCGCATTTTGCTGTTTAGGGATGGCGAAAAGACGGTTTCCTTGGCCAGTTTTCGGCTGGCGCGCCCGTATTTGACGTTTCTTGAGGCTCCAATCGGCGCTGGGACGGACGCCGATTTTTACCAGTTGAACCAAGTTCGTCCACCTCATGCGGAAGCGGACTTTGTGAATTGGTCCATGAATCCGCAAGTGCATGCCTTTGATCTGGCATCGCTGGCAGAAACGCCAGCGGCCATTCCCTCACAGTTAACGAGCGCATTTGCCTTCTTTCCAGGTAAGCCCGCGGTCATATCGCCTATCACCTTGAAGCCGCGTTTTAATCCCGTGGCGTCCGCTCCCGAGTTGCCTGGGCCTCCGGGCGAGTTGCCCGGGCCGGTGGACCCTCGCCAGTTGTCGCCGTTCGCCGCGGCGTGGACGCTGGCCGTGCTGAAGCATCTCGCGGAGATGGGCGCTCATAGTGTGACCCTATTTGAGACGACCGGCTGGCGCGGGGTGATGGAACGAATGGCCGGATCCCTATTGCCCGAAAGATTTCCATCCCACCCTGGGCAGGTCTTTCCGCTCTTTTATGCTATTGCTGCTGCGAGCCGGAGCGTTGGCGGGGAAGTCCGCACTTCTCATTCTGGTGATCCGTTGCGCGTCGAATCGCTGGCCCTCCAACGGAACGGCATGGATTGCCTCTGGCTCGCCAACCTGACGGATCTTCCCCAGAAAGCTCTCGTCAGCGGATTGGGCCGCGTCCAGGCGCACCGGCGAATTCCTTGGGAGATGCCCGAGGTTTGGCGGTTCCAACCGTTGAGCGTGCTGGACGGGAGAGTTGTGAAAGGCGAAGAGCTGGCCGGAAGCGGGTGGGAAGTTACTCTTGAGCCTTACGGATTGCACTGCCTCGAATCGCAAGCGATCGAATAACCGATGCCAGCTCCGCTTCTGCAAACGCACGCCATCCGCAAATCGTTCCGCATCTTCTTTCAGGAGCGGAGCTTGTTTGAGCCCCTGACGGTGGCGGACTGCTGGCATTCCGTCATCTGCGTGGACGCGGATGTTCCAGCAAGCAAGCGCCTCTCATTCATTGGCACTGACTGGTCTGACTCGGAGTGCGCCAGGCCGAAGCGATGGTCAATTTGGATAGCCCTTTGCACGGCTTGGAAGCCCACGAGGGCGCGCCAGTGGCCTTGCTGCGTCAATCGTCGATCGTGGTGTTACCAAAGTAAGTCATTCGAGCGTTGGTGAAGGCGTGCGCTCGCCAAAGCGAGCACGCCTGATAGAAGAAAGGTTGACCAAAAAACACCAGCCGCAGGGCGCCGGGCCGGACAAGTTCGGTCCGCTTCTTTCGATTCGAAAGATGGTTCCACCTGGTCATCAACTCACAGCGCGTTAGACATTTTTTCCTATTGACTAATTAGGCCCTACTGGCTGGCCCTGCGGAAGGACGCATGACACAAAAGCCTGTCTGATGTTTGACTGCTCAGATCAAAACACGGGAGTTGCACGATAGAACCGCTTGCGCGCGCCTGGAGATTCCAGATCGAACCAGACTTGGACGACATTGGTGAGGGAAATTTGGTCCAGTGGCTTCCAAGGCGTGCTGCTGTCTTGAAGATCGGTTGTGTACTCGATGCTGTACGTTTGGCCGACTGTTCCTTCAAGTGCGATACCGGCATACATGCCGACTTCCAACCGAGGCGTGCCCACTAGAATTGCTGGAACACTCGTGACTGAACCCGACTGATTGCTTACCTTGACCGTGTATTTTCCTGTTCTAGCCAAATCGATGGCCCGAAGAATCAACGCGGAACTCGTCGCGCCCGGTACGGCTACGCCGTTGAGGAACCACTGATAGCTCAATGGTCCCGGGCCACCCGCCTCGACTACCAATGTGGCATCGCCTCCCAACGTGATGAGCTGTGTCGTGGGTTGAGTCGTGATGACCGGCGACAGCGCAGAAGCTGCCACGCCTGAGGCCTGCAAGATTGCGCCACGATCGCCGACGGCAAATGCAGAATCGCCAGTCGAGAGAACAAAGCTGAGGTTGCGGTCGAAGCCTGGCGTCGGCGCGACGCTTTCCCACGTTTTGCCGTCAAGTGAGGCCAATAATCCACCACCACCAACTGCTACGAAGCGGCCTCCGACAAATGCAACCGACTGCAAACTATAGCCCGAACTCGCGCGCAGGCGCCATTCAAAGCCATCGGACGAAGTCCAAACGATTCCGTTGTCGCCGATGGCGATAAAGAGTTTGTTGCCATAGGCGACCCCATGGAGATCAGAACCGTTTCCGGTGGGAAAGGCAGTCCAATTCGCTCCATCACCGGAACTAAACAATGTTCCACCTGATCCCACGACAACTCGTGTGCCATCATCTCCCACCGTCATCGCAAAGATGCGATGACCAGGATTAATTTCCGTAGCCGTCCATGCGACGCCGTCAGTTGAGACGTAGATCGAACCGTCTCCAAATCCAACAAACGATCCGTTTACGAACTGAAGCCTCGTGAGGCCACCTTTCGCAGATGTATCTCTTCGTTCCCATTCCGAAGCGGAGTGGGAAGTGAAAGCCGCTCCGTCGCCCGTGGTAATGACATACGTATCATTCCCGAACGCGACTCCCGTCAACTTACGTAGCGCATCGTCCGGTAGGTTCGACTTGAGCTCGGACCATACCGTCCCGTTGGTGGATGCCAGAAATGCTCCCGGACCTGCAGCGATTAGTCGGCTAGGACTTGTTGCCACACCAAGGAGATTCTTGCCTCCGAGATAGCTGGGTGATGTCCAGCGCGTTCCAAAGCTTGACGTCATAAGCGCTCCATCCCGGCCAATGACTACGTATTTGTTGCCGTAGCACGCGCCGTAAAGGTCGAGGCTGGTCCCGGAAGTGGCGAGTTGCCATACCACTGAGTCTGCTGTTAGCCAAATCTCTCCACCGTCTCCAACTACGATGAAAATTCCATCACCCAAACAGATGCCATGGAAGTACCTTCCACTCAGTGTTCCTCGTGTATCCCATTTCGCGCCATCACGTGAAGTAGACGAAAGACCAGGACCACCAACAACCAAATAGATGCCATTCCCATATTGGCAGGCTCCAAATGATAAATCAGTGCAGATTGAGCCCGTCGCAAGTACTTGTTTCCAGGACTCAAAAGGACTAGTAAGAGCAAAAGATAAGCCTTGCCTCCCGCATGCTGGGCCTAGGTCCCTGAATCCGACGCTAATAAAACCGCCATTTCCGTAACAGACGGCGAGACTACTGGACGAAAGGCCTTCCATTGGTTTCCACAAAATGCCATCCAATGAGGTCAGGCAGATTTGATCGTATCCCACAGCAACAAATTTACCATCACCATAAGCAACTCCGTTTAATTGATGGTTACTTCCTAGTGAACTTTGCGCCGTCCAATCTGTCGCGTTCATTGAAGTTAAAACAGTGCCTTCGGCCCCGACAGCAACGAAAACGCCGTTTCCAGATGCGATACCTGTCAAATTCACAAGGGTTGGGCTATTCTCGATTTTCCAGTTAATACCATCGGCCGAAGTGACAATAGTTCCCCGATCGCCAACTAAGACGTAGAACCCATTTGCAAAAGTGGCGGCCCGCAGTGACGTGCCTACTGGATACGGGTTGCGCCAAACCCACGGGGTAGCAACTTGCGAGAACATTGGCAGCGTTGATTGGGCGAGGGCAGCAAGACAGGCCAGGAACCCATACAAACGATAAGGCGAATGCATATTAATCTCTTCTGTTTTAGGTACTGAAATATTCCGGACACGTCTTATTGGAACCAAAGCGGCAGTCTCGAATGTTGACGGCTGACAACGCCGAGTGCGAAACTTTGCAGCCGCAATACTCGAATACATTCTCATGGGCTCCGCGCGCGGAAAAACTGCGGAGAGTTGCTCGACTGAAAGGATTCTGACCAAATTGGCCCTGGGGCGTTGGTTCGCCAAGTGTTCCATTTCCGCAGGTCAGGAGATGCTTCGATGCTGTAGACCCGACCGTCTTGACCTTCGAGGAACAAGTCCAGCGACCGATCCGTGGACGACCGAATTCTCAGCCGCGTAGCCGAGCCTTTGACCAGGGTGATGACAGAGGCTGAGTTATTGCTAACCGGTCTTTCCCCGTTGACCCGAATCGAAGCCATATTAGTCCAATTACCGCCTAGAACTGCTTTTGCGATAATCGTGACCGGGGTGATCGATGACTTAGCCAGGTGCCCTAGATTGCAGATAAGTGCATGCTTGGCCGAGTCGTAAACCCAAGAGCCTTGCTGCGAATCTGCCGTCAGAAATGTCATTCCAGGCGGAAGAAAATCCGTCAGAACAGCGCCCGTAGCTTCGCACTCGCCGCTATGGAAGACTTTGACCGTATAACTCAGTTGGTCACCAACATTTTGTTCGGCTTGAGATGCTTCTGCTTCGAGAACCACGTCAAACGTGCTGCACTCACAATGGTGCAGCCAGCAGATCACGTTTTGAAAAAGCGTCTTCCTCTGCTTAATTGACTCACCATCATCACCTGTCAGCACTCTGATGTCCTGGGTGAACACACGGGGTTGGCCCGTATCCATGGCCTCAAAGCCAGGATAACCCACCAGAACATCCCGTGCGCCGCATCGTCCGAATACCTCCAAGTCCTTTCCTATCATCTCCACCGCTTCGGGTCGCGGCGTGACCCGGAAGTCTTCGACCGTTCCAAAGCGCCCATACGTGATCGGGTTGTAATCGACGGTACTCTCCACATGAATCGCGCCGTCGCAGCCGGCGGCGGTTGTCTCGCGCAAATGCATCAACTCGGCCCACACGGGACGCATTGCGACACTTAGATTTGACGCTGACGATGCTAATTGTTCTCCGATCAGGTAGAGTGCTGAGCCATTGGCTTGGACGCGCTGGAAAATCGCGACTTCATTATCAGTCAGTCCTTCTTGGGAATTCCCAAGATCATCCCAGATGATCGTTCGATAGGGCTGAAGCATCTCGAATGTGAGCCCTTCCTGATCAAAAATTCGAGCGCTCAGCCCAATCTCGAAGAGGTAATCGGATAGAGCGTCGATTTCCTGATCGGGGAAGTTGCGCACAATGGCGACATCGCCACAAATGTCAGAAACCGCAATATTAACGACGAGAGAGCGAGCAAAATTCCCAAGATCATCTGTTACCTTGGCCGTCAGAGAATAGTCGCCCGGGGTGACTTTGTCTTTGTCCAGGAGAAGACTAAAAGGAGAGTTCGTGCGAATGCCCAGCAGAGTGGTTCCTTCGAAAAACTCGATCTTGCTGACGGGACGGCTGCTTTGCACAATAGCAATAATGGGGATGTCCGTGTTGGGGCAGAAGACGGAGCGGTTAGGAGGACTCGCAATGGAAACGGAAAGGGCAGGCGCATCCCTGAGGACGGTCAGCATGAATGAAGTGTCGGCAGTCAGACCGCCCGCATCCAAGACCGTGAGCGTTAACTTTGCGCTCCCGATCTGGCCAGTTGTTGGTCTCAACATCACTGTCCTATTATCGCTGGTGCCCGCCAAAAGAATGTTGTGGTCGAGGTCGTTTGGAAGAAGAGCCGGGTTGGAGCTTGTGGCCGTCACGATGAGACGTCCGGCAGGGGTTTCCAGGTCATTAATGACGAATGGGATCGCGGTCGTGGTCGAATTCTCCTGAATTGTTTGACCCGCGATGACCGAAATAATCGGTGGCGTATTTTCTTGATCGTCGTTCAGAATCATGCCGACGGCTTCGCAGCGGTTCAAGAAAGCATCCAAGGGATTCAGCAACTGGACGCGGAAGGCTTCATCGGCTTCGGGGGTCTTGTCACCTCGCACTAGAACAACGATCACCGCGTTTGTTTGTCCCGGCAGGAACGTCACGATGCCGTTGGTCTGGGCGTAATCGCTAGCGGCTTCCGCGGTTCCATCGAGGGTGAAGTATTCGACTGTCGTTGTATTGGTTCTCGCTGCCGAGAGCGCCAGGCTGAAAACGGCCGGTGTCAAACCGCTATTGCCTTCCATGATCGATGCTGCATCGGAAATGGAAACGGCTGGCCAATTTATCTCGGATACACCCAGGTCGCGGGCGCTTCTCATCGGAACAAAAACGCTCGTCTCAGAGCAATCAAGAACTGCGACTAGAATCTCCACCGGCAAAGACCATGCAAAAGCTCCTTGATCGTCAGTCGCAACGGCCGTCAACCAATGCGGGCCGACCGGTGCATTTTCCCACTGAATCACATATGGCGCTGTCAAGCTTTGGCTCAGCTTCGTTGATCCGGCGTAGAATTCGACCTTCTGAATCGAACCGTCCGAATCGGTGGCAATTGCGCGAATTGATATTGGGTCGCTTGCTCGGAAGATCTGACCATGCTCCGGGATAGTTATCGTGACAATCGGTGGCGCATTGGTTGGCAATTCGTTGAGAATTGTGCCGACTCCTTGAGAGTCAGAGAGCGTGGCGTTCTTTGGGTTGAACAAATTGACGAAAAAGGTCTCAGTCCGCTCGTCGAGCGTGTTGCCTTTGATTGCGATGCTTAACTGAATCTTTGTCAATCCGGCTTCGAACACGAGTGTGCCCGTCCGCGCTTCAAAGTCACTCCCTGCAGTAGCGCTTACGTTAGCCGTCGCGTAGTCGACACGAACCAAGTCAAGGCTAGGCGACGTTAAACCCACCGTAAATACCGCTGTAACTGGTCCTTTCGCTGCATTAACGGTGATGTCGTCGATCAAAATGCCTGGTGGATCATCATCGAGGATGGTCCCGATGGCTTGGCTTCGGGCAAGGGTGGCGTTGACCGGATTGGTTAGATTCACCAAGAATGTCTCGTCCGGTTCATCGAGTGCATCGCCCTTGATCTCAATGACGAGTGTCTGGCTGAGCACTCCCGCTGGAAAGATCAGGGCACCACTCTTGCCCATGTAATCGGAGCCAGCCGTTGCTGTCTCATCACCCGTCCCGTAGCCCACGCTCACAACCTGGCTGGATACACCGGAAAGCCGGACCGTGAAAATGGCGTTAACCGTTCCACTATTCCCCTCCTTCACAGCCACGTCATCAATGCTCAAGGTGGCTCCATCATCATTGATGATCGTTCCCACGGCGGTCTCCGCGGCTATGACCCCGCTCACCGCGTTGTTCAGCTTGACCGTGAACATCTCGTTGGGCTCATTGGCCGTGTCCCCGTAAACGCTCACTGGAATCACCTGGTTCACAACCCCAGGCAAGAAAGTCAGCGTTCCGCTCCTGCTCGTGTAATCTGAACCCCCCGTTGCTGTCCCGTCAGCGGTGGCATACTCCACACTCACTACCCGGCTGCTGGGGTGGGAAAGGCGCACGGCAAAGACCATCGTTGAAGTCCCGTTATCCCCTTCGATAATGGACTTGTTCTCAATGGCGATCGCGGGGGTGGCATCATCATCCAGGATAGTTCCTTGAGCTTGGCTCCTTCTCAGAACAGCATGAGCTGGATTGCTCAGGCTGACGGAAAATAATTCATCGGATTCATCGATTAAGTCCCCCATCACTGACACAGGCAGCGTTTGCATCGTTGTCCCTGGGGCTAGGCTCAGGGTCCCGCTTGCGGCCACGAAATCGCTGCCCGTCACCGCAGTTCCGTTAGCCGTGGCAAAGTTGACCGTGATTGCTTCTGAACTGGCATTAGACAGCCGCACCACAAAGCCCAGAGTGGTCAAACCTGCATTGCCCTCGACTACACTGGCATCCTCGATCGACAAGACCGGCGGGCTATCGTCGTTGAGGATTGTGCCCGTAGCCCGGTTGCTGCTAAGGATTCCCTGGACCGGGTTATTCAGAACCAAGGTGAAACTCTCGTCCGGTTCGGTCATTTGATCCCCATTGACTGTGACGGCGATGGTTTGGGTGGTCACTCCCGGCGCAAAGGTCAGCGTGCCGCGCTTGCTGGTGTAATCCTCTGGAGCGACGGCGCTGCCATCGGCCGTCGCATAATCCAGCGAAACACTCTTAGTCGAAGGCACATTGAGTTTGATGGTGAAAAGGAGATTGGTAGTTCCATCGTTGCCTTCCACGACAGAGGCATGGTTGGCAGTGACGATTGGCAAGTCGTTATCCAGGATAGTGGCCGTGGCTTGGAGGGTGTTCAGGGTAGCGTTGATCGGATGACTGAGCTGGAGTTGGAAAGTTTCGTCAGCTTCCACAATGGTATCTCCAAGGACAGGGACCTTGATCGTCTGGCTCGTTACGCCCGCAGGGAACACCAGGGTTCCTGAGCTAGAGACATAATCGGCATCGGCCAGAGCTGTGCCATCAGCAGTGGCATAATCGACCTGGATCTCCTGCTCGCCCGCCGAGGAGAGTGTGACTGTAAACGTCGCATCCGTTCTCCCGCTGTCCCCCTCCTGCACCGTTATGTCTGAAATAGTGGTGAACGGCTCGTCGTCGTCAAGGATTGTCCCAATTCCCTGTCCGCGCACGAGATTAGCATTGACTGCATTAGACAGGTTGACCAGGAATGTCTCATCATTCTCATCAAGCACGTCACCATTAACCTGTACGGTGAGGGATTGGCTTGTAATCTCCGGGGAGAAGCTGAGGGTCCCGCTTCGATTCCTATAATCTGATCCAGCATTCGCGGTTCCGTCTGCCGTCGCGTAGCTCACATTCACGATTTGACTCGATGGAGCAAGTAACCGCACTGTGAAAACCGCGCTGACCGATCCGGCATCCCTCTCGATAACTTTCACATCGTTTATGTTCACGCCCGGAAATTCATCGTCGTTTAGAATTGTCGCTTGCGCTTTGTTCCTCGCAACAGATGCTAGCCTTGGATTCGTCAGCTCAACAAAGAACGTTTCATCCGGCTCATTGATGATGTCGCCATTTATCAGAACGCTGAGCGTTTGGCTGGTCACACCAGCGGGAAAAACCAAGGTGCCTGAAGCTCTTACGTAATCACTTTCAGCCAGAGCAGTTCCGTCCGAAGATGAATAGTCCACGCGGATCTCTTGTTTCGCAGAAGACGATAGGGTGATGGTGAAAACGGCATTGGTCGCTCCCAGGTTCCCTTCCTGGACGGCCGTGTCCGTAATTGAGAGTGCGGGCATATCGTCATCGAGAATGGTTCCAATGCCGGTAGCTCGGCTTATGGCAGCACCGGCTGGGTTTAGTAGCTTCACTGCGAAAGTTTCGTCCAGTTCGTCGAGAACGTCGCCGATGACTTCGATCACGATGGGCTGACTGCTGACGCCCGGAGGGAAAAAAACGGTTCCGCTCTTACTGAAGTAATCTAATCCGGCTTTAGCCGTTTGATCTGCCGTGGCATAGCCTACCGTAACTGACCTGCTCGATGCACCTTCCAGGCTGACGCTAAATACGGCGTTTTGAGTTCCGGTGTCACCCTCGACAACCGTGACGGCGTCGATCGTCAAACCTGGGGGTTCGTCATCATTGATGATCATGCCTCGAGCTTGACTGCGCACTAGAGCCCCGGCGATTGGGTTGGCAAGGCTGACGTAGAAAACCTCGTCGGCTTCATTAATTAGATCTCCAAACACTTTGACTTCGATGGTTTGGGTAGTGACTCCGGGAAAAAAGGTCAACGTTCCAGAGGCACTGGCATAATCACCTTCAGCGATCGCAGTGCCGTTGGAGGTAGCGTATTCAATGCGGATCGACTCCTCTCCCTTAGAAGTGAGCTTTACCGTGAATAACGCAGTCGTTGGTCCGCCGTCGCCTTCCTTGACTGACACGTCATCGATCAAAATGCCTGGTGGATCATCATCGAGGATGGTCCCGATGGCTTGGCTTCGGGCAAGGGTGGCGTTGACCGGATTGGTTAGATTCACCAAGAATGTCTCGTCCGGTTCATCGAGTGCATCGCCCTTGATCTCAATGACGAGTGTCTGGCTGAGCACTCCCGCTGGAAAGATCAGGGCACCACTCTTGCCCATGTAATCGGAGCCAGCCGTTGCTGTCTCATCACCCGTCCCGTAGCCCACGCTCACAACCTGGCTGGATACACCGGAAAGCCGGACCGTGAAAATGGCGTTAACCGTTCCACTATTCCCCTCCTTCACAGCCACGTCATCAATGCTCAAGGTGGCTCCATCATCATTGATGATCGTTCCCACGGCGGTCTCCGCGGCTATGACCCCGCTCACCGCGTTGTTCAGCTTGACCGTGAACATCTCGTTGGGCTCATTGGCCGTGTCCCCGTAAACGCTCACTGGAATCACCTGGTTCACAACCCCAGGCAAGAAAGTCAGCGTTCCGCTCCTGCTCGTGTAATCTGAACCCCCCGTTGCTGTCCCGTCAGCGGTGGCATACTCCACACTCACTACCCGGCTGCTGGGGTGGGAAAGGCGCACGGCAAAGACCATCGTTGAAGTCCCGTTATCCCCTTCGATAATGGACTTGTTCTCAATGGCGATCGCGGGGGTGGCATCATCATCCAGGATAGTTCCTTGAGCTTGGCTCCTTCTCAGAACAGCATGAGCTGGATTGCTCAGGCTGACGGAAAATAATTCATCGGATTCATCGATTAAGTCCCCCATCACTGACACAGGCAGCGTTTGCATCGTTGTCCCTGGGGCTAGGCTCAGGGTCCCGCTTGCGGCCACGAAATCGCTGCCCGTCACCGCAGTTCCGTTAGCCGTGGCAAAGTTGACCGTGATTGCTTCTGAACTGGCATTAGACAGCCGCACCACAAAGCCCAGAGTGGTCAAACCTGCATTGCCCTCGACTACACTGGCATCCTCGATCGACAAGACCGGCGGGCTATCGTCGTTGAGGATTGTGCCCGTAGCCCGGTTGCTGCTAAGGATTCCCTGGACCGGGTTATTCAGAACCAAGGTGAAACTCTCGTCCGGTTCGGTCATTTGATCCCCATTGACTGTGACGGCGATGGTTTGGGTGGTCACTCCCGGCGCAAAGGTCAGCGTGCCGCGCTTGCTGGTGTAATCCTCTGGAGCGACGGCGCTGCCATCGGCCGTCGCATAATCCAGCGAAACACTCTTAGTCGAAGGCACATTGAGTTTGATGGTGAAAAGGAGATTGGTAGTTCCATCGTTGCCTTCCACGACAGAGGCATGGTTGGCAGTGACGATTGGCAAGTCGTTATCCAGGATAGTGGCCGTGGCTTGGAGGGTGTTCAGGGTAGCGTTGATCGGATGACTGAGCTGGAGTTGGAAAGTTTCGTCAGCTTCCACAATGGTATCTCCAAGGACAGGGACCTTGATCGTCTGGCTCGTTACGCCCGCAGGGAACACCAGGGTTCCTGAGCTAGAGACATAATCGGCATCGGCCAGAGCTGTGCCATCAGCAGTGGCATAATCGACCTGGATCTCCTGCTCGCCCGCCGAGGAGAGTGTGACTGTAAACGTCGCATCCGTTCTCCCGCTGTCCCCCTCCTGCACCGTTATGTCTGAAATCGAAATCGGCACAGGACCGTTCCACGGCATGAAGATCTCATCGACAACAACCGTGATTGACCCGACGGATTGGTCCGTAACTCTGGCACCTCCGTTCTGGATTCCTAACCTGTCAAGCGACAGTGACCGAGCCGGCGGAAGAACGGCCGAAGATTCTCCGATGAGAGAGGCGAAATCAGAACCACCGTATACCGCCAGGCCAAGCTGCCGAGTGTTCGGCGTGTACTTTAGAACCGAGAGGTACTCGAGCCCAAGCTCGATAGTCACTGGGCGGCCCTCAACTTTCAATCCGCCTTGGTCAATGCTGGCGTTTACAGAAAGGAGTCCACCCTTAGTTGTGATGATCATCGTTAAACCATCACCGAAATTTTCGACATGACGAGTACTTGCCAGGCCAATAAACGCCGTGGGCGACGCGCGCCCATCGTAAGATTCGACTCGAAACTTTGCCGAAAACGAGGCCTTGTCCCTCTCCGTAATAGGAGCAAAAGGTTGAGACAAATAGAAAGCTGTGCTGCTATCAACATCCAAGAAAGCACGCAGATCACCACGAAATAAGTTGTGGATAAATGTGGATTCGGTTCCCAACGTCTGTTGGACAAACCGGCCAGCGGTGATCGGATCATCCGTGAACGTTTCGAAAATAACTGGAGCGCCCAAGACATGGCTTCCGATACCCGCCGCGAAGACAAGTGCTGATCGTACCAACCGCGTCAGTTTTGGCAGGAGCAACACTAAAATTCCTCGATCGAGCATTTACCCTAGAACTTTCATTAGAAAACTGGTGTTGCTCGGTAGAATCGTCTGGTGGATTGAGATGAGCCGAGATCAAACCAAAGCTGTGTCTTGTTTGTAAGGGTGACCTGATCCAAGCCTTTCCAAATTACATCGTTACCTGCTAGATCTGATGTGTATTCAATGCCATAACTCTGGCCTGGTGTGCCGGTCAAAGTGAGACCGGCGTATATCCCCAGTTCTAAGTTGGGCGTGCCCACCAGAATAGCCGGTGAACTGGTGACAGAACCAGCAAAATTGTTGACCTTCACGGTGTACTTTCCCGTATCGTCCAGGGTTAAATTTGTCAGCGTCAGACTCGGCCCCACTGCTCCCTGGACCGGAGCTCCGTTTAAATACCACTGGAAGGAAAGCGGTCCTTGCCCTGAAGCCTCAACCACTAATGTCGCCTCGCCTCCCACAGCAACCAATTGTGTGGTTGGTTGCGTCGTGATCACTGGTCCAGATCCGCTCGTCGGCACATCGGATGCCTGGAAGATTGTTGCGAATTCCCCAACGACGAAGGCGGTGTCCTGAACGAACCTGGCGCCGTAGAGTTTTCTTCCGGGAACGCCTAAATCGGATGGCTTCCAGACTTTGCCGTCGGAAGACGTCAGCACTATACTATTTTCACCAGCGGCAAGAAATTGACCGTTCCCAAAATCAAGCGCCAAAAGATTGCTTCCAGTGCTGGGTCTTGGTCTCCAAAGCTCGCCGTCGTTGGATGCCCAAGCGACGCCGTCGCGACCGACGGCTAGAAAGATACCGTTGCCATATCTCACACCCAAGACGTGCGAGCCGTTCCCCAATGAAAGTTGGCGCCAGTGCGTGGCATCAGTCGACACAAACAAAGCTCCGGCTTCGCCGACTGCTACAAATCGACCCAAACCATACTCAACATCCCTCAGATTGGCACTTGCCGTGCCGGAAATGTAGTCAATTCCATTGCGGGAGATCAGAACGGTTCCCTCATCACCGACAACGATGAATTGGCCGTTCAAGTATCGGATTCGGTAAAGACGTTTGTCGGTTCCGGACGTAATACTATTCCAAATATCACCTGTTTCAGACACCATTATCAACCCGCCGCTGCCGACGATGACGAAGCGACCAGCCGCATAGCTCACATCCAGGAGATCTGTGTCAATTGCGATGTTCTGATTTGTCCACGTAACTCCATCCGGCGAACGAAGAATGGTGCCGCGTGAGCCAACAGCAACATTCCCATTCGGACCATTTGCAACTCCGTGAATGTGGCGGCCGGGACCACCGTCTACAGGTTGGACTCGAACGTCCCATGCATTTCCATGCGGCGAGGTCATTATGACGCCGTCCTGTCCGACACTTACAAACTGATCGATGGCAAAAGTTACTCCCCGTAGGCGGCGGTTGGTACCGGATGCGAAGTGTTGCCAAAGGGTCCCGTCACTCGTAATAGAAACCTGCCCCTCATTTCCGACAGCGACGAAGACATCGTCACCGTAGGTAAGACCGAACATGGAATAGCCGCTGCCACGCGGACCTTGCCGCCAGTTTATACCGTCCACGGAGAAACCACAGAAGTCGCCCCCGTTCTCAGCCCAGTTCACGTGTTGCGCCACCGCCAGAAATCCTATTCCATCAGCGAAGGCAACTGCAAAATAGCGGACAATTTCTGGTTCGACCGAAAATGCCTGGTCCCAAGCTTTTCCATCTTGCGAGCTGAAGATCTGACGGTATCTCGATGCTCCAGCAGCGATGAATGTTCCATTCCCATAAGCGAGGCCGTAAGCATGATTATTCGACCACATCCCTGTTTGGGTGAACGTTTCTCCTAAGTCCTCCGAAACAGCACCATTTTCTTCACCATCTATCACGATCCTGTTCTGTGCGTAAATGACTCCCCACAGATTCCGATCGGCCCGCCCGCCCGTCCGTGGTTCCCATTTACTGCCATCACGACTCACCAGAATCGTGCCGCCTGCGCCGACTGTTACAAACGCTGAATCAGCGCCGTTCTTGGCGTGAGTTACGCTGTGCAGATTCTGGGTCGTGTCCGACTTTTGCGTTATCCAGTGGATTCCGTCGGCTGACGTCACGATCGTCCCATTGTCACCTACTGCCACATAAAGCTGATTTCCCCAAGCAATAGCGTTAAGGCCCCAACCTGAATTGCCCGCATCACGCAGTTGCCAGTTTTCAGTCCATGCTGCCCCACTGTTATTCTGGGCGAGCGTTGTTAGGCATGATAAGGATGCCGCCAAGGCGAGGAGAGCGATTCGAAGTAGTTGCATGTTGGTAATGCCTGTCACGCTGGAATATTTCACATGGAACCCTTGTTTGAAGAGAGTACCGTCAATTTCCTGATCGCTATTCGTCTTCCCTCCCTGGGCACCGCAGGGACCAAGACTTGAATGGACAGCGTGGGAAGATCCTTTGCTGATACTGCTGGTTAAGTCAATGCAGTTTATTGTTATCGTGGTGTCACCGAAGCACGTCACTCGCGGCGGGTTGCTTGAACTCGGTTGAATGGCTCATACCGGGAAAGCTAACTTCATGGACGCTCTTGTTCGATGCTCATTCCTTGATCGCCTCAATCAGGTTCGCATAAACTCGGATGAGCTTATGTTCCAGCAGGAGTGACTCGATCCGGGTCCAAACCTGCGCAAGCAATCGGTGATAGTCACGCCTACTCAGGTTTCCAAACCGCATGTGGATTACCTACGGGGGAGGCTCACCAGCTAATTATTTAATAGAATCAGTTTTGAAAAAACTGCGTTTTTGCTGACAGTGGCGCTGTCGTTGCGTTTTGCGAATTCCCAGATCTCTCTGTCAGATGCTCCCGCCCGGACGGCGTCACGAGCGGCAAAAGGCGGTTTGGTGGGAAGGCTAGTCAGACAGCTCGGAATATTCTTGTCGAACAAAAAGGCCTTCACGCCACCATTTCGACCATAGATGGATTCCCATCAGCTGCGACGAGAATCGCAGGCAGCCCAGTACATCCTCACGGCTGATCGACGGATTTTCTTTGAGAACATCCTCGATCGAATCTGCGGCACCGAGAAACTCCAACACGGTCTGCCTGATGATCCGAGTGTCTCGCACGGCCGGACGTCCGTTGCAGATGGCTGGATCGATCACGATTCTTTTTTCAGTATCGAAATCCCGCCTCCAGCACATGCGCAAGGCAACACCTCGGAGAGAGCTCGCGACCGGTGATTCATTCCATCCAAAAATCTGGCGTTCGTGGGCGGAACCTATTACAAGTGCCAACAAATTGGCGGAGAACTTGGCTCCAAGTATTAGACACCCGCGGGATTCCCCGATTCCAGGTGCCCTTTTGAAGCCCATAATCGCGGATCCCGTTCACCCAACAATCGATCGGATTTCGATGGGGGATCCAACCATGAACGCGACCTCAATGGGACCTGCCAGGCTGCTGCCCGAATGAAAACTGAGTGCAAAGGCAGCATTTTGGGTCACAATGAGACCTCATGCGAGGAAAACGTTGTGCGTCGACGGGCACCTGCTAAAACGTGTGCGATGCGATGCTGGATTTCAGAGAGCGCCTAGGCCCACCAGGTTATGTTCCGATTCATTCATGCGGCGGACCTGCATTTGGATAGTCCTTTGCACGGCTTGGAAGCCCACGAGGGCGCGCCCATTTCACTGCTCCGCGGCGCGACACGGCGCGCGTTCGAAAACCTCGTCACCTTAGCGATCGAAGAGCAGGTGGCATTTATCGGGATCGCTGGGGATGTGTACGATGGCGATTGGAAGGACTACAGCACCGGCCTGTTCTTTCGCCGGCAACTCGTGCGGTTGCGCGAGGCTCGGATTCCCGTCTACCTGATCAGTGGCAATCACGACGCCGCTTCCGTCATTTCAAAGAAGCTCGAGTTGCCCGATAATGTCCATCAGTTTCCCACACGCGCAGCCGCGTCGAAGGAAGTCATTGGGCTGCCCGTCGTTATTCATGGGCGTGGGTTTCCGAACCGGGCAGTGCCTGAAAATTTGGCGAAGGAATACCCGCCCGCGGTGGCGGAACGATTCAATTTGGGATTGTTGCACACCAGCTTGACGGGCCGGCCTGGACACGAATCGTACGCGCCATGTTCCGAGCAGGATCTGCGCGACAAGGGCTACGCCTACTGGGCGCTCGGCCACGTGCACCAGCCCGAAATCATCAGTCGAGATCCGTTCATCGTCTTCGCGGGCAATTGCCAGGGCCGCCACATCAAGGAAACGGGGCCGCGCGGGTGCTGGCTAATCGCGGTAAATGACGCCCTGGCCGTGGAGGCGATCGAGTGGCATGACCTGGATGTGGTGCGCTGGACGGAACTGCGGATTGATCTGACGGGCGCCAGCACCGATCCCGAGGCCCTGAGCCGGATCCGGGAGGTCATGGCACAGTCGGTCGCTAAGGCGGCAGGCCGTCCCTTGGCGGCGCGCGTGGCGCTCGGCGGATGCACCTGCTTGCACGGGTCGCTCCACCGGGAAGCGGAGCGCTGGCGTGCGGAGATCCTCGCGGCGGCGCAGGACCACGGGATCGATGCCATTTGGATTGAACGGATCGACGCCGCCACGACTCCTGTTTACAGTTTGCGTGAATTGGCCGGGCGCGATGCCTTGACGAAGATTGTGGTGGAAACACTGGATCAGGCGCCGGATCAGCTGGGAGCGCTGCCTGCCGAGATCGAAGAGATGCTAGGGCTCGTGCCGTCGGAGATCCGGCTGGACCTCGAAAAGCAATGGGCCATCGACCAGCGCGCAGCCGTCTTCAATGACGTCCGGTCGATCATCCTGGACGCCCTCAGCGCCCGAGGAGGATCCGGGGCATGAGATTCCGCCGGCTGCAGATTCCTGCGTTCGGGCCGTTCACCAATCTCGACCTCGAGTTCCGCAAGGACCCAGGTGATCTGCACGTCATCTACGGCCCCAACGAGGCGGGCAAGAGTTCCTTGTTGCGGGCGATTCGGGATCTGCTCTTTGGGATTCCAGTGCGGTCGCCGGACGATTTCCTGCACAAGTACAGCGACCTGAGAATCCGGGCGGAGATCAGCAAGCGCTCCGGTGAAACGCTCGTCTTCCAGAGGCGCAAAGCGGCCAGGAACACGTTGCAGGATGGCGAGGGCAATGTCCTGCCGGACACCGCGCTGGGGCAGGTTCTCGGCAGCGTGGACTGCGCCTATTTTTCCGCCATGTTCGGCTTAGGGGCGAGCGAGTTGCACGACGGGGCGCAGCAGTTGCTCCGCGGGGAAGGGGAGCTGGGCCAGGCGTTGTTCTCCGCGAGTCTGGGTGGGACGCCCATCCAGAAGGTGCTCGAGTCGCTCCGGGCAGAGGCAGAGCGGCTGTATAAACCGCGCGCGACGGTCAGCGTTACGATCCGGCCGTCCGTCACGCGGTATAAAGAGCTGCTCAAGCAAAGCCGCGAAGCCATGGTCAATCCGGAGACCTGGATCACGCTGGCGGGCGAACTGGCGGCGGCGGACGCTCAAAAGCGCGAGCTGGACAGCCAGATCAGCACCCTCAACGAGGATCTGGCCCGGATCGAACGTTGTGAAGGCGCGCTTCCGATCGTCGGCCGCCTTGCGGAAACGATGCAGAAGCTCAGCGCGCTTCCAGCATTGCCCGAGCTAGCCAGTGATTTCCCAGCGCGCGCGCGCGAAGCCAGGGGCGCCCTGGCTAAAGAACAGGCGGACGTGCAACGCTTGACCGAGCGGCACAGCAAGCTCCAATTGCAGCTGGCGCCGTTGCCAGATTTCCCGACGCTTCTTGGGCACGCGGAGGTGCTCGAGCGTTTGCACCAGGACTTGGGAGCATATCGCGCCGCCAAAAGGACCTTCGATGAGCTCAATGCCAGGATCGCGGGGCTCGAACTGCTCCTGCGCGCGGGCATGGTCAAGCTTGAGCTCACTGGGCCGTTTGAATCGCTGTCCGCGTGCCGCTTGAGCAGCGCAGCCCGGCTCGCTTTCGAAGCCGCGGCCCACGACCTGCGCACCGCGCAGACGAACGAAGCGGACCAGGCCCGCAAAATTAAAGAGGTCCAAGAACACATTCATGATCGGGCCATGGAGCTGGAGACGTTCACCGAAACGAACCTGACCCAGCTTCGCGAAGCCCTCTCCGCGGCCGAGAGCGCGATCGACCCGGACCGCACGTTGACTGCCAGCCAGACCGAGGTCAAACGGCTCCATCGCGAGACGGCCAGCGAACATCACCAGATCTTTGGCGCTCCCGCGGACTTTGATGCCACCGCTAAACTCCCTGTGCCAACCCTGGCGGCCATTCGCCAGCACAAGGAGAAGTTCGATGAAGGGAAGCGCGATCTCAAGGCGCTCGAATCCAAACTCCTCGACGGCCAGGCCCGCTGCCAACAGATGCAAACTGAGCTCGGCCAGATCAGCCGCCAAGGCGCGCTCCCTTCCGAGGATGCGTTGCGCAAGGCCCGCGCGCACAGGGACCATGGCTGGTCTCTCGTCCTGGCGCATTGGAAGGGCCCAGGCACATCGGAAGAGTTCGTGCCTGGAACTCCGTTGGACGAGGCGTTCCCCAAAGCCATCCGGCACGCGGATGACCTCGCTGATGCCTTGCGCCAGCACGCGGATGCCGTCGCCCAAGCGGAGCAAAAGCGTTCGCAGATCGCCGATGCCGAAAAGCAGATCGCCGAGACGAAGCTCAGAATCACCGCTGTCCAGCATGACTTGGAGCAGGGCCAGAAAACGTGGGAATCCGAATGGACAGCTTGTGCGATCGTGCCGCGGTCTCCGGAAGAAATGATCGAGTGGCGCGACCATTGGATGGCGTTCAAAGAGCGCCTGGGCAAACTCCGCACCTCCCAGGAAGCGCTTGAGTCGAAGTCTGGCCAGATTCAGCAGGCCTGCCGGCGCCTGGCGGGCGCGCTCAGCGAGCTTGAAGAAAAAGAGTTCTCGATCCTGTTCCAAAAAGCGAAGGCGCAGGTCCAGCAAGCTGAGGTGCGCCGCGGCCGCCGCGATGAAATCGCCAAGCAGCTCGACAAAGCCCGAAAGGACCTGGCGAAACTGGACCAGAGCAGGGCTTCGCTTCTCGAGATGGGGCGGCAAGCTGCTGGCCAGTGGCGAGCGCAATGCCAGGCGCTGGGCCTGGCGCACGAGACCGCGCCCGACGCCGGGCTGATCCTGCTCCAGGAACGCCGGGAACTGGTCGCCCAGTTTGATCAGTGGCAGGAAATGACGCGCAGCCGCCAATTGACAGCCGAGAAAATCAGGACCTACGAGCAGGCCATCGAGAAATGCGCGGATACTCTCGGGATCAGCGGCGATTCAACCGAGGCGCTCGAATCGGACATGTGGAAGGCCCTGACCCAGGCCCGCAAAGTGCATGTCACCCGGGCCGGGTTGATTGAGCAGATCGGGCAAATCAACGCGGATTTGAGTGAAGCCAGGTCGCGGCTGGCCCAGTCCGAGCAAGCGATCAAAGAATTGGTTCGCTTGGCGCATCTGGCGAGTTCAGACGATCTCGAAGAGTTCTTAGCGCACCTCGAACAGCGTGACAAACTCCATGCCCAGATCAGCCAGTTGCGCTGTGATCTGGTGGGCCTGGCGGGCAGTTCGAGCGTCGACGATTTCATCGCCCAGGTCCGGGCCCAGAACTTGCACGAACTCTCTGATCGCAAAGCTAAAGCCAGTCAGGCTAAAAACGAACACGAGTCCGCTCTAGCGCTGGTCCGCGAAAAGGTTTTCCAGTTAGCGAACCAGAAACGCGAGCTCGAGAAAGCAGGGGATGCCGCCGCTGATTACCGCCAGCAAGCTGAATTGTGCGCAGCGGCCTTGCGCGAACAGACGGCCCGTTACTTGCGTTTGAGGCTGTCCACGCATTTCCTCGAGGTCCAGATCGAACGGTTCCGCAAAGAAAACCAGGGCCCATTGCTGCAGCGAACGGGCGAGTTGTTTAGCGCCATCACCCAGGGCGCGTTCCGCGGCCTGGCCGCCGAAGTCAATGCCGACGACATCCCTGTTTTGGCCGGGTTGCGGCCGAACGGCGAAAAGGTGCTCGTTGACGGACTGAGCCAAGGCACGCGCGATCAGCTCTACCTGGCGTTGCGCTTGGCGGCGCTGGAGCGGCATCTGCAGGAGCACGAGCCCATGCCGTTGATCCTGGACGATTTGTTGATTACATTTGATGACCACCGCGCCCGGGCAATTCTCCCGCCGCTCTTGGAACTGGCTAAGCGCACGCAAATCTTTCTCTTCACGCATCACCAGCATCTCGTCGAGATTTGCCGGCAGTCGCTGGGCGAATCCCAGTTTCAGCTTCACCCACTGGAAAGTTAACGCATGGCGTCAGGAGTTAGGGTCGAGGCCGAAACGCGGGGAATCGGGTGGAGTTGCGCGCCCGCCGCGGGTGTGGTCTCTAACCTTGATAAGTGTGTCCAGCCAGAGCGACTCGGCGGGCCAAGTTCTCTACCGCCATAAGCAAGAATGTCGATAGCGCCGAGTTCGGCGCGTAGTCGGCCGGCACAAGATTGGATACCCGGCCGTCTTCAATGAAACCCCAGGCTCGACCCCATTTCTGCCGGTTCTCACGATCAAAGACGCCAATGGCAATGCCGCCGCTCGCTTTGACAAGCGAGAAGCACGGGACATCCGTGTAGCCGTCCCCCACGACAATCATCAGGTTCAGAGGCACGCGCAAAGCGCCGGGCGCAACCTTGCGATTGACGTCAAATGGCTTGCCCCGCCACTCGGGACCGACCAGTCCTTTCTGTGCATGAAAGACGTAGCGGGTCTTGTCTGTGAAACTGACGATCTTGCGCAACGCGCTGATCTGGCCTTGGGCATCATAAGCAAAATCAGAAGCCCAAATGTCGACAAACTCACCCGCAATCCGGGTATGACGCAGCACGTCTCCGATCCCTGAACTGATCAGGTAAAACTCAAGCCGCGCCCTCGGGTTCGCTTCGTGGCACTGTGCGCGCAGCCGAGTGAAGATCGTATTCACGCCGTCGTAGAGCGGCAGGTCCTTTCCCCACTGAACGAACTGTGCCTGGGTGACAGGTGGGATCCGCCCGGCCTTCGATAGCTCGAGCATTTGGCCCATATAAGCCGGGACTGGATCCCAATCGGCATCGAGCAAAGGCTGGACATTATTCTGCCAAAAGGAGGGCACGTTCACGCCGGCGCGCTCCAGAAAACCAGAGGTGCTATCGGGCCCTAGGGTATCGTCAAAATCGAAGAGAATAGCAATGGTCTCGTGCAAGGCGGCTTTCCTAACACTTCAGCGCCGGCAATTCGAGCTCATTCAGAGGGCGCGTTGGCGGGATCAATTAGGCAGCGGCGCCGGCTGCGAGCAAATTGGCGTCCCGGAAGATGACCCACCGTCCATCGGGCTCCTTGCGCAGGATGGTCAGGGTGTACCCGGAACGAACCATGGCTGTCGGTCGATGGGCCCGCTGAATTCCAGCGAAAGCAAGCTGGACCAATGCGCCAAGACAAGAGATGTTCAGGCGCGACGCGCCAGGTTGCACGTTTTGGCGGAAGGGTTGAGGCAGGCGTTTCATCGCGCGGGTGGCTGATGGGCTGCGTGCTGCGCTGGACCCATTACCAAAAACATGAGTTTCTGAAAAATGAGGGTCGTTGTCGATTTTGAGCAATGCCGAACGACTATGGAAAGAAACGATGCGCCCATCGACGAACAGGAGACAATAAGACCAGAACCAGAAACTCACGAAGCGATGTCCAAAATCATCGTTCGTATTCGTTGTAGAGCTGAGACGTAACCTAGCGCAACGCAACGCCACATAACCGAAGAACAAACCAACTAACAGAAACGTATGAGCACGACTAACGACAATCGATGCGTCCAACCTTATCTCTTCTTCAACGGCAGCTGTGAGCAAGCCGTCGAATTCTACCGCCGTGCCCTTGGCGCGGAAGTCCTGATGATGATGCGCTTCAAGGAAAGCCCCGAACCGCACCAACCCGGCATGATCCCACCTGGGTTCGAGAACAAAATCATGCACGCCAGCTTCCGCGTCGGCCAAACTACCGTCATGGCTTCTGATGGCTGCGAATCGAGCGCGCCTAAGTTCGAGGGCTTTTCCCTGTCACTCGCTCTCCCAAACGAAGCGGATGCGAACAAAGTTTTCAGCGCCCTGGCGGAGGGCGGGCAAGTTCGGATGCCATTGACCAAAACGTTTTGGTCGCCATGCTTCGGCATGGTGGCGGACCGGTTCGGCTTGGGTTGGATGATCAGCGTCGAGCCGGCGGCGCACAAATAACCGGCGCCTCAGCATCAGGCGCTTTAAATTCCGGACGATTCAATGAGCGCCACAGACACGCGAACGAATGCTGCGCTTTGGATGGGCGCGTTCATCCGAAACGATTGACGAACGGTGCCTGGGGCAGATCGCTCTTCCCGGATGAGCGTGAAATCCCCGGGCTGCTGCTGCCATGGACCCGCCAGGCTCACGGCGGTTTCCAGGATGACTTGCGTATCGTCCGCCGCCAGGTTGCAGGGCAAAGTGATCACCAGATGCTGCGTGGGCTCGCCATCGGTTTCGGACGATTCGATGCTCAGGACCAAGCCGGTGGTCGAATCGGAGAGAACGGCTCCAAACGCATGATCCAACAAGTCCGCTTGGGCATTGCCATTGGCATCCGCTATTGGCGACCCCGAGAAGTTGGAGCTGTCGGATGTGCCGGGACTGCCGCCAGGCTGCACACTCGCCCGCCATTGACGGGGATTATTATGGTCAGGGCGGGAACCAGGCTGGCGCAGCACCAGCGAGTATCCATCTGCGTTCGCGCTCGCAGGCCAGGGGGCCTGGTCAAGGTAGTGGAATCGGCGGATATCCTGGCCCATGCCGTCTTGGAGGACAATTTCTTCGCCGCTGTTGGAAAGGTTGCCGTCGTACTGGCCCGCGATCCTGTGGGTCTGGCCGTAGCGGGCTTCGAAAGCGGTCCGGTTTTTGGCCACTAAAACCCGTTCGCCAGGCTGGAGCGCGGTGCCATTGGCGAAATCAAACAGGATCCCAGCGGTAAAACGGACATCAGTCAAATCAACGGCTTGCGTCGCGGTGTTCATCACTTCAATAAACTCGAAATCATCAGCGTCCTTGGTGAGGGCGCGTTCGGCGGGAGTCGCTGGGGCTGCTGGCCGATAACAAAACTCCGCGATGACCAGGTGATTGGACGTGGCGGCCACAACATCCATTGCGAATGAAGCTTCGTGCAACGCGCTCCACTCCGTTCCTTGCCTGGCGCGAGCTTTTATGGACGCTGGCGCGCTGAGAAAGAGCGAGCCGGCTGTGCTGGTGGTTGTGCTATTCCCATTGGCCGAGACGCGAATCGCGCCGGGACGAACTTCTCCACCCGGGAGCCGCGGATCGAATCCATTGGTGGTGTAAAACAATTCGTTGGCGTCCGCCGACAGCTGGATGGGAGTCGTCCGGGTGACTGAGCCACCGGGCGGGGTGATGCGCGGGGCGGAAGTTTTGGGGATCAAACCCGCCTCGCGCAATTGGTCCAGGACAATCCCAGTCCGCTGCGGCAGGTAAGTGCCCAGGATCCAGTCACGTTCCCGCTGCCAGTCTGTCAGGTCCTGAGGCTTGGGCCAATGGTCGTCTCCCCAGCGGGCGGTTTCAGCGATGACCGCGAGTTCCACATGGTTCGCGAGAGCCTGGTACCTGGAGATCAGCGATTCCGGGGTCAAAACGCCGCCGTCGAAGAAGTGCCGTTGGACGCGGTCTGCGAAATCCATTTGGTACTCGCTGAATCGCATGAGCTGGGCATGAGGTTCGGCCACCCAGCTGTCGGTGAGGCCTGCGCGCGGAGCGATCATGTCCAGAGGCGATCGGTCACGGTTGTTGCCCATGGTGTTCTCGAAGTCCCACAGATAGAATTTGAAGCCGCCAGCCAGGCCGCCGCGGTGGCGGCCGAACCAGAAGTTCTTATTTGGCCAATCCCAATTGCCGCCCCAAATATTGACCAGCATATAATCGATGTAATTGGTGCTGTCGAAATACTCGGGAACTGCGCTGTTCCGGCTGCCATCGGGATTGAGTCCCTTGAGCTTCTGATAATCCGCCAGGGTCCTCACGTTGCGCACGCCAACCAGAAAAGCGTTCCAAGCTTCGAGACTGCCTGCCTTGATCTCGCCCGAATTGATGGCATCCCAATCCTCAGGTGCGCCGCCCAAATACGTGGCGGAAAAGTCCTCTGCCGGCCGCTCCGTGAGGTTATAAAGGCCCCAGTACAAGCCATTGAGGTAAAGGTGGACAAACTGCCCGCGCGGCGAAGGCTCTCCCATAGCGAGCAGCAGGCGGCGGCCAAATTCGTCCCGGATGAACTGTTCAGTATCGCGAGCGTCGTCCCAGGCATAACCGTCGTTCGCCCCCGCCCGCAGGACGAGCGTATCAAAGTCCTGGGCCGCCCCAAACTCCCCAAACAGATTCTGCTGCAGCCGGCCAGCGCCGTAAGCGCCTTTGAACAAGAGCCGGAGCGAATGTTTTTGAGTGACCGTGCGCTGGCGGAAATAGCCGCCTTGAATGCGAAGTCCACCATCGATCTGGAAGGCGCCTGGACCGTCGGCGCGGATCCATTCGACTGACGCTGGCCGTTCCCAATCCACTCCAGTGCGCTCGGGATTGGCGTAGATGCCGCGGGTCGTGCTGAACAAGTTATCGTTGGGCGTGGTAATGGCCAGGGAGGGCAAGGCGCGCAAGGATTCGATCATGCGGTTGGCATAAGCCGGGGCTTGAGTGATGTCCGGATCCATTTGGTAGTCCGCTGCCACACTGGCCCACGTCGTCGGAAAACCTGGGGGCGAGGCCGGTTGGGCCACAACCGAGGCCGGGAAAATATACGTTTGCGTGTCTACGTCTGTGGGGCGGAACCCTGGTTTGAACGCCGCCGCTCGAACGACGGTGGTGTGTTGGATGGGCAACGGCCCGGCGTAGACCTGTCCGTTGGAATCACTCGGCACCGTGCCGTCGAGCGTGTAACGAATCTCCGCCTCTGGGGTTGCCGTGGATAGCACCAGGTCAAATGGTGCCTCGAATAATCCGCGATTGACGCTGAACTTGGTGTCCGCGACCCGTCCTAAGTTCCAACCGGCGTTATTGGGCGCGCCAGGAGTGGGGCGCTCGAGATACGCATTGAATTGGGCGCCTGCTGCCCCAGCCAGGAGTTGGGCGTCCAGGAGGAACTCGCTATCTTCGACGGAGGCATTCAATCCTTGCAGAGCGAGCCAGTTGGTGCCCGTGCGCCAGAGAGAACGGTAGGGGACCAGATCGACCTGTTCCAGTTGCAGGGCGGCTGATTTGTCGCGCTTCACTGTGGCGGTTGAATTCCAGGCGGCTGGAACCGGGGCATTGCGCACCGCGATCTGCGCCCCATTCAAAAACACGATCACTCCATCGTCGAAGCGCAACTGGAGTGCCAGCGAGCGGATGCCCTCCAGGTTGTCCAGCACGAAGGGAACGCGGACAAAAGCGGCGCTTGCCCTGCCTTTCATGGTGCCGGCCAGTTCGCTCCGAATCAAGGGCGCGAAGGAAACCGAGGCCACTCCATACACTTCGACTTCGCCCAAAGACAGGACGTTGTCCTCGTCTTCATTGCCGATGCCATTGGAACCCGACAAATCCGGATCAGGAGTCCGGATCACTTGGACCATCCGCGCATGGACGGCGCCGACATTCAGCTCGAAAAGATCGAGCGTCAGGCTCCGCGGGCTGCCCAAGGAATTCTCCCGGTTCAACAGACCTGAGGTCCAGACCACAGTCTGGCCGTCCGCAGCCAGGAGGTTCACGGTAAGATCGCGAAGACGGCTTCCACAGCAATCTTCCCGGTTGTGCAGCACAACACGGCTGATCTCGGTCAATGCGCCAAGATCCAACCACCACGTCGACGCGTTGTCGTTGCTGTCCGTATGTGTAAACGTGCCCGGGTCGCCATCGATCGCATTGGCCGCGAGCAGGCCAAAACCGGTGGTGCTTTGTGCGGCCACGCCGTTGCGGGCCAAATTGGCGCTGGTCTCTGGCCCAGCGGGAGTCGCGTCGTACCCGAGGGCAAACCCGCTGGCCTGCGTCCAGTCATTGCCTGGATTAACGCCAGCCTGGGCCCAGTCGCTGGGGAGCTGGGCTGCAGCGGTCGGCAGCAATACCCAGACGGGCGATCCAGTGAGCAGGTCGCGGGTCCCGCCGGACATCGGGATGCCAAAGGAGATGTCTGTTTCCTGGGTTGGAAATCGTGGGGCGAAGACTGACGCAGGCGCCCCGGCGCCCGGCGGAAACAAAGCCAGGTACTCACCCCCCGCTTCCAGCCGAAAGTTCGTGTGGAGTGGCCCCGTGCCAGTGCGATTCTTGCCTGACGCAAACACGACCAGAAATCCACCGGGTTCGAGCAAGCGCTCGGGGAATATCCACTTGGCTTGGACGCTTTCCTCGTCCGTGAGAGACCATCCTGCCAGTTGGATGGGTGCTGATGTGGGATTGTGCAGCTCGATCCAGTCGGAGGCCTCACCGTCTTCGTCTAGAAGGGAGTTGTGATTCGCGGCCATGAACTCGCTGATGACCAGATCTGCGGCCCGGCTTTCGAACTGAAACCATAGAATCGATCCGGCCACAAGGAAGGCCATGATTTGGCCCAGCTGGATGAAACGCTGCGAATGACTCATGCGGATGCTGGAATCTGACACGAATCGGACCCATGGTCTATCTTGTTTGTGCGGCTGGCACGCTCCTCGTCGGCCAGCCATTCTCATTTGGCGGAGCGCGGGTTCGTGTGCGGAGCACCACCCGCAGCCCTTTGCGATTCATTAACCATGGGTGCACCTCACCTGCGGCGGTTGATCCTGCGGATGCAGCCGCGCTCCGATGGCCCAATGAGAATTACGGCTCGTCGGCAGGGCGCACTTGTTTTCGTCTGGGTTTGACATCAAGATCCGCTCGCATGTTTCCAACGCGCAGGGTGGGCCGGAGCTGGCGATGGTCTTTCGTCCTTTGCGCCAGAGATAACGCTTCGGTCTGGGCCCGTCTTATGAAATTCATCCAGCTATTCTCAATCACGTCACTCGTCAGCGGTGGAGTCGCGGCTCAAGAACAGGGCGGGCGGTTTCCCTGCCCGTCCAACGAAATCGCGCGCTACACTGCGTATCAGGTTCATCGGCCCATCCAGATTGACGGCAAGCTCAACGAGGCAGACTGGAAAGCCGCGACGACTTCACCGCGGTTCACGGACATTATCACTGGGCAACGTGTTATTCACGACACCCGCGCCGCTGTCCTTTGGGACGACGACTACCTTTATGTCTCTTATCGGATCGAGGAACCGTTCGTGCATGCGAAACTTACGAACCATAATGATTTCATCTACCAGGACAATGACGTGGAGTGCTTCATTGCTGGTCCGGACGCCTACTACGAATTTGAGATCAACGCGTTCAACACTTGCTACGAGGCGTTCTTTGTGTGGAAAGATACCTTTGCCAAGTCGGGCTTGTCGCATCTGCCGGAATTCGACAGCGCGAAACTTGTGCCCTTCAACGGTGTCGGATTCACAAACCATGTGCGGGGACCGCGCCTGGGCAATTTCAACCACGCGCTTCCTGGGCTCAAGACGGCCGTGCAAGTGGATGGCACGATCAATGACGATGCCGATCGTGACCGCGGCTGGACCGTGGAATTGGCCTTTCCCTGGACGAGTTTGACTTGGCTCGCGACCGACGGACGCGCTTTGCCTCCGAAGAACGGCGATGTCTGGCGCATGGATTTCTCACGCTTCAATACGTATAAAGAGGCTCCGCCCGCACATGATTCAGGAGGTTGGTTCTGGACCCGTCATGGCATCTGGGATTCGCATATTCCAGAATGCTTCGTTCAAGTGACCTTTTCAACCAACCAGCCTGGACGGAGGATTGGGAATTAGGCGCCGGACGGCAGGCCGGCATTGCATTGTCATCGGCTTGCCATCAACGCCCAGCCATTCTTATTTGGCGGAGCGCCACGCGGCCCATTGCGATTCATCAACCATGGGTGCACCTCGCTTGCGGCGGCTGATCCTTCGGATAGAGCCGCGCTCCAATGGCCTAGTGAGAATGACTGATGAACGCCAACGCCCGGTCGCAAGCGCGCGGGTCCTTTGCTATACTGATGAAGAAGAGCGTCGCGGCGAGAAATGGAACTTGAACATCTGAATGACCGCACGCACGCCGCCAGCGGCTCGATCCGAAATTGGGGAATTACGCCGATCGATCGGACCTGCTCGCGCTCGCTTTGCTTGGCCCACGCCACCGAGTCGCACCAGAATTCAGGAGGTGGGATATGCCCATGAAAATAGACGCTGGCCTAATCGATACGATCCGGACGCACGCGCAGCCATTGGCGGACTCGCCACGGGATTACGATGGGCTCCTGGAGCGAATCGGCAACGCCCGTTTCGTCCTCTTGGGCGAGGCCTCTCACGGCTCACACGAGTTTTACCGGAGCCGCGCCCAAATCACCCGGCGTTTGATCGAGGAGAAAGGATTTGCGGCCGTCGCCGTCGAGGCGGACTGGCCGGATGCTTACCAGGTCAACCGCTATGTGCGCGGCGCGAGTCGCGACCGCTCGGCTGTTGAGGCGTCGAGCGGGTTTGAGCGCTTTCCCACGTGGATGTGGCGCAACACGGACGTTATGGAGTTCCTGGAATGGCTGCGCCAACGGAATGACGCACGCCCAGCTGACGCTCCAAAGACCGGCTTTTATGGGCTGGATCTCTACAGCCTTTACGCCTCGGTCGCGGCAGTGCTCGCGTATCTGGACAAGGTGGATCCAGACGCCGCTAAGCGCGCTCGCACCCGGTACGCCTGCTTTGACCAGTTCAACGAGGACACGGAGTCTTACGGATTTGTGACCGGCTCGCGCCTCGCGGCGTCCTGCGAGGATGAGGTTCTCAAACAGCTCCTCGATTTGCAGCAGCACGCGGCGGAATATGCCCAGCGCGACGGGCGCGTGGCGGAGGATGAGCTCTTTTACGCTGAGCAGAACGCCCGCTTGGTTGCCCATGCCGAGGCTTACTATCGCTCGATGTTTCTCGAAGAAGTCTCGTCCTGGAACCTGCGGGACCAGCACATGATCGAAACTCTCGATGCTCTGGCCACGCATCTCCGCCGCGAGGGCACCCGGGCCAAGGTGGTGGTTTGGGCGCACAACTCACATCTGGGCGATGCCCGCGCCACCCAGATGGCCCAGCGTGGCGAGTTGAATGTCGGCCAGCTCGCGCGCGAGCGCTACGGACCCCAAGCGGTCCTGGTGGGCTTTACCACTTATCACGGCACGGTCACGGCCGCATCGGAATGGGGCGGACCAGCCGAACGCAAGCGTGTCCGGCCGGCGCTCCCCGACAGCTACGAAGCGATGTTCCATGAGACTGGGCTTGACCGATTTCTGCTGGCCTGGCAGCCGGCTGATCCTCTTGCGGAAACGTTGAGCGAGCCCAAGCTCGAGCGGGCCATCGGCGTCATTTACCTGCCTCAGACCGAGCGCCTGAGCCATTACTTCCGGGCGCGGTTGCGGGATCAATTCGATGCTGTGCTGCATTTCGATGAGACGCGAGCGGTTGAGCCGCTCGAACGCACGGCCAAATGGGAAACGGGCGAAATAGCGGAGACGTTCCCGTTTGCCCTTTAGCTTGGGCATGGACCATTCGGCGGCGGTCTGTTCAAAGCAGGTGCCGATAAACGATGGCCGCGAGCACGCCGCCCAGAACCGGCCCGAGCACCGGAATCCAGGCATAGCTCCAGTCACTGTCGCGCTTCCCTGGAATAGGCAGGAACGCATGCATGAGCCGCGGGCCGAGATCACGCGCCGGGTTGATGGCGTATCCAGTGGTGCCTCCCAAGGAAAGGCCAATCACGAGCACCACCAGGGCAACCGGCAGGGCATCGAGCGCTCCCAGCCCGCCCGTCGGGCTCGTCACATGGACCACCGCATAGATCAAAACAAACGTGCCGATCACTTCCGAAATGAAATTTAACGGCAACGACCGGATGGCTGGCCCAGTGCAAAAGACGGCGAGTTTGGCATCCTCGTTTTCCGTGGCTTCAAAGTGCGCTTTGTACTGGAGCCAAACGAGAAAGGCGCCTGCACAAGCGCCGAGCATCTGGGCGAGGACGTAGAGCGGAACTCGATCCCAATCGAACTGGCCGGCCACGGCCAGCGCGATCGTCACGGCTGGGTTGAGGTGCGCTTTGCTGATCGGCGCGCTCACGAACACGCCCACGAATACGGCCATGGCCCAGCCAAACGTGATCACGATCCAGCCGCTGTTGTGGCCTTTGGTTCCTTTAAGGACGACGTTCGCCACCACGCCGTCACCCAAGAGGATCAAAAGCATGGTACCCATCATTTCGGCGAAAAATGCGGTGGTTGTCATGGTATTGGCCGGGCGCCCTGCGACATTAAGCGAGCAGATATCCTCTGGCCAGCTCGGAATACGACGCTATTTGGGCCGCTTCCCAGCCCTGGCCCCGGCCCAGTTCAGCGGCCAGGAGGTGCGCCACGGCCGGCGCCGCTTCGACACTCGCGCGTGCGTCCAGGAACAGGGCCCGCATCCGGCGCGCCAGGACGTCTTCGACGGAGCGGGCCATTTCCTGGCGCGCCGCCCAGAGGACTTGCGCTTTTAGGTAGGGAAAACGGCTGTGCAATCGCTCCCCGAGCGCCGGACGCGCCGTGACGAGATCGCGGATGGCTCGCGCGTCAGAACCATAAATGCTCAATGGATCGGTGGGGTCCAAGGATTCCATCGAGCCGTGGATCGGCAAAGCGCGCGTCCGCGACGGGCGTTTCTCAAGTCCCGCCACGAGGATGGCGCGGTCGACGGCTGCTTCACCCATTTTGCGGTAGGTCGTCCATTTGCCGCCGGTCACGGTTACCAGTCCGGACGGCGAAACGATCACCAGATAATCGCGCGAAATAGCGGCCGTGCGGGACGCTTTTCCCGGAGTCACGAGCGGTCGGAGCCCAGCGAAGACGCTCAGGACATCCGATCGGCCAGGCGCCCGCGCCAGATACCGCCGGGCGTGTTGCAGGAGAAACTCAACTTCCTGATCCAGGGCGCGCGGTTCCAGCGACACTTCCTCCACGGGTGTGTCCGTGGTGCCAACAATCACCCTGTTCAGCCAAGGCACGGCAAACAATACCCGGCCATCATCCGTGTGCGGAATCATTAAAGCCGATTCGCCCGGCAGAAAAGCTTGGTCGAACACGAGATGAACGCCTTGGCTGGCGCGCAGGAGGGCCGTGGCGCCAGGCTCGTCCATGGTGAGGATCTGATGGCTGAACACTCCCGTCGCGTTGATGATGACCCGGCCCCGAATTTCAAATTCCTTCGCGGTCTCGGCATCGGCAGCGCGCACGCCGCTGATCCAGCCCGCCGCCTTCAGGAATCCGAGCACCCTCATGTAATTCACAAGCACGCCGCCCAAGCCGGCGGCCGTTTGAGCCAGGTTGATGGCCAAGCGTGAATCATCAAACTGGCCATCGTAATAGATGACGCCGCCCCGCACCCCTTCCCGTGCCAGATTCGGAAGCTGGGAGAACGTCTCGGCCCGCGACAATAGCCGGGACTTGCGAATGCCCAATCGGCCGGCCAAGGCATCGTAGATCTTGAGTCCCGCGCCGTAGAACGCGGATTGCCATGCGTGGTAAGCCGGCACGATGAACGCCCTTTCGTGCACCAGGTGCGGGGCCTGGCGCAGAAGCAAACCTCGTTCGCGCAAGGATTCTCTGACCAGCGGGATCTCCCCTTGTCGCAGATAGCGCACCCCACCATGGATAAGCTTGGTGCTGCGGCTCGAAGTGCCTTTGGCGAAATCGTGCTGTTCCAGGAGCAAGGTCTTGTAGCCCCGCGCCGCCGCATCGACCGCCGTCCCCAGGCCCGTCGCTCCGCCGCCCACCACGATGACATCCCAGAGCTGCGTCCGATCGCCAATTTGCTGCAGGAATTGTTCCCGGTTCATGCACCCGGCCGGCGGACTACAGCCAGCCTTTGGCTCGTTCGACCGCCTTTTTCCAGCGCGGTTTGAGTGCCTCCGTGTTCGCGGCGGGATTTGGCTCGAAGCGCTTGTCCTGTTGCCATTGATCCTGGAGCGTTTTGGTATCGGACCAATAGCCGACCGCCAGGCCAGCCAGATACGCCGCACCCAGCGCGGTCGTTTCGCGAATCGTGGGCCGTACCAGCGGCACGCCCACCAGGTCCGCCTGGAATTGCATGAGCAGGTCGTCGGCCGAAGCCCCGCCGTCCACGCGCAATTCTTTGATGGGCATCCCCGCGTCCGCTTCCATCGCTTCGAGCACGTCCATCGATTGGAAAGCAATACTCTCGAGGGCGGCGCGCGCCAGGTGGCCGGAAGTCGTGCCGCGCGTGATTCCGACGATCGTTCCGCGTGCGAATTGGTCCCAGTGCGGCGCCCCTAGCCCAGCGAACGCGGGAACCAGGTAAACGCCGCCGTTGTCGGAAACGGACCCGGCCAAACGTTCGATCTCGTCCGATGTCCGGATCAGCCCGAGGCCATCGCGCAGCCATTGCACAACTGCGCCTGCGATAAAGATGCTGCCCTCGAGAGCATAAGTGGTTTTGCCCTGCACATTCCACGCGATGGTCGTGAGCAGGTTATTCCGGGAGGCCACCGCTTTGTCCCCGGTGTTTAGCATCATGAATCCGCCGGTGCCATAAGTGTGCTTCAACATGCCAGGTTGCAGGCACATTTGCCCAAACAACGCCGCTTGCTGGTCGCCCGCAATCCCCGCCACCGGCACTTGGTTTTCAAATGGCCGTCCGGACGTCTCGCCATAACGCTGGCTGGATCCGCGAACTTCAGGCAAGACCGCTGCTGGCACCTTGAAGATTTCGAGCAATGCCGGATCCCATTGCTGGGTGTGGATATTAAAGAGCATCGTCCGGCTGGCATTGCTCGGATCAGTGACATGGACTTTGCCGTCGGTCAGTTTCCAGACCAGCCAGCTGTCAATCGTGCCAAAAGCCAGCTTTCCGTCGGCCGCCGCCCGGCGCGCTCCGGGCACCTGCTCGAGAATCCACTGTAGCTTCGTGCCCGAGAAATAGGCGTCAATGACCAGCCCGGTCTTTTCTTGAATGATCGGGCCGAGTCCTTGTTTTTTGAGATCGTCGCAGGCGCCGGCTGTCCGGCGATCCTGCCAGACGATGGCCGGATGAATGGGCCGTCCCGTGCGGCGGTCCCAAACGACGGTCGTCTCGCGCTGGTTGGTAATGCCAATGGCGGCAATTTGGCCGAAGCTTACGCCAGCATGGGCCACGGCTTCGGCCATCACTCCAGCTTGCGTGGCCCAAATTTCCTCTGGATCATGTTCGACCCAGCCTGGCTGCGGGTAGATCTGGGTGAACTCCCGTTGCGCGAGGCTGCGGATTTTTCCAGCGTGATCAAAAAGGATGGCGCGCGAACTGGTCGTGCCTTGGTCCAGGGCTAAGATGAATGATTCCATGCGATGGTCTCTGGTGTTGGTGTGGTCTCCGCCGAGTTTCATCGAAAACGCCCGGCTTTGTCCACTCCAGCTTGCGGAATGGCAGTGATAAGACGGGGTGCCGAACGGTCCTGGGCCGCGAGGCCTCGTGAACCCGCAGGAATCCATGGACGGTCAAGCTGCTTTCCCATTGCCGCTTTTTCACGGACGGGGCAGAATGGGCGAGCCATGAGTGCACCAGCGCGCGGCGCGGCCAGCCTTGATCCCGACGACCCATCGAGCGGAGGCCCAAGCGAGGATTCACCGTTGCACGCGTTTCGCGGGCCGATCAAACCCACTCCCGTTTCGTTGCTTTACAAAGCGGGGCTGATCGTCGTGGCCTGCGCGATGGTTCTTTTGCCAGCGATCTATGTGGCCTTGATCGTTGTCGTGGCGTGGGGTGTGGCCTATCATTTGGCCAACAATACGGTCCTCATGAGCGGTTCGGGCGGCGCTACGATTCACCTGATCCTGTATTTGGGGCCGGCCGTCGTTGGAGGCACTTTGGTCGTCTTCATGGTGAAGCCATTCTTTGCCCGGCGACCAAAGCGGCCGGAGCAAATCTCCCTCGACCCCCTGGCCGAACCGGTCCTGTTCGCTTTTATCGAGCGGATCTGCGGATTGGTATGTGCTCCGGTGCCTGCGCGCGTGGAAGTGGACAATCAGGTGAATGCTTCGGCCCGTTTGCGCCGCGGCTTTTTGAGCAAAGACCTGGTCCTGACGATTGGCCTGCCACTCGCAGGCGGGTTGGACATGCGCCAATTCGCGGGTGTCCTTGCCCATGAATTCGGCCACTTCGCACAGGGCGCGGGAATGCGGCTCACTTACATTGTTCGCAACATTAATTTCTGGTTTGCGCGCGTCGTTTATGAGCGTGATCAATGGGACCTGAGGCTCGAAAGTTCGGCCAAAAGCGTCGATATCAGGCTGGGTATTGTCCTGCATACGGCGCGGGGCTGCATCTGGCTGACACGCCGCCTGCTCTGGGCGCTCATGCATGCCGGACACGCCATCAGCTGCTTTATGCTCCGGCAGATGGAATACGACGCGGATAGCTACGAAGCCAAAGTCGCTGGCAGCGATTCCTTCGCCACCACCGCCGAGCGCCTCCAGCTCCTCAACGTCGCGACTCAGGGCGTTTACGAGGATGTCCGGCAAAGTTGGACCAGCAAACGGTTGCCCGAGAATCTCGCGTTCATGATTCAGCATAAAACCCGCTCGCTGCCCACCGATCTGCGCGAGAAAATTCGGGCCCATTCTGCCGCGCTGAAAACCGGGACCTTTGATACCCACCCTTGCGACGCGGACAGAACTCGCGCCGTCCGGGCCTTGAACGAGCCGGGTGTTTTTAGACTCGAAGAACCGGCTGTTAAGTTGTTTTCCGATTTCGAACAACTGGGCAAGACCGTGACGCGCCATCAATATGAAAAGGAGTTCGAACTCCTATTCACGGATGCCAATGTCGTCTCGTCCGATCAAGTGGTTCAGGAAAGCCAGGCCACGGCCGAAGCGGACGCCGCTTTGCGGCAAGTCTTCGGCAAGGTTTCCTGTACTTTAAAGCCGGTCCTACTCGATGATATCTCCCTCCCACTGGCCGAAGAAGCCCCTGCGCCTCTGGCCGCTTGGAAGCTAGCCCAGGCTGATTTGGAACGGTTGCGTCCCGAAGCCGAACGGCTCTCGGCCGAGTGGGCCGACCGTCAAGCCAAGCTTCTCAATTTCACCGCTGCCCACCAGCTATCGCGGGCAGGATTCCGCCTGTCCGCCCAGGGTTTTGCGCTGCCCGAAAACGTGCAGTCTGTGCACGATCAGGAGATCGCGGCCAAAGGCAAGATCGATGAAGTATCCGCCGAATTAACCCAAATATCGGCGCAGCTTGACGCTTTCTTTCGCGCCCTTAGCATGCGTCTTTCCGCCGGGCTTCAACTTCTCCATTCGCCCGAGGTTCGCGTGCGCTTGACCCAGGCTGAGGAATTGTCGCGCGAAGCGCAGGAGTTTCGGCAGTTGTTGGCGCGGTTGAATGGAAACCTGCCGTTATTGCAGGAAACGATTCCACAATTCCATGCCTTCCAGCTCTTGCTCCAAAACCGTCCCAACCACGCCAAACCGGAAAGTGTGGATGCCGAGATTCACCGTTTGGCCATTGATCTTCAGGAAACAATGGGCCGCTTGCAGCAGCAATTGGCGAAGGTGCCCTATCCCTTTCCACACGCCCGTGGGGACGTGTCCGTGGCCGAGTATGCCCGTCCGGAAAAGCCCAGTGAACACGCTTGGGAAGCGGCCTTTCAAGTCACCAATGCCCACCTCGAACGGCTTTTCGCCTTGCATCACCGCGTGCTCGGCAGGTTGCTCGTGATTCTTTTGCTCGTCGAGCAGAAGGCTGATCCCATGCGCCCTGGGGAGTGCGAAAGGCGGAATTAAGGAAGCCAAGGGACGTCGCTACGATCGTTCTGCCGCCGCACTCCGCCTTCCGCAATCAGTAAAACTCCGGGTTAGCATTTTGTAGTCTCATGAGATAGTTTGCCGCCCGAGAGTTGGACCAGAATGAAAAGACCATCGTTATTGATCATTTTTTTGAGCGTGTTCATTGACTTGATCGGCTTCGGCATCGTCATGCCGCTGTTGCCGATCTACAGCAAGAACTTCGGGGCAAATGGACTTGAGATCGGCCTGATCATCGCCTCGTTTTCCGTGATGCAGTTTCTGTTTGCCTCAGCCTGGGGCAGGCTCTCAGATCGAATCGGGCGGCGCCCAGTTATTTTGATCAGCAACGCGGGTTCGGCGATTTCCTACGCGCTATTTGCGGTGGCCTCGACGATGGCGGGGCACACGGGATTGTGGTTGATGCTGGCGTCGCGGGTGTTTGCCGGGATTTGCGGCGCCAATTTGTCCGTGGCCAATGCGTACATAGCGGATATCACACCGCCGGAAAAGCGGACCCAAAAAATGGGCCTGATCGGGATGGCGTTCGGGTTCGGCTTTATCTTTGGACCACCCTTGGGCGCATTTGCGTATCAGCTGTTTGGTCTGCCTGGGCCAGGCTGGACCGCAGCGGTATTTTGCACCGCGAATTTCTTGCTCGGCTGTTTTGTCTTGGCGGAGAGCTGGAAACCAAATTCGGATCATGCACCGACTCGGCCGAGCGCTGGCCAATGGTTGGCGATTCTAAGCCGACCCACGGTTGGGTTCGTCATTGGAATCTATTTTTTGGCCACGTTCTGCTTTGCTTGTTTCGAAAGCACGTTCAGTCTTTTGGTCAAGGAGAAGTTCCATTTTGACGCGAACCACGCAGGGTTTCTTTTCTTCTACTGCGGTGTGCTGGCCGCAGTTCTGCAGGGCGGCTTGATGGGGCGGTTAAACAAACTGTTTGGCGAGCAACGCCTCATTTTCGGGAGTCTGGTCCTGCTCGCGATCAGCTTGGCCGTGCTGCCGCTCACCGCCAGTTTGGTTAGCCTGCTCTTGATCCTCGGACTCTTTGCCGCGGGCTCAGGCATCAACCGGCCGCCGACGTTCGGACTTATCTCCATCCGCACGCCGCCCCACGAGCAAGGCGTGACCCTGGGTGTCGCCCAGAGCGTCGCGAGCCTGGCGCGAATTGTTGGTCCGGTTTTCGCCAATGTGCTCTACGCGAAACACGTTGGCTTGCCTTATTTCGTGTGCGCCGGTGTCGCGTTGGTGGCGAGCCTGGGGGCGTGGCAGTACCTGTGCCGCGGGGATCAACAATCGAGTGTGGAAGGTGATGTGAGCAAGGCGCGCGTTGCGCCCGGATCTTAACTCCGTCACTGGAACACTTCGCTCACTGGCCGGATCGTAATCGCCTCCGGTTTGACGGGAATATTGAACTTTTCGATCACCTTATCTTCTTCAAGGATCTCCTTGGGCTTTGGCGAATTGTAAGCCATAGGCGAAGACTGATGGCTGGTTATGGCATCACGCATCCCGTTTGCGTCTTTGGTGACAATCACGATGCGCAGTTGATTTGATTTGAGGCGCTGACGAAGCACGCGATTGACTTCGTCGCACGTCAGCTTGGCCAAGGCATGGCGAAGGTACTCGTCAAAACTGCCAAGCTTATAGTAACGGCTGTCAATGGCATAACCCAGCCTGGCATCCTGCGTCTGGAGCAAAACATTCACATACTTGGACAGGAATTCGCGCGTCGCTTCAAAGGCTTCGTTGGACAACCCTTCGCGCTGGAGCTTGTCGAACTCGTAGAGCGCCGCGCGCAAGGCAAACATTCCGTTCTGTGGTTCTACGGGGCGTATCCAAATCTGGAAGATTTGCTGCCGGCGCGCCAGGTTCGGATCGGGCTGAAACTGGAACATGCCCCGGGGAAAGTATTCAATGTACGCGTAATCGCCATAGTTCAGGCCGCGCGCTTCGCGCAGCCGTTGGTACAAATGGCTGTTGCTCGAGCGATGCTGACCGAAGTACGAGCTGATCAGCGCTAGCGCTGGCCAATCCGCGTCGCCCCGGATTACCTCAATCGGGAATCCAATGGAGATGGCGGTTGATCGCGTTTCGCGCTGGACGAGTTCTATGTGCAAACCCGGGCTGAGCTTTGGCTGGGGCAAAGCAGTGGGTTCCGTCCGGCCTTCGGGCAACGCCGCAAAATCCTTGCGCAGTTTCTCCGAAAACGCCGCGGGAAAGCCGCCCGCCAGCCCGAGCACGAGATTGCCGCGCTTGTAATGATCGCGATAAAAGCCGCGCAGGTCATCGAGCGTCAGTCTCTGCAAGGCGCTCACTCGGCCGGTGTTGTGATGCCCGTAAGGATGTCCGTGGTAAATGACGTTGTAGAGCTCCTCCTTGCCAAGTTCCTCGTCATTGCCTTCGCGGAGTGAAACTTTAAGGTAATTGATGGCCTCTTCTTTGAGCCGGCTAAAGTCTTCTTCGCGAAAGCCGGGTTCGAGCAGCATGCGGCGGATCAATTCGTAATAACGATCCAGGTTATCGATGTGCGTCGTGCCGGTGAAAACGGTCAATTCCTTGTCTACCTGGGCATCGAAGCTCGCGGCCATGGGGTACATCGCTTCCAGGATCTGCTCGTAGGCCATCGTTCGGGAACCGCCCTTGGCCAGCAGTGAGGCGGTCAACGACGCGAGCCCTTCCTGACCCGCTGGATCCTCTGCGGCGCCAGTGCGGACCACGATGCGGAACGTGACCAACGGCGATCGGTTCGTTTGGAAGACTGTCGCGATCTCATTCGGAGTCGGGTCCAGCGGCGCCGCGGAGAGCATTTCGACGAAAGGGATCAAGCTGAGGAGGGCTGTGCACCAGTGCGACATTATTTTCCTTTCTCGTTGGAGGATCGGTTCGCCAAGGTAACGATCGTGCGGTTGCGTTCGACGAAATACTGGGCTGCCGCTGCGCGCAAATCATTGGGCGTGAGCTGGCTGTAAATGCTGAAAAGTTTGTCGATGGTCGCGGGTGTGCGGCGCAGGCCCACGTACCCGGCCAGATAATTCGCGATCGCTTCGGAGCTGTCCCAAGCCGCGGCCGTCCCATAACGCATCCGGGACCGCGTTTCGTCGAGCTTGGCCTGCGACACGGCTTCTTGAGAGAAACGGGCAAAAGTCGCCAGGACCAGGTCGCGGACATCCTTGACGTCTTTGGGATCTTTCACGCGCGCAAAGACGCTGAACAGTTCCGGATCGACCAGGTCATCGAACGATGGTGAGAGCATGTCCACCTTTTGCTCCTTGAGAACCAGGCGCTGATATAATTCTGAGTTTTCGCCGAAGGCAATCGACGCGAGGAGATCCAGCGCCGGTTTGTCCTTGTTCTGGTCTGAATAAGCCGGGCCGTGAAACCCCACCACAACGTAGGGCAGCGTCGGGGAAGGCCAGTCCAACTCCGCGTGGCGCGGGGTGGTTTGGGGTGGCTCAGGAGGAATCGCGGCCGTGTACGTGCCACGCTTCCAGCGGCCGAAGTACTTTTCGGTCAACGCGAGCGCCCGGTCGCGGGTGACGTCGCCCACGAGGAGGACAGTCGTGTATTCGGGCCGGTAAAAGCGCTCGTAAAACGTGAGGCTGTACTCGTACTGATTGGGCATGTCCTCAATGTCCTTGAGGAAGCCCATCGTCGTGTGCTTATAAGTGTGGGCATCGAAAGCGGTGTCACGCAAGGTCTCGCTCAGTTTCTCCAATGGGTTAGCGCTGTTCTTGTTGTACTCGCCCAGGACGGCGCGCGATTCGGTCTTATATGCATCTCGCGAATATTTGAGCCGTTGAAAGCGGTCCGCTTCCAGTTCCATGATCTTGTCCAGGTCTTCTTTCGAGAACAGGGTGTGGTACACCGTCCGATCATCGGTTGTATACGCGTTGACCGAAGCACCCGCCCGTTTTAACAAGGCATCCCGCGCTTCGGGCGTGTAATGCTCGCTCCCTCGAAACATCATGTGCTCAAAAAAGTGGGCGTACCCGCTTTTGCCTGGCTCAACCTCATTGCGGGACCCGGTTTGCACGACGATGTACAAGGCCACCAGGTTGGGATTGTCCGTCGGAACTGTGATGAGCCGCAGACCGTTCGACAGGTCGTCTGTCGTGTACGGATACGGGAAGAATCGTGTGGGCATGGACTCAGCCGACGCCGCCCAACCCGCTCCCGCGAGCAGCGAACTAGCCGCCAGCAGCGTGCAAAAAGATTTAAACTTCATTGTCGATCAGGTTTAGACGCTGTCGGACTGTACCACAAGTCCTCGCCACGGAAAGTCCCACTTCGTGCCGAGTGCATCATCAGCACGGGACCACTTCCCATTTGCCGAATATGAGGGAATGAGAGGCATGATTCCGGAATCGCTTTTGGTCCGGCCTGGGCATGGTGGACGTCCGTCAGTTCGAGATTTTGACGGCCGTGACCTTTTGGCCGTCGTGCACGCGGTCACCAGGGTACAGGATGATCTCGTCACCCTCTTTCAAGCCGTCGAGAATCTGGGTTTCGGTGCCGCTGGAACGGCCGACTTTAACTGGGCGCAGGCGAGCCGTGCCATGGTCCAGGATGAAGGCGCCCCAATGGTCGCCCTGGCGGAACAGGGCGCCGGACGCGACCTTGAGGGCGTGGTCTGTTTCCCAGACAATAATGCGCGCTTCGACGCGGAATTGATCGCCGAGTCCAGGACGTTGTTCGGGTGGCGTGATGATATCTGCGATGACATTGACGCGTTGTTCTTCGACGCCCAGGGCTGACACTTTGGTGAAGGCGGCTGGTTCGACGAGCCGCACCCGCGCTTGCAGGGGAACGCCGCCGCCCCATTGATCGAGTTCGACCTTAGTGCCCGGCCGGATGGCGGCGCCATCGCGCGACAGAACTTCAATGACGGCTTCCAGGTCGGCCGGATTGCCAATTTCCAGGAGTGCGGTGCCGGCGGTGACAACGCGTGAATTCTCTTCCAGAACGCGCAGGACGCGGCCGGAGGCAGGCGCTTGGATTTCGGTCGACGTTTTGCAGGCCTGGGCCATCGCGGCGCTCGAGGCGGCGAACTCCGCGAGCTCAGCCTCAGCCTGGCGCAGGGAACTTTCCGCGACGGCCTCGTCTCTGGCGCTGGAAGCTTCCCGCCATTGGACAGGTTCAAGTTCTTGAACGGAAATCGCCTTGCCGGCGAACAGTTTCTCAAAGCGGCGCAATTCGCTCATGGCGAAGGCATGGGCGGCCTTGGCTTTTTCGGAGTTGGCGCGGGCGGTGTCGCGTTTGGCCTCAGCTTGGACGCGGCTGCGGGCATCGAGGAGAGTCGGTGAAAGAGGATCAATCACGGCCAACACGGTGCGGCCAGCAAGCACCTCAGCACCTGGCTTAAGCTCGATGCGGCGCAGTTGGCCAGTGACAGGGGCGGACACCAAGACCCGTTGTTTGACGCGCGTCTTGCCTTCCTCAGTGACGGTGGCCCGAAGATTGCCAAGCGCGACGCGCACGGATTCGACGGGTGTGGGTTTGGGCCAAAGCCCTGCTGCAATCAGCAGTCCTAAGGCGGCCACGCCGGCGTAAGGCAGCCATCGGCGGGGACGGCTTTGAGGAATAGGATTGCGTGGGGACGCGGCGGCCATGCCAGGATCGGCCGAGGGCTTGGAGATGTCTTTCATTCCGGAGCTTTCAACACACCCACCAGATTCAATTGGTTTAATCTCCGCAAAACAAACCAGCCTGACAAGGTCGAAGCCACCGTGACGGTCAGGAGAGCCATCGTGTAGTTCCGCAGGGTAAGGACCAGCGGCACACGGACAGTCTCGGTGTTGACCGCTTTGAGAATGGCGGTGGCGAACCCTGTGCCCAGGAGCAAACCAATCGGGACGGCCACGAGCGCGAGCAGCACCAACTCGGTCACGAGCACCCCGCCAACCTCCCGTCGGGAAAAGCCGATCACCCGCAGAGTGGCCAGTTCCCGGGCCCGCTCCGCGAGGGAAATGCGGGCATTGTTATAAACGACGCCGAAAGCGACGACGGTAGCGAAGGTCAGATAAATGGTCTGGATCAAGTTGATGCTGGCGGCGGTGGTCTGGCGGAAATTGGCGCGGAGTGACTCTTTGACTGCGACCCAGCTCACCTTGGGAATGCCTTTCAGTGCGCGGAGAAAGGTTTTCCAATGAAGGGCGTCGACGGTGAAGCTGGCGCCTGTAATGACGTCGCCTTCGCTGAGCAATCGGTTGAGCGCGTGGATGTCCATGTAGGAGGCAATGCCAGCGAAATCTTCGGAAAGCCCAGCTAAGGGCACTTGGCGCAGCCCTCGTTTACCCTCGAGGATTTCCACGAGGATATCGTCGCCCACGCGCGCGCCGAGGACTTCCGCGAGCTTGGCGGACATGATCAATCCTTCGGGCGGGAGTGGGACCTGGCGGTTGGCTGAGTCGATGACGCGATTGTGCCGGCCGTCCGGAGGCAATCCTTGGATCCCGATCTGCCGGTGGTGCGCACCAAAGTGCAAGCGGACGGCCGCGTTGCGCAAAGGTTCGGCCGCCCGGACGCCCGGGAGTTGGCGCAAGAGTGCACTGACTTTTGCGGAGGACGGCTCGACAAGGCCAATGCTAATGTCCTGGCGCTGGACGACGTCCCATTGGAAATCCATCACCTGGTTGACGCCATCGCGAAAGCAATTCGGAACGATGAGTATGCCCGTGGCCAAAGCCAGCCCAGCGATGGTGAACAATGCTTGGATCGGTTTACGTTCCAGGTTCCGCACGGCAATGCGGAACGTGTGGGAAAGATAATGGGCAATGCCGCTGCGCTCCAAAAATGCCGGCCGGTAGTGCGCCGGCGGCTCCGGGCGCATGGCTTCGGCTGGGGGCAACCGGGCGGCGCGGCGGACAGCGCTGAACACCCCCACCATCGCAGCCAGGGCGCTCACGAGCAAGGCCAGCGGAAACGCCGTGTGATCCAAGCGGAAAACCAAGTCCGGGAAGCGGAAGAACCGATGGTACATGCCCACCAGCTGCTGGCCCAGGCCCAGACCGCCCAAGGCTCCCAAGCACGCCCCGGCTGCCACCATGACCATCGCGAACTTCAGGTAATGCCCGACAATCTGCCGATTGGCGAACCCGAACGCCTTGAGAATGGCAATCTGTTCGCGTTGCAAGGTCAGCAGCCGTGACAGCACCGCATTCGTCATGAACGCGGCCACACTCAAGAACACCACTGGAAAACCAATGGCCAGCGTATGCAGAATCCGGATTTCATCCGAGACGCGGATGTGCGAGGGATGATCAGCCCGTCCGGACGCGCCGCGGCCGCCGTAGGGTGTGAGCAACTGGTCGAGGGCCGCGATCACCGGCCGCTCGGAAGCGCCTGCGCGCAGCGTCAGGACGAGGTAATTGAACGCGCCATCCAGATTGAATGCGGTTGCCAATTCTTTGTAAGGCATCCAAAAGGTGCCGTAAGTGCGATTGTCGGGAAGGGCCGTCCCAGGGCGGCTTTCAAAAATGAACTCGGGCGACAGCACGATGCCAGCAATCCGAAACAGCTGGCGACGGCCGTTGAGCAGCAGTCCAATATGATCGCCTGGCCGCAGACGGTTGGCGTCCGCGAAGGCCTCGCCCACCAAAACTTCACCGCGCTGTCCTGGCGTCAGCCATTGGCCTGTGCGCAAGAACAGCCGGTTCAGTTCCGGCGCGGAAGAGTCCGGGACGGACCGGACCATGCCGCTGGCAGGTTCATCCAGATCTGGGATATCCAAGGTAACTTGGACAGAGATGCCAGGCTGGACGATACCCGCGCCGGGAATCTGGGCGATGCGCTCCGCTAGAGAGTTTGGGGCCCGCTTGAGATGGGCGAAGATTTCAGCGAACCGGTTCGCTTGGTAATACTCGCGGCGCGTGCTTTCCAGTGAATAGATCAAGCTGCGCGCCATGATCATCATGGCCAACCCGCACGCCATCACCAAAGCGACGGCCAGCGCCTGGCCTTTCATCTGGCGAAGGTCGCGCACGAGTTTTCGATCCAGGTGCGAGAGCATTACCAGTCCAAACTGCTGGCCGGGGCGCGGTGAAGGTTCTGCCGGACATGATGCACGCGGCCGTCCATGAGATGAATGATCCGGTCCGCCATATCCGCCATGACGGCGTTGTGGGTGATGACGACGGTCAGCGTGCCCAGTTCACGGTTGACGCGTTCGATGGCTTCCAGGACGACGATCCCCGTGCGCACATCCAAGGCCCCGGTCGGTTCGTCACACAGCAGAACTTCCGGGCGCTTGGCAATCGCCCGCGCGATGGCCACTCGTTGCTGTTCGCCGCCCGAGAGTTGCGCCGGAAAATGATCGAGCCGGGCGCCCAGGTTTACCAATTCCAATGCCGCTTCCGGGATCATGGGATTGCGGGCAATCTCTGTGATCAGGCCGACGTTCTCGCGAGCGGTCAGGCTGGGAATGAGATTGTAAAATTGAAAAACAAAACCGATTCGGTCGCGGCGATGTCGAGTGAGCTGATCTTCATCCGCCCGGGTCAAATCGACGTCTCGGTACCAGAGTTCACCAGCGCTGGGGGTATCCAAGGCCCCCAAGTTGTTCAACAAGGTCGTCTTGCCACTCCCCGACGGCCCTAGCAGCACGACGAACTCTCCTTCATACAAATCCAGATCAACACCCGCTAGCGCCCGCACCTCCGTCGCGCCCGCCCCATAAACCTTCGTCAAATCACGCACTCGAAAAATCTGAGTGCGCGCTTTCTCGGGAGAAGGGCTGTCCGCCGTCGCCAGCATAGTCAGGAATCAATAGGTAACAGCAGGATCGCGCACCATCAAGGAGGAGTTCCCCGCCCGCAGCATGATCGCGACCGCGGCGGGCGGCGCGGGAGAAAAGGCGGCCGGTGACCGATACCCGAAGAAATCAGGGGCAGGTGCTTTGCCGCCTTGATTGGCGCCTTGATCAGCGGTATTGATCAGATAAGAGAAAACATCAGAAGCAGATGACGGGCGGCCATTGACTTTATGCAAATCGTCCTTGTGCAAGTTCGAGTTAAAGTGGAATGCGTGGAGGCCTTTCGAGTGGCGAGCCTTGAGAACGCCCGGCAGAGCGTGCAAGAGCCTGGCATCGCCCGATTCGAGGTGCTGCAGCAATCGGATGATCCGACGCGGTTTGTGCTGATCGAAGCGTACCGCACAGCGGAAGCGCCCGCCCAACACAAGGAGACTCGGCATTATCAGGCTTGGCGTGACGCCGTCGCACCGATGATGGCCGAGCCTCGCGCCAGCTTGAAGTACACCAGCGTATTTTCACCGGCGCTCGCTTCCTGACGCCGCCCCCGCTCACGAAGTTCGGGCCCGTCCGCTGGGCACGACCAGCTCATACGGTATGGAATTTGAATTTGCCACCGCAACACGCATCGTTTTTGGTTCCGGCCGGCTGCGTGAGATCGGCCGGATCGCCAAAGGCCTGGGAGATCGCGCATTGATTGTCACGGGGCGCAGTCCGGAGCGCGCGCGCCGCATGGTGGAGTGGCTGAGCGCGGAAGGCATTTCGGCTGCATGGTTGGCGTTGTCTGGCGAGCCAACTGTGGATGATGTGCGCGAGGGCGCGCGCCTGGCCAGGACCGAGCGGTGTTCTCTCGTTATTGGATTCGGCGGCGGGAGCGCGATGGACGCGGCCAAAGCGATCGCGGCATTGCTCACGAATCCTGGCGATTTATTTGATTACTTGGAAGTCGTGGGCTCCGCCAAAGCACTGCCTTACCCCTCAGCACCTTGCTTGACCGTGCCAACCACCGCTGGGACCGGCGCGGAAGTCACACGCAACGCGGTGCTGGCCGCTCCGCGCGAGCGCTTCAAAGTGAGCCTGCGCAGCGCGCATATGCTTCCAAAAGTTGCCCTGGTGGATCCCGAGTTGACCGTTGGATTGCCGCAGGGCTTGACCGCCACGACTGGACTGGACGCCCTGACGCAATTGATTGAACCGTACGTGTCGCATCGGGCTAATCCCATGACCGACGGTTTTTGCCTCGAAGGCCTGGGGCGAGTCACGCGCGCGCTACGGCGCGCTTATGACCAGGGACACGACACGAGCGCGCGCGAGGACATGGCGCTGGCAAGCCTCTTGAGCGGGCTGGCACTGGCGAATGCGGCGTTGGGTGCTGTGCACGGTTTCGCCGCTCCGTTGGGTGGGATGTCCTCGGGACCGCACGGAGGATTTTGCGCGGCGATCTTGCCCCAAGCTTTCGAAGTGAACGTGCGTGCTTTGCGCCAGCGCCAGCCGGCCAATGTCGCGCTGCAGCGTTACCAGCAAGTGGCTCGCGTGTTAACCGGCAACTCTCAAGCCGAACCCGAGGACGGACTTCGCTGGGTGCGCGAGCTATGCGCTGCGCTCAAGGTGCCGTCCCTCCGCGAGTACGGCGTGCAGCCGGCCGATTTCCCGGAGTTGATTGAGAAAGCCTCGAGAGCCAGCAGCATGAAAGGCAATCCCATCGCCCTGGATCCGAGCGAACTGCAGGAGATTCTCGATCGTTCCTTGTGAGCCAACGGCCCGCCAAAGGGTGGCGGGCGCGTCCATGTTTGGCACACCTTTTAAGGATTTCGCGCGGCCAGATCTTTTCTGGGAAACAGCGCGGAGGGCTCACCAATTTGGTGTCCGGGATTCAGGGTGCCCCACGTTGCCTCAGCGAGTTGGTCTGGGGCCTTCTGCAATCCGAGTTGCGCGTAAATCCGGGTTGAGCTCGAAGGCAGGAAGGGCCAGAGCAGGACAGCTAAGATCCGACAGGTCTCCACCAGTCCGTACAAGACTTGATCCAGGCGCTGGGATTGATTGGGGTCCTTGGCCAGCTTGAAAGGCGCGGTTTGATCGATGTACTGGTTGGCGCGATTTACGAGCCCCCAGATCGACAGGAGCGCCGCTTGCAGCTGATGCGCGCGCAACTGCGCGACGGTGCTGGCCGTGGCTTTTTCGGCGTCCTCTTTCAAGTCAGTGGACTTGGGGGGCAAAGCGCCCCCGCGATAGCGTTTGAGCATGGACAGCGAGCGATTGACCAGATTGCCCAGGCCGTTGGCCAGCTCAGCCTGGTAGCGCGCTTGAAAGCTGGCATCGGTCCAGTTGCCGTCCGCGCCGATGTCCAGTTCTCGGGTGACGTAGAAACGAAAGGCATCGACGCCCCACTCCTGAATGACGGCGACGGGATCGATGACGTTGCCGAGGCTCTTGCTGATTTTTTGGCCGTCCTTTTGCCAGAAGCCATGGGCCAGGATCTGCTTGGGTAACGGCAAGCTGAGGGCCTTCAAGAAGATCGGCCAGTAGATGGCGTGGAACTTGATAATATCCTTGCCGATGACATGGATATCGGCCGGCCAGAGCGCATGGCCAGCGGCCGATGGGCGAAAAGCCGGGTCGAGATAATCACCCAGAGCCGCCACAGCCGTTGGATCTCCCATCGCCGCTGGAACACTGGCGTAATTCAGCAGCGCATCGAACCAGACGTAAGTGACGAAGTCCTTATCGAAGGGCAGGGGAATGCCCCAGGCCAAACGGCTGGCTGGGCGGGTGATGCACAGATCTTCGAGGGTGTTGTTCTTGAGAAAGCCGAGCACCTCATTGCGCCGATAATCCGGCTGGACGAACTCGGGATGCGCCTGGATGTGAGCGACGAGCCAATCTTGATGCGGCTTGGTTTTGAAATAGTAGTTTTCTTCCGCAAGCGCGATGACCTGGCCCCAAGCGGCATCGAATGTGCCATCCGGCAGCCGGTCGCGGTCGGTGAGAAAGGTTTCCTCTTTAGCCGAGTAAAACCCGCTATACTCCGCTTTATAAAGGTGGCCCTCAGCCTGCATTTTCGCCAGGACAGCTTGGACAACCGCCAGATGACGCGGTTGCGTGGTGCGCACGAAGTCGTCGTGGGAAAGGTTGAGCGTCGTGGCCACGCGCTGCCAGATCACCGCGAGTTGATCGCAATAGGTCTGCGGATCTTTGCCTTCCGCCTGGGCTGCTTGCTGCACCTTCTGTCCGTGTTCGTCCAGGCCAGTGAGAAAAAACACCTGCTCACCCAAGCTGCGGTGCGCACGCGCGATCACGTCCGTGATGACCTTCTCGTAGGCATGCCCCAGGTGCGGCTCGCCGTTGACGTAATCGATCGCGGTTGTGATATAGAACGCTTTGCTCATGCGGGGGCTACCATGGCCGAGCCTGGAAGGATTGGCAACTTTGCTGTCTGCGCTAAAGAAAAGACAAGGCGCCCAAGCCGGCGGCCAATAGCCAGATCAGCAGCACGGCCCGCGTGCGGCTGCAACCTTTCCGGACCAGGCGATGCGACAAGTGATTCGTGTCTCCCAGGTAAAACGGTTTGCCCGCCCGCCAGCGGATGAGCACGACCCAGAAGAGATCCGCCAGGGGCACAGCCAGGACGAGCAACGGACTGAATACCGCCCAGACCTTGGGATGCTCTTTGGAATAGAAATGCGGCAGAATAGCGAGCACAGCCATCAAGTAACCCACCACATGACTGCCGGTGTCCCCAAGGAAAAGGGTGGCTCGTGGAAAATTGAACGGGAGGAAACCACAAAGGGCTCCGCAAGCTAACAGGGCCAATAGTGCGACCAGATACTGGCCCTGCAGGGCGGCGCCGATTCCAAAGTACCAGGCCCCGATGATACCCAGGCCGGCGCAGAGCCCGTTCATGTTATCCATGAAATTGAAGGCATTTGTCACCGTCAATATCCAAAGAATGGTGATGACGTAGCTAAACAGAAGGTTGGGCACGAACAGCGTAATACGAATCCCGGTCAGCGCGACCACCATCGCCACGAGGAATTGCCCGGCAAATTTCGCGGACGGATGGAGTTCGTGCTTGTCATCCAGCCAGCCGAGGATACCCATGGCACTGGCTCCAAAAAGAATGGCCGCCAACTGCCAGACGCGACGCGAAAAGCCGTAGGTGAGCAGTCCCGTTTGGGCACCGATCACTCGATTCCAAACGGTGCCAGGACCAGTGAAGCCAGATCCCAACACCGGAGAGAAGCAGTAGAGAAGGATGACGCCCACGCTGATCGGAATCAGCAAGCCGGTCAAGACAGCCAGGCCGCCGGCCAGCGCGATCGGTTGATCATGGATCTTGCGATGGCCAGGATCGTCGACCAGCCCAGTTTTATAGGCCCACTTTTGCCAGATCGGCGCACTCAAGCTCGTCGTTAGAAATGCCCCAACGAACGCCAGCAAATAAATGTTGAAAGGAAAGTTCACCTCGTCAGCAGCCGTTGGTAAAGCTCATGCAATTCGGCCACCATCCGTTCGACGGGAAATTGATCGCGCACCAGCGCTTGCCCGCGCGCACCGAGCCGTTCCCGGAGAGCAGGATCCCGGGCCAATTGCACGATGCGCGCCGCTAAAGCCGGCTGGTCACCCGGCGCAATCAAAAACCCGGTTTCGTTTTCCAGGCAGATTTCATTGGCGCCGTCGCTATCATAAGCCACGACCGGCCTTTTCGCGGCGAGCGCTTGAGGCAAAGCGCGCGCCAAACCTTCGCGGCGCGAGAGGTGCACGAGAGCGTCCATGATGCCGATCAGGCGCGGGACTTGCGAAGGAGGCACGAGTCCGGCAAAAACAAAGTGCTGATCCAGGCGCAACTGGCGAACCCTGGCCTCGAGGCGGCTCCGCCAGTTGCCGTCGCCCACGAGCAAGAATTTGATGGCGGGATGGCGGCGGATCATTTCGGGGGCGGCATCGATCAAATCGTCGTGCCCTTTCAACGCAAAAAGCCGGGCGATCTTGCCTACGACGAAATCGGCTGAGGCCAAGCCATAGTGCGCGCGCAGGGCGGGATCGTTTTGCGCGGCCAGGAATGGGGCCAGATCAAACCCGCTGAAGATTCGAGTGTACTGGGAAGGGGTGCCAATGCCCGCCGCCAGGTACTGGCGGGTCATGGCGTTGGCCACACTGACGAACTGGGTCGTCACCGTTCCTGCCTGGCGTTCGGCGAAGGTGAACAAGGCATTGGCCAGCCGGCCTTGGAATGGGCCGAAGGATGGTCCGTGAATGGTATGCACGATGACAGGCACCCGGGCACGCGCGCCGGCGAACCGCCCTAAGATGCCGGCCTTTCCACTGTGGGTATGGAGGACATCCGGCTTGAGAGAACGGAACAGCTCAACGAGCCGACGATAAGCCTGCCCATCGCTCCACGGACGCACCGGACGCACCAACTCGGGCACGAGCGTGAACAAGCTCGGTTTCGCCAATACCCGATTCTCGAGGGAACCTTCCGGTCCGGAAGTGGGACCAGCGATAAGGTGCACATCCAGGCCACGCGTTTGCAGCCCAAAAACAGAGGCGATCGTATTTTCCTGGGCACCGCCGATAATCAAGCGCGTGATGACGTGCGTAACGCGCATCCGCGCTTAGCGCTTGGCTTCTTTGAGCTCGGTCAAGCGATCCGAGACGATCTTTTTCTGCTCTTTGAGTTCCTGACTTTCCAAGCGCGGAGCGTACTCGAGGTAAAGGTTATAATACTTGCGGGCGGTGGCGGCATCGTTGCGTCGATAAGCGATGTCTCCCAGTCCCCAATAAGCGACGTAAACAAAATCGCGTGAGGCCAGGCGGCGCATGGTATTATAGTCCTTTTCTGCTTTGGACAGGTCGCCAAGCTGCAAGTAAGCGGAAGCCCGGTGGCGCAAGGCCGTGGCATTGTTCGGCTGGCTCTTGAGGACGCGCCGGAGCGGTTCGAGGGCTGCCGCGTATTCCTTGGATTGAATTTCGATGACGGCTTTGTTCAGCAGCGCATCCGCATTGTCCGGTTCGACGCTGAGCAAACGTTCCACCTCGGATTTCGCTTTGGCGTAATCCTTTTTTTGCGTCAGAACAAAGATTTTGTAGAGCAGCGCTTCTGGCTGGACGGGGAACTTTTTCAGGATCTGATCGAGGGCCTCGATCGCTTTGTCTGGTTCTTTGTTGTTCAAGTGGAGCGCAGCAAGATTGACGTAAGCCTCAGCCCGGTCCGGATCCGCTTGGATGATCTTCTGCGCCAAATCGAGCGCATCTTGCATGCGATTGGTTTGAGCGTAAATCTGGAGCAAGGGATCCAAGACAGCCGGGGATTTCGGATGCTTCGCAAAAGCCGCGTTCAGCTTCTTTTCCACTTCGCCAACGTGTCCGAGATGGAACTGGGCGAGGGCTTCCAGGCGCGCCAGTTCCAGGTCCATGTCCGCGGGCAAGCTGCCGAATTTCGGGTCCGAGCGGATCTGCGAGACTTCTTCGAGGGCTTTTTCTGGAAGCCGGGCACTGAGAAAGACCTCCGCGAGGGCGACCGGTCCCAGGACGTTGGTCGGCTCAAAGGTCCGCACCCGGTCCCATTGGATGGCGGATTGGCGGAAGAGGCCTTGCTGGCCGAAGATTTGGCCCAAGCGCATGCAAAAGTCTGGGTGATCGAATGGGCCGTTTTCGAGCAACATGGCTTCCCAGCCGCGATAAATGCCAAACTTTTCCTCAATGCTCTTCGATGTTTCCGGGAGGCGATTTTGGCCGGTGCGCAAGGCGCGGTTGAAGTCGAGGTTGCTTTGCGCGGGGGCATTGTTGGTGTTGAGATCCATGGCGAGCTGAAAGCAAGCGCCGGCCGGTTCAGTCTTTTGATTTCGCTGCAAGGTGACACCCCAGTTGTTGAGGGCTCGGGAAAAGTACTGGCGGACGTAGCGAGCGTCGCGTGAATCGATCCGTTCATTCTCCGCAAGGGACTTGAGGCGGCCCTGCAATTGGGCCCAAAAACTTTCATTCTCCTGCAGATCAGACTGGGATAAGGCCGGGGGGAAAACGGTATTCGTCCCGTAGGAGGTCAGCTCGTAAACCAGGCCATGGGGCTGCAAATAAAACGGTTCGAAATAATAACCGAAGCTGGGATGCAGATAAAAGATCTTGTTGCTCTTGCTCAACCGGCCGATGAGCAGGAGCAAGCTGCCATCATCGATGATTTCATCGGGAGGTTGGTTCGTGAAGAAATTGGGCCAGCGATTGCCATAACGCTTGTTAAGCTGCTCATGATAATCCGGGCTGAGCAACGAGCGCGTATGGATCATGACGTGTTTGCTCAATTCCCCAGCCTGGCTCAAGTTCGCGCTTAACAGCAGGAGCGAGTACGGATCGTCGCTCAGGACAATCGAGCCTTCTGCTGGGAGCCGGGCTGCCGAGAACTCGGTCAATTGATGGAGGAGCGGCCCGTTGGTGGTGCGCAGGGGCCGCCAGTTCTTGACAATTAAACCGGCTGGAACAGCCACGAGCGCGACCCAGACCAGCGCCACCACGATCCGGTTGAGCAGGAGTTGCAGCGGCGAGCGCCGGTGCCGGGATTTTCCCGATCGGCTCTCGCCGAAAACGAGCAAGAGGTATCCGGAAAAGTAGCCAACGCTCAATGCCCCCAAATAATAGAAGCTCAAGAACGGCACCCCAAATCCCAAAGCGCGCGGGCTGAATTGCTGATCGAAAGCCACCCAGATGCAGGCGGCCAGGAAAACGGTGTGTATGATGCGAAACATGACGCTGCTCAGCGCGGCGCCCGCGGGACTGGTGTCTCCAAAGGTGGCCGGCCAGCGAATGCCAATCACGAGCAGCGGCAAGACCGAGGTGAGCGACAAGATGAGCACGCGATTGCGCAATTGGGGCGCGTCGAGCAGCATGGCCTTTTGCCCGGCCCAATGCGCGCGCAACGCCTGCCAGAAACTCACTGTCGCGTTGTCGGTGAACGTCCAGACGAACGGCAGGACGAAATAAAGGGACAGTCCTAACAGGCCGAACGCCAGCATCCGGATGAAAAACCTGAACTCAAAGAAGCGCAGGCCCTTGATCCAGAGGACCGCGAGCAGGATCGCTGGAAAAAAGCCGATCATGGCGAAGTTGTTGGTCACGCCTAACCCATAGACCAGGGACATCCGCGTGAGCCAGGATTCGTCTTGGCTAATGCGGAATTCCAGGAGACAGCGGATCACGTAAGCGAACAGCAGCAGATCAAGCGCCTCGTTGGTCGCGGCTGTGGCATGTTCCCAGAAGGTGAGTTCCAAGCCGCATACTACCACGGCCAGCACCACGGGAATCCAAGCGTGATTCGTGCTTAACAAAGAGAATTCACTCCGTTCCCGCGCCCGCTGCTCGTGCGTCCGGTCATGAGGCAAGAGCGAAACGGAGCGGGCGAGCAGGGCCAGAGTAAGGGCGGCGCAAACCGCCGAAAACAAGTTGAGGCAGACGGGCTGCCAAGCGGCAGGCAGCCAGTGAAACGGGTAGGTCAGCACGTAAAAAAGAGGCGTCTGATAGGGCAAAGTCCAATCCCAGCCTGTCACCTTGGCGACATAAGGCAGACTGTCGAGTGTCACCCAGTGGTTGAGAGTCATTGCATAAAGGAGGAGGGCGAAAGCCGCTACCACCCAAGGCAAGCTCGTCTGGATAAAACTCAGGCGCACACGATGGTTCTCTTGCATATTCGAGGTTCGGCTACTTTGGAGCCTGGGGCTGCCTCTTGGCAAGTTTAGAGTGGGGACGGCCCGCGCGCAGCGGTGGACAAGAATTTCGTGACAGAATCGTTCCGCCAAGACAAATTTCCGGAGGCGGTGTAATTTCATTGGTGAACATGACCGAAACGTCTCAAAGGCTGGCGCGATTGCGAAGCGAGTTCACTCGCTTGAAAGCGCCGGACCCTTCCGAATTGGCCATGTCCGGGGACGAACTGAGAAAGCTATTAAGCGAGATCCGATTGGAAGGCCGAGCTTTGGTTGAGCAGTTGCAGGTGCTCGCTAAAACAGGCAGAGAACCTGGGCTCGTCAGCGAAATTACCGGCCGGTTAGAGCGGACTTTGGGACGCCTCAAAAGCCAAGAGAACGCTTAACCAGGCGGAGCCTTGGAATCGCTCGCATGACCAGCTTCGGTTTCGGGATCGGCCATTGGCGGGAGGCGGCATGAGCTCGAACGGCCGTTCGGGAATGCGAAAAAGCGCCCAGTGCGCTTTGATCCTTTGGCTGATCGCGTCCGGGCCTGCAGTCACTCCCGCGGTTATCCTGTATTCCACTGCTGATCCTGAGGCGAATACCACCGCTCCCACCGGCGAATTGGAGGGCGCGGGCTGGGCGCTCGAAGGAAATTGGGGGAACTTCCTCGGAACGCCCATCGCGGCTTTCTATTTCCTTACCGCGCGCCACGTTGGTGGGGCAGTCGGTGACCAGTTCCAATGGAATGGGCACGCATACGAAACGACGGCAGCGTTCGACGATCTGGAGAGCGATCTTCGCCTTTGGCAGGTGAACAGCGCCTTCACCAATTACGCGCAAGTCTACACCAGAGACGATGAAGCGGGGCAGGGGCTGGTGGTGTTTGGCCGCGGCACGCAGCGAGGCGAAGTTATCAGCTTGACCACGGCCCAGGGCGCTGCCTTCAAGGGCTGGGCTTGGGGGCCGTGGGATGGCCGAAAGCGATGGGGCCAAAACCAGGTGGCCAGTGTGGTCAATGGCGATCAGGCGCGCGCGGCTGGGAGCGTTGCTTCATCCCAAGCAGGTGACCTTCTCAAAGTATTCTTTGATGCCGATGCGGGCCCAAACGAGGCCCATCTTTCGGCTGGGGACTCGGGCGGAGGAATATTCATCCGAGATGGATCGATCTGGAAGCTGGCGGGCATTAATTACGCCGTGAATGGCCCGTATAATTTCACCAACTCTGGAGTCGGGTTTGAAGCGGCCCTTGTCGATGAACGCGGTCTCTATGTCGAAGAGGATGGCGCTTGGTCCATCACTCCGAATCGGCCCGATCCGCAGCCCGGCGCATTTTACGGGACGCGCATTTCCTCGCACTTGCCTTGGATTCAAATGGTGCTGAGCGGAGCCGCTCCGATCGTACAGTCCGCGGGGACGCTCGGCGGGCCATTTGCGAATGAAGTGGGCGCCGGCGTCGATGCCGCGGGCCGGACGCTCGTGATCGAGGCACCGGCCACGATGCGCTTCTACCGTTTGAGCGGGAGGCAGGAGTATTCGATCACGTCGCTGAAAGTGAGCGACAACAAGCTAATCCTGACCTTTGAGTAGACGTCATTGGGCGGGGGGCGGGCGGCCGGCGCCGAATGCGGCCCGGATGTCAGTCCGTTTGACCTGGCCGGCCTTTTCCCGCAAACTTTCGGGCATGGCGAATAGTTTTGGTCATCTCTTTCGCATCACGACGTGGGGTGAATCCCACGGAGGTGGTGTGGGAGTTGTTGTCGATGGTTGCCCCCCGCGCGTGAAATTGTCCGAGGCTGATATTCAGCCGGACCTCGATCGCCGCAGACCGGGCCAGTCGAAGATCGTGAGCCCGCGCCAGGAAGCGGATCAAGTCCAGATCTTATCCGGGACGTTCGAGGGCCAAACGTTGGGCACGCCCATCTGTCTTTGGGTGAAGAACACGGACGCCCGGCCGGAAGCCTATAGCGAGATGGCCGATAAATTCCGGCCGTCGCACGCGGATTACACGTATCTGGCGAAGTTTGGCGTGCGCAATTGGCAGGGTGGGGGGCGGACGAGCGCCCGCGAAACGATTGGACGCGTGGCCGCCGGGGCCATCGCCAAAAAGATCTTGCACGAGCGGTTTGGGGTGGAAGTGCTGGCCTACGTCAAACAAGTGCAACGATTGATCGCTGATGTGAACCCGGACACCGTCAAGGTCAAAGCGATTGAAGCGAATATCGTCCGGTGCCCAGACCCGCTCCTGGCTCCACGTATGATCCGCCTTATCGAGCGCGTGCGAAGGGAGGGAAACACCGTCGGCGGGATTGTTGAGGGTGTGGCTCGCGGCGTCCCGCCGGGCTGGGGCGAACCCGTTTTTGACCGGTTGGAAGCGGACCTGGCGAAAGCGATGCTGAGCCTGCCGGCCTCGAAAGGATTCGATATTGGTTCCGGGTTCGCGGGCGTGCTGATGACTGGCCGCGAACATAACGACCTTTTTCAGATGAAAGGCGGGCGCGTTCGAACGCTGACCAATCGTTCGGGAGGAATCCAAGGCGGGATTTCCAATGGCGAGACGATTTATTTTCGGGTCGCGTTCAAGCCGGTCGCGACGGTCATGCACGAACAGGCAACAGTGGATGTCCAGCGCAAGAATACTACTTTGAAAGGCCGGGGCCGGCACGATCCCTGCGTCTTGCCGCGGGCTGTGCCCATGGTCGAAGCGATGACCGCTTTGGTGCTGCTTGACCATGCCTTGCGCCAGGCTGCGCAATGCGGGTCCGCTAGCTAAGCCGAACGGTGTGGGTGGACGGGCGCAGGGAGTTCCTCAGGCTCTGGCCACTAATTGACGCAGAACGTACGGGAGGATCCCACCATGCTGATAGTACTCGATCTCGATCGGTGTATCGATGCGGCAAATGACGGGAACCGATTCCACGCCTCCGAGCCGTGTGATGCGCAGCGTCAGGTCTTGCTGCGGCCGAAGCGCGGCATCCAAACCGACGATGTCGTAAACCTCACTCCCGTCCAGCTTGAGGGTTTGCGCGGAGACGCCCTCTTTAAACTGCAGCGGAAGGACGCCCATGCCGACCAGATTGGATCGATGGATACGCTCGAAGCTCTGCGCGATGACGGCTTTGGCGCCCAGCAGAGCAGTGCCCTTCGCGGCCCAATCCCTGGAGCTGCCCGTTCCGTATTCCTGGCCAGCGATCACCAGGAGAGGGACACCCTCTGCTTTGTAACGCATGGCCGCATCATAGATTGACATCATCTTTCGCTCGGGCATGTGATTCGTGACGCCGCCTTCCACGCCTGGAACCATCAGGTTTTTGATCCGGACATTGGCAAAAGTGCCGCGCGTCATGACGCGGTCATTGCCACGACGCGCGCCGTAGCTGTTGAACTCGGAGACGGGCACGCCCATTTGCTGCAGGAAAAGGCCGGAAGGGGACGTGGCTTTGATGGCACCCGCGGGACTGATGTGATCGGTCGTGACCGAATCCCCGAAGATGGCCAGGGGCCTGGCTTGACGGATTTCGCGAAAGGGCGGCGGTTTAAGGGAGAAGCTATCAAAAAAGGGCGGCTCTTGAATGTAGGTTGATTTGGAATCCCACGGATAGAGAGTCCCAGGCGCGGACGGGATATGGTTCCACATGGGGTTTTGGGAGGCAAAGTCCGAGTAGATGCGCTGGTAATCTTCCGGGCTAGCGGCCGTGCGCATGGTTTCCTGCACTTCTTTCTGGCTCGGCCAGATGTCCCGCAGGTAAACGTCTTGGCCGGAAGAGTCGCGGCCCAGAGGTTCGGTGGCGAGATCGACGGTCACGCGGCCAGCCAGGGCATACGCCACGACTAAGGGCGGGCTCATCAGAAAGTTCGCTTTGACACTCTGATGCACCCGGGCTTCGAAATTGCGATTGCCCGAGAGAACGGCGGCGGCCACCAGGTCGTGGCTCGTGATCACATCCTCAATCCGGGCATCTAAAGGTCCCGAATTCCCAATGCAAGTGGTGCACCCGTAGCCCACATGATAAAAACCGAGCCGGTCCAAATACGGCTGCAAGCCGCTCTTGCTGAGATATTCCGTGACCACGCGGGAACCGGGGGCGAGAGAGGTTTTAACCGTCGGCGGCACATTCAAGCCCCGTTCCACGGCCTTCTTAGCCAGGAGGCCGGCAGCGAGCATGACGCCAGGATTCGAAGTGTTGGTGCAGGAAGTGATGGCAGCGATGACGACGTCGCCATGGCCCAGATCCACGCAAGCTGGGACGGTCGCTTCCACCGACTGCTTCACAATGTCCGGCGTGGGCCGGTTATTGGCCATCTCCAGTTCGGTCCAGGAACTGGTGTTTCTCTGGCTTTGATTCGAACCGCCGACCGAGGTGGGCATCGTATCGATGGCCTGGGCGCCGCCGCCAGCGACCATCTGGGTGACGGGGGCCGAGCAGCCAATGGTGGTCGCAAATCGTTTGGGCAAGTCTTGGGAAGACTTATTGTAGCCGTTCTGCTGCAGGGGCGCCTCGAATATTTCGACAAACTTCCGTTTCAACTCGGGCAAAGCAATCCGGTCCTGGGGACGCTTCGGGCCAGCCACGCTTGGCTGCACATCCGCCAGGTTCAACTCGAGGGTGGTGCTGTAGTCGATCTGCCCGGGCGCGGGCATGCCAAACATTCCCTGCGCTTTGTAGTAGTTCCGAAACGTGTTGACGTGCTCTGGGCTTCGGCCCGTGGACAGCAGATACTCGCAAGTCCTTTCGTCGATGGGAAAAAAGCCAATCGTCGCCCCGTACTCCGGCGCCATGTTGGAGATGGGGGCGCGATCGGACACAGTCAAAGAGGCAGCGCCTGCTCCGAAGAACTCGACGAACTTGCCGACGACTTTGGCTTTGCGGAGCATTTGCGTCACCGTCAAGGCGACATCAGTGGCCGTTGCTCCTTCACGCAAGCTTCCCGTCACATGCACTCCCACAACGTCGGGTGTCAGAAAATAGACCGGCTGCCCGAGCATGCCCGCCTCCGCTTCAATCCCGCCGACGCCCCACGCCACAATCCCCAAGCTATTAATCATGGTGGTGTGAGAATCTGTGCCGACGAGCGTATCGGGATAAAAAGTTTCGTCGCGGCGGAGTAGGCCTTTGGCCAGGTATTCCATGTTAACCTGGTGGACGATGCCGATGCCCGGCGGGACGACACTAAAACTCTTGAAGGCTTGCGTGCCCCATTTCAAAAACTGGTAACGCTCGCGATTGCGTTTGAATTCCATGTCCATGTTCCGGGTCATGGCATCCGGGGTGCCCGCGAAATCCACCTGGACGGAATGATCGATGACCAGATCGACTGGCACCAAAGGTTCTATAATCCCAGCGTCCTTGCCCAACCGGGCCGCCGCCGAGCGCATGGCCGCTAAATCGACCAGCAACGGAACGCCCGTGAAATCCTGGAGCAGAATGCGTGCGACCATGAACGGAATCTCCTCGGTTCGCGGTGCGTTGGGCTTCCATTGGGACAGTTCGCGCACATTCTTTTCCGTAACGCGCACCCCGTCGACATTGCGCAGCACAGACTCGAGAACGACGCGAATGGAAACGGGCAAACGTGAGACCGGAGCGATCCCCTGCCGCTCGAGCGCGGGCAAAGAAAAGAATTGACCTTGCTGGCCGTTTCCCAGGTCGAACTTTTGCCGGACATCAAATGGACTGTGCGATTTCGTCATAAGGCCTTTTTTATCAGTCAGCCAACTCGGTCTTTCGAAAATGAAGAACGCGAGTTTTAAAGTCAAGCTGCCCAACGTGCAGGCAGCGTTCGACTCGGATGAATCTTGATCGTCTGACCAGGCCGGCGCGGACATCGGCAGGCTCAACTTGGGCGTCCGGAAAGTCACCAACCGGCGCTGGCATCGCCGAGATCACCAGCCAGAAGTCGGACAAACGCCGTCACCAAAGCCGTCGCTTGGCCCTTCACGCGGCGGCCCATGGCCAAAACCTCTGCATGGGAAATGGCCTCCTGGTTCAGGCCCGCCGACAGATTCGTGATGCAGGATACCCCAGCGACCCGCATTCCGCATTGCCGCGAAACGATCGCCTCTGGCACGGTGCTCATTCCGACGGCGTCGGCCCCGAGACGGCCAAAGGCGCGGATTTCTGCGGGCGTTTCATACGATGGCCCGGACACGGCCATGTAAACGCCGTACTGCAGCCGAACGCGAGCGTGACGGGCGGCTTTCCCCAGGATCTTCCCTAGATACGCATCATAGACGTTCGACAAATCCACAAAACCCGCCACTCCTCGACTTGCTTTGCCGCGCAGCGGATTTACGCCCATGAAATTAATGTGATCGGTCAGGCACATGAAATCTCCGGGCTGAATCTTGGCGTTGATACTTCCAGCGGCATTGGTCAGCAGGACGACCTTAACGCCACACGCCGCCAAAACGCGAATTGGGAAGGTAACGTGCTCCATGGCGTGGCCCTCGTAATAGTGGCCGCGGCCGCACAATGCCAGCAGCGGCACCCCTGCCAGATTGCCGATCACCAGTTTGCCGGCATGGCCGGCCACCTGGCAGCCAGGGAATCCGGGCAGCGCGCGATATGGGATTGCTAGGGCGGGGCAAATGGCATCTTGGACTGCCCCGAAGCCGCTCCCCAGCACGATGGCGATGGCGGGCCGCAAAGGCGTCGTGCGCAGGATCAGCGCGGCTGTTTTTGCTGGCTTCACGAAGAGGACGCGGGGGAGCCGGCTTGATTTCTTTGGAGCCTCATCTACGCTGCAAGCCATACTGACTTGTATGCAATTAAACAATGATGAAATTCGCCGCTATTCCAGGCATCTGATCCTGCCGGAAGTCGGCTTGGCTGGTCAAAAAAAGATTTGCTCGACGAGCGTGCTGTGCATTGGAGCTGGCGGCCTTGGATCGCCCATCGCCATGTACCTGGCGGCGGCAGGCATTGGGAAAATGGGGCTCCTCGATTTTGATGCGGTCGACTTCTCCAATCTCCAGCGCCAAATCATCCACAGCACCCAGGACGTTGGCCGTCCTAAGATTGAATCGGCCCGTGAGACACTGCTCGGCATCAATCCGAATATTGAGGTGGTCCTGCATCAAACGCGGATCTCGAGCGAGAATGCGCTCGAGATCATTGCCCAGTACGACATTGTCGTCGATGGCACCGACAATTTCCCAACCCGATATCTGACTAATGACGCGTGCGTGCTGCTCAAGAAGCCGAATGTTTACGGGTCCATCTTCCGGTTTGAGGGACAAGCGAGCGTATTTGCGCCACACATGGGTGGTCCGTGTTACCGCTGTTTGTATCCAGAACCGCCGCCTCCGGGCATGGTGCCGAGTTGCGCAGAAGGCGGTGTCTTGGGCGTGCTGCCTGGGATTATCGGCTGTATTCAAGCGACTGAGATCCTCAAGCTGGCGCTGGGCAAAGGCAGTTCGTTAATCGGGCGGCTGCTCCTGTTTAATGCGTTAGACATGAAGTTCCGCGAGCTCAAGCTCCGCCGCGATCCCGAGTGCCCGCTTTGCGGCGAGCACCCGAGCATCACCAGCTTGATCGATTACGAACAATTCTGCGGCATTGCTCCGGAACCAGCCATGGCGGCGATGAATCCCGACGAGGTCAGCATCCAGGACATGAAACTGGCCCTGCAGAATGCCAAGCTCGGCATCAAGGTCCTGGACGTTCGCGAGCCGGACGAATACCAGATCGCGCGTATCGCGGGTGTGCCGCTATTTCCATTGAGTGCATTAGCGCAACAGTTTACGGATCTGGATCCGAACCAGCAATATTACCTTCATTGCAAGGGCGGTGTCCGCTCGCTGAAAGCTGTCAAATTCCTCAAGGAACAAGGCTTCAAGTACGTGAAGAGCGTCAAGGGTGGCATTTCTGCCTGGTCTGACGAGATCGACCCGACCGTGCCGAAATACTAAATCAGGATTCGACCACTTCATGAGCGTTGTCGCTCGGGCGAGCGTCACGTTCCTTTGCCAGCATTAGGGTGCGGCTCGCTCTCAACTGGCGAGGTTTGCGGGTCGGGCGCTGGCGTGGGAAGAACGCTTTGCGAACGGGTTGGCCCTTCCGGATTCTCGTCCTTCGCAAACGGGCTTTTCCGAAGGCTCACATGGAGAGTGGTGGCGGTCCACTTCCGTCCCGTGCGGGTAAGATACCCTTGGTTATTGAGGAGTTCGGTGATTTGCTCCAGACGCATGCCTTCGCTCTTCTTTTGGCGCGCGAATTCGAGGGCTTTTTGAAACTGCTCTTGGAACCGTTTCTTGACTGGAACGAAGATGGGAATAATGGGCGGAACGTAGTTCTTGCGCGCGTCCTCTTTGGCCACGTAAAGCAGTTCGTGCCACCGCTCAAAGACGGGCTTGTAAAGCGGCTGCCCTGGAACAGTTTTACCAGCTACTTCCAGGTAGATGGCGTCGAAATCGAATGGAAAAGGCGAGCGATAAACCCATCGGGTATTCGCCTTCGTCCCATGTCGGATGGCCGAAGGGCCACTTTTGGAATAAGGCTTGAGAATTTCCATGCAATAGGGCATCAGCCATTCCAGGGCCTCCTCCTCAGAGAGTCCAACGTATTTCAGCCACCGCGCCAGGAATTCGGTAAGAATCATTCGATCGGGCCGCATTTCAAACGGCTCCCAGTGTTCCCATCTCGGGCCATGGCACAGGAGGTCTTCCAGCCAGATTGGCACGGGCCGACCGGTCTTGGTCAGTAAGAGTTGGAGTTTCTCAAGAAATCGGGTGTTCATAATTGAATGGCATTGCCCACTGCAAAACTCGGCCGCGCTCTTGACTCATGCTAAAGATTCCGAATTTGTCATTCTCCGGCCCTGAGTGAATGCCAGGTCGCGAGCCGGAGTACGGCCGAATATCAAATCCCAGGCGGATGTGCCAATTAAAAAAATGACCAATCCAGCCAAAGGAGACGGATTTGCGCTGGGCGAATTCCTTTGCTCGCTGGAGCTTCCTGCTCCATCCTCTGGATATGGGAATCAGACGTGAAGCGCGCGAGCGCGCCGTGCAATTTCTATTTCAATATGATCTGAATCAGCCGGAGAACCTGGATGACGCGCTGGCCTTGTTCTGGGAGACTCAGCAAGCCGCGGCCGTGGCCGAGGAAAAGGGAAATGCGCGCTGGGGGCAAGCGGTTGAACTGCCTCCTCCGACGGTCGAAGATTCGGCGATCAAGACTTTTGCTGAACCTCTGGTGCGGGGCACACTCGAGCACGTGACGGACATTGACGTGCAGATCAAGAAATTTGCTCATAATTGGGATATTCATCGTATGGCAGTAGTTGACCGAAACGTCCTGCGCTTAGCCATTTACGAGATGCTCTACCGGGAGGACATCCCCCCGGTCGTGAGCATCAACGAAGCCGTGGACATCGCCAAGCGTTTCTCGACGGAGGAAAGTGGCAAATTCGTCAATGGGATCCTGGACAAGATCAAGGGCGACCTGATGCGCCCGGCGCGAGTCGTGAAATAAGACTAGCTATGTTTGCGGATCTTCATCTTCATACCAGCTTCTCGGACGGCACCTACACGCCGGAGGAACTCGCGGGCCATGCCAAACGCCATGGCTTTGCCGCGATCGCCCTGACGGATCATGATACGGTCGAGGGCTGTGAGTTGGCTGGCTTGGCATGCGCCGAGCGGGGGATCGAGTTCATTGCGGGCGCTGAATTGACCGCCGAAATGGCCGGCTACGAATTGCATCTGCTCGGTTACTTCATCGATATTCATAACGCCCGCCTTCTCGAGGAGATCGCCCGGTTCCAAACCGTCCGCCAGGATCGGATCCGAGAGATCGTCGCGCGATTGAATCGAGTGAATGTCCCGCTCCAGGCCGAGGCGGTGTTCGCCTTGGCAAATTGCCGATCACCAGGGCGGCCGCATGTGGGCCGGGCTCTGGTGCAAGCTGGCTACTGTGTGAACTTGGATGAGGCGTTCGATCGCTTTTTGAAAAAACATCGGCCGGCGTGGGTCCCTAAGTTTCAGATGTCCGTCCGGAGTGCCATTGACTTGATCCATCAAGCAGGAGGCGTGGCTGTGCTGGCGCATCCTGGGCTGAACCGGAAGGATGAGGCCATTCCCGAACTAGTCGCAGAGGGCTTGGACGGAATGGAGTGTTATCACAGCAAACACAGTGCGACCGCGACCGAGCATTATCTTCAACTGGCCCAGCAATTGCAGTTGCTGGTCACGGGCGGCTCCGATTGTCACGGGCTTAATAAAGGCCAGCCGCTCATTGGTACAATCAAGCTGCCATACGGACATGTCGAGAAGTTGAGAGCAAAGGCCGGCCAGTTCGGCAAACTCAAGAAGCGGTCCGTCCAGGCGTCGCTGGTTTAATCAATCTTTACCGTCTCTTTCTTCATGGGTTTGTTCGACAAATTCAAAGCGGGTCTGCAAAAGACGCATAACCAGCTGGTGCACGAGATCAAGCGAATCGTGACCCGCTCCCCAAAACTCGAGGGGGCGTCTCTTGAGGAGTTGGAGGGGGCGTTGATCGCGGCGGATTTCGGCAGCGCCATGACCAATGACATTGTCGGTGCGGTGCGGAAAGCTTATGAATCGCAAGGCAAAGGCGGCTTGGATGTCTTGGACGTGGCGGTGCAGGAGATTGAGAAGAGTCTTGCGGCATTTCCAGGCGGGCTGCGCAAAGAGCCGGACGGCGTGACCGTTGTTTCCATCGTCGGCGTTAATGGGACCGGCAAGACGACAACAGGCGCCAAGCTGGCGCACTGGGTCCAGTCGCGGGGCGAAACGGCGTTGCTCGCGGCCTGTGACACGTTTCGGGCGGCGGCCATCGAGCAGATCAAGCTTTGGGGGCAGCGCTTGAACGTTCCGGTCATTGCTGGGGCTTATGGAGCGGATCCTTCCGCCGTTGCGCATGACGCCGTTAGCGCGGCCCTTTCGCGAAGCGTGGATTATCTATTCGTCGATACCGCCGGCCGCCTCCACACCAAGCATAATCTCATGCAGGAATTGCAGAAACTGCACCGGGTAATGGCCAAACAACGAGCCCAGGCCCCCCACGAGACCCTGCTCGTCCTGGACGCTACGACGGGTATGAATGCCTTGAACCAAGCTCGTGAATTCCATAAAGCCGTGCCTCTCACCGGGTTGATCGTCACCAAGCTCGATGGCACGAGCAAAGGCGGCATGGTCCTGGCCATTCAGCGCGAACTTAAGCTCCCCGTGAAATTTGTCGGGGTGGGAGAGCAAGCGGACGATCTCCAACCTTTCGATGCCAAGCAGTTCGCGGAAGCCTTGTTTTCCGAACCCGACGGATATTAAAAAGCCGGCAAATGGGCCTTCCTAAAGGCAGCGACGGACAACCAGCGATTCATGTCAGGTGGATGCGTCTTGCCCTCCGCCTGGCGAAGCGTGGGTACGGCCGGACTTCGCCCAATCCCATGGTCGGTGCTGTCCTGGTGCGGAAAGGCAAGATCATTGGGCAAGGTTTTCACCATGGAGCAGGTCGGCCGCACGCTGAAATCGAAGCGATTCGCGATGCTCGATCCCGTGGGCAGCGGCTGGCCGGCGCTACCCTTTACGTTTCTCTCGAGCCGTGCTCTACCCAGGGACGAACCCCGCCCTGCACAGAGGCAATCGTAGCGAGCGGCATTTCCAGGGTCTTCGCCGGCGCGACTGATCCGAATCCGTTGCACGCCGGCCGGGGCTTTCAAATCTTGCGGAAAGCGAACATTGAGGTCGAGACTGGCATTTTGGCGGACGAAGCCACACGGCTGAATGAAGCTTTCAACCATTGGATTGTTCAGCACACGCCGTTTGTGACCGTAAAAGCAGCCATGACCCTCGACGGCAAGATCTCGACCGTTTCGGGCCAGTCACAATGGATTACGAGCGAGAAGGCGCGGGCGTTTGGCATGAAGCTGCGCCGGGCGGCCGACGCCATTCTCGTCGGAGTCAATACCGTGTTGTCCGATAACCCCCGGCTGACCATCCGCCCGGAGCCAGGGAAATGGGCCAGGCGCTTGCGAAGGATAATTCTCGATAGCCAGGCGCGGACCCCTCTGGAAAGTCAGGTCGTGGCGGACAGTCAGGCCGCGCGAACGACTATTGTCGTATCAGCATCGGCTCCGGCGAAGCAGGTTGCCCAATTGGCTCAACGCGTCGAAGTGATCACGGCGCCGGTGGTGGGAGAACGGATCGATCTGGATTGGCTGCTGACGCATCTGGGCCGGAATGCCGTAACCCACCTTCTGGTGGAAGGTGGCGGCGAAGTGAATGCCTCCTTTCTCCTGGGAGGATATGCCCAGTGCATACAGTTTTTCTATGCTCCAAAGATCATCGGCGGCAGGGACGCGCCCAGTGCCGTAGCTGGCGTGGGGATTCCTTTCCTCCGAGACGCAATCCAGCTGCGCGAGTTGCACTGGCGCCGAATGGGTGCCGATTTGTTGTTGACCGCCCGAGTCGCTTCTCGGCACGCTTCGCGGCAGCAGTAAATGTTCACTGGCATTGTTGAAGAAACCGGGGTCGTCCAGCGCCTTGCGCCCACAGCCAAGTCCATTCGGTTGGGTGTTCTGTGCCGGGTATGTGCTCGCGGAACCAAGATCGGAGATAGCGTAGCAGTTAATGGCTGTTGTCTCACGGTCGTGAAGGCGTCCCCACAGCGAAAGGGCAAGCTCATTGAGTTCGATCTGCTCAGAGAAACCTGGGAACGCACGAACTTTCAAGAGCTAACCTTGGGCGCGGCCGTGAATCTCGAACGGTCGTTGCGCGTGCAGGATCGCTTTGGCGGGCATTTCGTCACCGGCCACATTGATGGAACTGGCCAGATCAGCCGCTGGGAGCGTTCCGGCACAGACTGGGTCCTGGAAGTGAATGCGGGTCCCGAGATTCTACGATACCTAATCTTCAAAGGCGCCGTCGCCCTGGATGGGATCAGCCTGACGGTCGCCGCCGTCAGCCGGAAAGGTTTTCGGATTTGGATTATCCCGCATACCTATGAGGTGACGGCGCTGCGCGAGCGTGCGGTGGGGCACAGCGTCAATCTCGAGGCGGATCTGGTCGGCAAGTACGTCGAGAAGTTTGTCTCGAGCAGAAAGGCGGCTTAGAAAGGGCGCGACGGCCGGCTCCCGGGACGGACCGGTTCAATCTGTCGGATACGCATCGAGCTGATCTGGGCTGGCTTCCCGGACAGATCTTGAAACACATAAACGCCGTTTTCTAATTTCGGCTTCGATTTGGCCCGGACGACGTCCCCATTCTGCAGCGTTATATCGTAGTGGGTCGCGCAGCTCGTCGTTAGAAGGCACAGACAAATCCATGCAGCCAGCTTTCGCCAGCAGGGATTGCCCCTGATCCATGCTAGAGCGAACTTCAAGCCTTTGCTCGCGGAGACGGAAAAAAGAAGCATATGGTGCGCTTAGCAGGATTTGAACCTGCACGCCTTGCGGCACTACCACCTCAAAGTAGCGTGTCTGCCAATTCCACCATAAGCGCGCCGGGGGTACATTGGAGCAATCCATCGTATGTGCGCAAGTGGATTTTCATCAGCGACTCCGGCGAGGAGATCAGACCGGAGTCACCTTGTCAGCCTGGTTGGAGGCGGCATGGTGGATGGGTGTTCCCAATGCCTGGTGATGGCTTCGGGCCGGCGCCGTTTTCACGCGGATCGCGTGAATCTGACGCATCCGTCGATTGCGGGTTGTGGATCTTCTGGTTGGGTGCGCCTCTAGGATCGCTCGGGCCATCAGGGAACGCCTGATCTCTTTTGGCCAAATGAAGCGGCCTTAGCACCCGCGCCGCTTTTGGAATAGCTCTTGCTTATCGTCTTGGAGTGGGATTGAAGAAGTGAGTCATTAGGTTGTTGTTGGTTGGTTTGGGAACAGTTGCCCTGTCCGTCCTGTAGACGGACAGGGCGCTTTGCTTTTGGGGTCCATTGGCTTGAGACGCATCAGGTTTTCCCCTAAGCCAGTACCCCACACGAGGATGCGTCATGGGCCCTTCCGGTTTCTTCTGCCGGCCCATCTCCACTTCTTTCTGGACGGAAACCGAATGGTCGTTTCGGGAGGTGCGGGCCGGAACTTGGACGGTAGCTTCCCTAAAAGCAAACGCGCCTCAAAACAAGGCACCGGTGTCGGACAATGAGGCACGCATCCATTGGCCGCGAACTGGGTCCCTTCATGGCTTGTGGCCATCGACCTTCCAAGCGGGCGAAGTTCCGCCGCGAAAAAGCAACGAGCGCATCCCGGTTTTTGTTGCTTTACGTTTTCGTGTTTGGGTTTAGCTTGGACAGTCCAAGAAGAGTTATGAGTCTCTCACGCCATACGGTTCTCGTCGTTGAAGATGACCCAAACGATACGATGCTGCTTCAGCGGACGTTTAGCCGTATCAAATTGGCGAAGCCGCTTCAGGTCGTCCCGTCGGGCGAACAGGCCCTGGCGTATCTGATGGGGCAGGAGCCGTTCGCGGATCGTGAGCAAAACCCGCTGCCGACGCTAATTTTCCTCGACTTGAAGCTTCCCGGCTTGTCTGGTTTCGAAGTCTTGACCTGGATCAGGCAAGCGCCCTTTCTGAGCCGGACACGCACGATCGTGCTGACAGGCTCGAAAAAAAGTCTGGACGTCTATCGCGCATACGAGTTGGGAGCCAGCTCCTACCTGGTAAAACCGGTTAAAGCGGAGGACCTCATGGACTTGGCGCAAAGCCTTAGGCTGCCTTGGCTGGCATTGACCGAAGAACCCTCGCCCGATATGGCGCGGCCATCCGTGGAGCGGACCCGCCCTATGGCGGGTTGAGCGGCCATTCGAGCACGATGGCTATGAGGGGCAGCCCTGATCCACAAATCGGGCAACTACCTTATTGTTAAGTTCAACACGCGCCTTAGGATCCTCGGGCTTACCAGACGCACCGCCCATGGAATTTGCTTGGGCCTAGCGGCTGCTGCTAGCGATCGGCGGAGAACCTGCTGGCAGCCATTAGCAGACTCTGGCTTATGCAATCTGGTCTCGAGATGTCTGGTCAGGAACAAAGGCGCGCGGTCGCACCTGATCTCTCCGCATACTCCGGTGGTGATCCTCCCTCGCGGCCCAGCGAAAAAGAGCGCGCGAGCATTTTGCTCGTCGATGACACGCCCGAAAACCTGACGGCTTTCAAGGCGGTTTTGGACGAGCTGGATGAGCACTTGGTCATAGCGCATTCGGGGTTAGAGGCTCTGCACTGCTTACTACGGCAGGACTTTTGCGTCATCCTGTTGGATGTCAACATGCCCGAGATGAACGGGTTCGAAACAGCCAGCCTGATTCGCCAGCGGAAAAACTCGGAGCATACGCCCATCATTTTTGTTAGCGCCATCAGCACGACCGAGACCCACGCGCATAAAGGTTACTCGATAGGAGCTGTGGACTACATCTTTACTCCGGTCGTGCCGGAAATCCTGCGATCCAAGGTCTCTGTCTTCGTCGAACTCTTTCGGAAGACTCAGGAAATTAAAAGGCAAGCCACCCGCTTGCGCCAACTCGACCGGGAAGAACACCAGCGGCGGCTGACGGAGGCAGCTGAACATCTTGAATTCCAAACCCAGCGCAACCGCTTTTTCACGCTTTCTCTGGAGTTGCTAGGCATCGCGGATTTCGACGGGCGTTTGCTCCAGCTCAATCCCTCTTGGGAACGCGTCCTCGGGTATACCGCCGAAGAATTGCGCCAGAAGTCGGGTCTGGACCTCGTGCACCCGGATGATTACGCGGCGATGCGCGTCCAAATGCTGCAGCTTCAGGAAAAGGATTCGACGGCATCCTTTGAAGGACGGTACCTTTGCAAAGACGGTTCCTCGCGCTGGCTCGGCTGGACCGCCGCTTCGGTTGTGGCCGATCGGATGATCTATATTTTCGCCCGCGACATCACCCCGCGCAAGATTGCCGAACAACAGGTCCAGCAGCTCAATGTGGCTTTGACTCATCGCGCGGCCGAACTCGAAGCGGCGAATTCCGAACTGCAGCGGGAAATGACCGTGCGCCGCTGCACCGAGGAAGCCCTCAAGGAAAGCAATGCTGAATTGGAAGCTTTTGCCTATTCGGTTTCCCACGACTTGCGCGCTCCCTTGCGCGCCATGCAAGGCTTCGCCCAAGCGCTGCTCGAAGATTGCTCAGACCGATTAAGCCCTGGGGGGCTTGATTACGCCACGCGCATTGTATCGGCGGCTACCC